>ENA-OPUE01000357-OPUE01000357.1-human-gut-metagenome-genome-assembly--contig:-NODE-357-length-39998-cov-3.705305_pt1 | contig 39998 bp, 39 predicted proteins | sample MGYA00241466_ERZ501924 | MGnify/ENA primary metagenome ERZ501924 (study PRJEB25962, sample SAMEA2042223) | human gut metagenome | biome: human gut; feature: human-associated habitat; material: faeces...
CTGCGTACCATAAAGGCAAACTTACATGGCTTTCTCTATACCTTTCGCATGTGCCCTCACACATCGTCCGTCTCCTTACGCTGTGCAAGGGTAATCGGATTAAAAGCGATCCATTCCGAGGTTTCCGTTTAGGCGTTTCAAGTATTCTTCCGGATTCTTTTTTAATTGTGCCATCATGACAAGTGAATCCAGCACCATTGCAACTTTATTGCAATCTGCTCCATTTTTTCCATAATCCTGCATCAGATTATAATGTTCCACCTGCCATACATACAGATCTGTCAGTGAATACCCTTCGCGTTTCATTTCATCCAATAACGTCTGATGATCCGCATAATATGCAAACTCTTTCATCAGTTCCCCGTCTGTGGCAAGCTCCTTCCACAGCATCTCCATATACGCCTGATCTCTATCCGCATATGCACATAATTCTTTCAGATATTCATATCCTTTTACGCGTCTTGCATCATATATAATTGTACTCAACGCACCTCATCTCCTTCTATTTTTCGCCGGCAAGATATGGCAATGGATCTACCGCCTCTCCATTGATTCGAATTTCAAAATGAAGGTGTGGTCCCGTGCTTCGTCCGGTATTACCGGAAAGTGCAACCTGCTGTCCCTGATCTACATATTGCCCAACGCTTACTGTGACTTCGCTTAAATGACCGTATCGAGTAGTCACACCATCGCCATGGTCAATGATCACGCAGTTACCATAGCCTCCTACCCAGCCTGCTGTTATTACCTGTCCTGCCCGTGATGCACGCACAGTTGTTCCGATCGGAACTCCAACGTCTGCTCCTGCATGGAGTCGGCCCCAGCGGTATCCAAAATTAGAAGTCAGATTCCAGTTGGTAACCGGATACATATATGTCGGCTTTGATTTGGTTCCTCGTTTTACCACTTCTGCAACGGCTGCCACTTCAACGGTTTCTTTTAAGTTCTCACGTTCCGATTCCACATCATCTTTGTATGTAACAAGATCTGTTACGACATGGCTGCCCGGTGTTCCTTCCTGAACAACCTCCGTCTCGCCAATGAACATACTGTCGTCATCCTGATATACAACATCTTCATTATAACTTTCCTTGTATGTCTCCTGTTTCTCCACAAGAATCTGCAATGCCGCTTTTGGCACTGTAATATTCAGACGATCATCATAATAAATGTCGTCATCTGATTCAATCTGCGGATTCAGTTCCTTAATCTCATCCACAGATATATTATTCTTCTCTGCAATAATGGATAATGCGTCACCCGGTTCCACAACATAAATGCCTGCCTCCGCATTTTTGGTTGTCATTTCTGTATAGGCAGTATCCTTATCCTTGATCTGGGATGCATTAACATAGGTTTCCATCACCTGAATAGTATCTGCAAATCCTACATATTTGACACCATCATCCACACCCTGCTCTGCTACTGCCGAATCCTGCGTTGTTGCTTCTTCCGTGTCTGCCGGTGCCTCTGTACTCTCCGAAGAATTCTCTGTATCCTCTCCCGCTGCTTCTGTGGAGGTCTCCTCAGAATCTCCACCCTGCGTTTCCTCTGATGCAGATTCTCCTTCCTGTGTTGCCGCCTCGGTTGTGGACTCCTCACCGGTCAGGTAGCGCTGTGTCTTCTCCGGAATTGGTACAATCCCATCTACTCCCGTTACATCATCCTCACCAAGCGGAACCTCTGTGGTTGCCTCACTTGTATTTTCTGTATCTGTGTTTTCGGCAGAACCTTCTTCTGTTACAGCCTCCGTCTCAGAAGAATTCTCATCCGGAGTTGCTGTCGTTGCTTCCGTCGTTACTTCTTCCGAAGCTTCTTTTCCCGTGTTCTTATCTTCCACCTCTACCTCATACATCGTAACATTACGGCTTGCCGGAGGCTTCAGACCAACCTGAAACTGATCGTTGGAATCATAGGTATTCTGTGCCTGTTCGAGTATCGAGATCACATCCGCCATATGTTCCACCGTCACCGTATGATCATCCACCCTCATTGTATAAGCAAGTTTCTTATCTGCATCTGCGTAATTGTCAAAACTTTTCAGAATAGCATCCTCTAACTTTTGCGATTTGAGAACTTTTTTTCCCTCAATCGCCTTTGCATCTTTTTCTTTATCCGCTTCTGCATAGGTCACATCTATATTAAGTGCCCTGATTCCCTTTGCATTATATGCCAGTCTTGCCTGCTTATAAGCATTTTGCGCAGCTTCCTCACTTGGTGCAAGTGCTACGACATCCCCATTGATCATAACCTTGATCTTCGGACCAAAGGAAATGCTGCTGATTGCAGACACAAGTGGATTCTCCGTCAAAAATGCCTTTTCTTTATCTGTTAATATCTTTCCCGCTGTAGGCGCAAGCAAAATGCCGACTACCGTACCAAACATTGCCGCTTTAAACCAGCCAACCTGCATCCGGGTTTTAAAATTAAACTTTTTCACATGCATCCTCTTTTCACTCTACACATACTCATTATTTTGCTTTACGAACAGAATATCCAAATGATCCCAGATGTTCTCCCAACGCATAATACTGACCATGTGAATATGCCAGTAAGTCTGCATCATTCATATGAAAAGCTCCCTTTTCGTCCATATATTCATCCGATACCTGTACATTTACAACCTCGGCAATAAACATATCATGACTTCCAAGTTCTAAAACCTGTTTTACTTTGCATTCAATATTGACCGGGCTTTCCATAATGATCGGGGCATTAATCTTCTCCGCCTCTCCCTTCGTCAAATGCATTGCTGCAAATTTGTCTTCATCTTTTCCGCTTCGCACACCACAATAATCGGTTGCCTGTACCAGATCCCTGGTTGTTAGATTGATTACAAACACGCCGCTTTCCTTGATCATCGGATAGGAATGTCTTTCCTTTCGAACCGAAATCGACACCATCGCAGGATCGGAACAGATTGTTCCTGCCCAGGCTATTGTCAATACATTGTCATTTCCTTCTTTATCTCTGCAGCTTACCAGCACAGCCGGTACCGGATATAACATATTGCCCGGTTTCCATGATTGTTTTCCCATTGTCTTAACTCCTTTTACAAAAATAGGCAGGAACCTTCGCTTTTTCCTGCCTTACGGACAAGCGTCCTGTCTTTTGTATTATAGCGACAATCTAATTTTTTCGCAACTTTTAAATAGTATATGTTGTGTATAAAAAAAAGACGCTTGCATATTCTATTTACATGTAGTATTATGTCCATACAGCATAACATAGTATTCAATACTACATTACAAAGTATTCAACAACAGAAAGGGTGTGTTATCATGACTACCATTACTTTAAAATCAAAACAAAATATTCATTCCTATGCATCGGAAGCTTCTCTTCCGGTCACCATACAAAAAAGAACTTTTCGGGTAAAAGATCCGGGAAGTGCACTAACGCATTTTATTGCCATGATTGCTGCCATCATCGGCACAGCTCCTCTTTTAAGCAAGGCTGCTTCCGGAAGCAATCATGCATATTTGAGTGCTTTTACAATATTTATACTCAGCATGATCTGTTTGTATGCAGCCAGTACAACATATCACACGTTTGACATTTCCGAATCTGTGAATAAGGTATTACGAAAGATTGACCATGCCATGATATTTGTATTGATTGCCGGTTCCTATACCCCGGTCTGTCTGATCGTTCTTCCGAAATCAATCGGTCTGCCGCTTTTAACTACTGTCTGGGCAGTTGCAATTGTCGGAACGATATTCAAGATCTGTTGGATCACCTGCCCACACTGGCTGTCTTCGGTTCTGTATATCAGTATGGGCTGGCTCGTTGTCTTTGCATTTTCTCCGATCATGAAGAATCTGAGTCACGCAGCCTTTCTATGGCTTCTGATCGGCGGTATCATTTATACGGTGGGTGGCATCATCTATGCCCTAAAACTCCCGCTTTTTAAAAAATGCAACTGGCGGTATTTTGGAAATCATGAACTGTTTCACTGCTTTGTAATGGCCGGAAGTCTTTGTCATTACATTCTTGTTTACAAATACCTTGCATGATCACACCCCTGACCGCAAGATCTATGTTGTAGATTCTCTTGCTGCTTCTTCCGGATACGGACTTCTGATGGATACTCTTGCTGACATACGCGAGGCAAATAGAATGAATACAAAAGGGCTGTCGCACTAAGAAATAGTGCGCAGCCTGATCTTACCGTACATAACTGATAAAGACATTGCCACTGTCCTTTACCTTACTTTCAAATTCTTCTCTGGATTCTACAATGTCCTCTGTCTCAAGAGGATTGATATAACGGATCTTCTGTCCGTTGTAACTGGTGACTAACACATATGTGCCATCTGCAAATCTCGTGATAACCGGTGCATCCTTACACAAATAATATAATCCATTTTCAAAATCACATCCGGTAATATCCGTTCCCTGTCGTCCGGTATATTTGAGGATTACATCCTCGATCGGCATTTCGTCTGCTATATCTTCTTGCATAGCGGACAGATCCGGATTCTTTTCTTCATACACACCCATCATATAAATACATGCAGACAATGTATCTTTTGTATCTGCAACCGTATAGATCTTAATCTTATCTGCAACCGTATGGTAATCCTTTACTGCAATCTTACGCCATACGATCACTCCATTCTCATCCAAAACTACCCCGGCATTCTCGTAGGCAACCCGTACTGCCTCATTCAGGTTCAGATAATCGGTCATATACTGTCCCTGACCATAACAGTAAAACTTCTTGTTAATATGATCAAATGCAATCTTAACCGTTGTATCTGTATCATTTACAATCTGTTTAGTGATCATCAATTCCGGTCTGGCTGTAACATATACATAATCCGGAAATGTCATATAAAGCTGATTATACGCATTATCCGTATATTTGTATGCCATTTTGATATCGTCTTTGTTTTCATTTTCTTTGTAGGTAATAAAATCCTGTGTTGTTGGTTCAAATGTTCCGTTAATCTTACGAACCCTGTCTAAATATACAACCCCGTCTTTGGCAGTTGCCTGCATAACATACACGCCGGTCGTACCATATGTCTTCACTACATCCTTTTTCTGATTGATGATATCAATCGTAGAGATCGGGCAGGTAACCGTCTTGTCCAATGCGATCTCGATATCTCCCTCCCGGATCCTGCCAAGTACAAGATCTTCTTCCACAAATCCGATCGTCTCTAACCGCTCACCATTTGCGGCATCTAATGACCAGCTTTTTTTGCTGTCTAAGTCCAATACCGTAACGGAAGTCGTATTCTCCGGCAGCATTTCATTGGGATATCCGATCAGATGATTGTCCTCCGATACCGCTAAATGTTCGTTTAACACATCCTCAATGAAAATCTCCGATTTCTTTGTCTGGGTATCCACCTTCACTACGGCATCATTGTCAAAATAATAGAACTCTCCATCCTTATTCAGATACAGCAATGTCTCCATATCTTCTTTTAATATGCTGTACGGCTTATTGTTCTCGATAAACAACACTTCCTGCATCCGGTCTTTGTCTGCCTCAAACTGATACACTGCAATACCAACCTTCCCCTCATGTACGCCCCGGTTCATATACCCGTAAACCGCAAATGTGATATTGCCATCCTTATCCATCTTCAATATCTTGATATTGTTCTCATCATAGGTTACCCTGGCATCCGTGTAGTTGTCATTCTGACAGAATCCATATACATTTGTGATCGTTCCGCTATTGTAATCGTAGTACCACAACTGTCTTGCCTGTGTAAATGCAACCTTTGTCTTCTTATCATTGGTCACATATTGGAATGCATCATCATTGGTGACACCGATCTTAAAATTATTCGCTGTAATATTCACATTGTCAGGGGTAAATAATGCATCCTGTGTTCGTTTATAATCCAAAAGGTACACATTGCTTTCATCTACATATCGCACCCGGTAGTCTTCCGTAACATAAAAGTTTTCTACGATCTTATTCTCCGTTGCAGAGATCATGTATTTTAATTGAATGATCGCATAGCTGTCATCAATCTCTTTGATGCTGGCAATCGGTTTTGTCAGCTGTGTCGGATTCAGATCTGCAAATGTGATCGTATCAAAACTGGAGTGAATATCCACCTCTGACAAATACTCATTATTACCATCTTCATTGGGCTCAATACTTTTTGAGATCGTCTTTTCCGCTTCTGCCTTATCAAAGATTGCCGCATTAAACTTTCCGACAAACTCTAATAATTTGTCTGTGTGGAAATCATTTTCCACTACGACTCTTGTATAATATCTGGCTCCCACATCCTCGCCATTCATTGCTTTCAATACCAGCACATATTCCTGGAGTTCTTCTAATTTGGTTCGAAATGTAATGCTGACTTTGTCATAACCATCCGCCTGCGTCAGTTCCGTAACATCCCCATTCTCGATCAGATCTCCCTGATACTGACTCCGCAGCTCATATTGATAAGCATTATACTCCCGGGATCCCTGGTCAGACCACAATTCAATTGTCTGTCCATAATCCATTGGAGTGATCGTATCACGAAAATACGTCGTATCCACCTTACCGGTATATCCATGAAGCGTATTAATGAACTGATCATGGTATCGTACATATACGATTGGCAGTTCCGCCTGCTCCATCTCCACCGAAACATCCTGCACTCCTGCATTGTCAATCCGGTTTACAACAAATATACTTCCTATAAATATCGCAAACAATATCAGTATTTTCGCAACTAATCTTCCGTCCATAACAATCTCCTATATTCTATCAGGTATTATTCCCTGTTATTTTCCTATCGAATTCCGCAATTTACGAACTTTCTGCAAAATTTATCATGGCGTCTTCTTCTGACATACATCTCCTGACATACCATGATCTGCAACATATTCTTCCACTGGTCTTCCATATCTTTCTCTGCTTTCATGGCAAGCATATTCCATACCTCATTTGCCATGCGATAAATGGTCACTGCATCCGGATACTGTGCATACATCGGACTTCCTTCATACTCATACCGGTCTAAATATTCTTCTAAAACAGAAGCAGTCAGCCGCATTTCCTTTGGGTATAACCGCTTAAAATACTCCAGATCTTTCTGACACAATTCCTCATCTTCCAAAAAATCCGGCTCGCTCGGAAACATTGCATCTAAATTATAATGAAAGCCCTGCATATCCATATTTGCTCTCCTTTTATGTCTTCCATACTCTTAAAATATGCGAATTCCATAAAAATGTGCGGGTATTCCACTATACAACACCTGCCGTTCCCTGCAATAATAACGGGGCACGCAGTACACATCATCCCCTGCAAACACCGAATGGTTTGCGAAGGGATATACTGTGCTGCGTGCCGGATTCATAGAATACCAAAGGGCATCCACCGTTACTTTTATTCGTCTCCGAAAGAGATTCCCAATGCTCTTGCATTTAGTACAATGCTGTCCTCAGGAGAAACATATTTCAATTTTCCTGCACTTTCAGCCAATGCAATATCGGTTACATCATTATCCTTTAATACAACAAGGCGGCCATATTTTTCTTCTTTGATCAACTGTGCTGCATACGCACCAAATCTGGAAGAAAGTACACGGTCAAATGCATCCGGACTACCACCACGCTGTGTATGTCCCGGTACTGCAACTCTCACTTCACAACCGCAATAATCCTTGATCTGATCTGCAATCTCATATGCAACAGAAGGATATGAACGCTGTGCGATCTTCTCTTTTCTCTTCTTCTTTGGCAGTGCTGCATCCTCTTTGGAAATTGCACCTTCTGCAACCGCAATAATAGAGAATCCTTTTCCTGCTTTACTTCTCTTATCCAGTGCCTTACATACACTCTTAATATCATATGGAATCTCCGGAAGCAAAATGATATCGGCTCCGCCGGCAATTCCTGCATGTAATGTAATGTGACCTACTTTGTGTCCCATAATCTCTACCACAAATACACGGTTATGGGATGCGGCTGTTGTATGGATACAATCAATTGCCTGTGTTGCAATATCCACTGCGGACTGGAAACCAAATGTCATATCGGTTCCCCACAGATCGTTGTCGATCGTCTTTGGAAGTCCGATTACATTTAATCCCTCTTCACTTAACAGGTTCGCAGTCTTTTGTGAACCGTTACCACCTAATACAACCAGACATTCTAATTTCAGTTTCTTGTAGGTCTCCTTCATTGCCTTTACTTTGTTGATACCATCCTCTGTTGGCTGGTCCATCAATTTGAATGGCTGTCTGGAACTTCCAAGGATCGTACCACCTTTTGTTAAAATACCGGAAAAATCTTCTGCCTTTAACAACTTATAGTTGTTGCGGATCAATCCCTTGTAACCCTCTAAAAATCCATACACTTCAATGTCATCCTTGTACATATTACAAAGACCTTTTACAACACCCCTCATTGTAGCATTGAGTGCCTGACAGTCGCCACCACTTGTCAACATTCCAATTCTTTTCATCTGATTACCTTCCTTTCTCTTGCGTCAAATTCTCATTTGCTGCTATATCATTTATAAATTTACTCTTCCTTCTAAAGCACGAAGAAGGGTAACTTCATCAATGCATTCCAGATCTCCTCCAACCGGGATTCCCGAGGCGATCCTCGTTACTTTGATACCGGTCGGTTTGACTAATTTGCTGATATACATTGCGGTAATCTCGCCCTCCACACCGGAGTTTGTTGCAATGATCAGCTCTTTTACGTCCCCGCGCAACCGGACGATCAGCTCTTTCAATTTGATATCTTCCTGTCCGATTCCAAGTTTCGGTGAGATTGCACCATGCAATACATGGTACACTCCGTTGTATTTTCCTGTTCTCTCATATGCTGCAAGATCTCTCGGTGTCTCCACGACCATGATCGTAGATTTGTCCCGGTTCTGCGATGCACAGATTGGACAGATCTCTTTGTCCGTCAATGTATAACATTCTTTGCAATATCTGACATTCTCCCTTGCATTTACCATTGTATCAGCAAGAGATTTTACCTGATCTGCCGGCATATTGATAATATGATACGCTAACCGTTGTGCCGATTTGTTACCAATTCCCGGTAACCTTCCAAGTTCTTCTACCAGGTGATTCACCTGTTCACTATATAAATCCATTAGAACGGAAAGCCTCCCAATCCACCCATGCCTCCGGTAATCTTAGACATCTGGGAATTCTGGTCTTCTTCCTGCATGCGAAGTGCCTCATTGGTCGCTGCCATGATCAGATCTTCTAACATTTCAATATCGTCCGGATCTACCACTTCCGGGTCTAAATGAACTTCTGTAATCTCTTTCTTTCCGGACATTACAACCTTCACAACTCCACCACCTGCGGTTGCTTCGTAGGTTTTCTCTTCCAATGCCTTTGCCTGCTCCTCCATCTGTTTCTGCATACGCTGTGCCTGCTTCATCAGATTGTTCATGTTACCAGGCATACCTCCTGGAAATCCACCTCTTTTTGCCATAATTCTATCCTCCTAAAATTAATATCTTCTTTTTATCTATTCTTCTGTGATAATATCAAAATGTACCTTTGACAGATTCACACTTGTAACATCTTTTTCTACTAAAGATTCCTTGGACTGGCAGGAGATCTCTACCTGCTTTCCGGTCAGTTCTGCCACCAGATCCTGCAATGCCTTCATGTGATCCTCTTTGGAAAACTGTTGAAATCCCATCTTTCCCTCTTGTGAATTATCAAATGACAGCAATACAGACTTGCGATCCGGACCAATGTTAATGCTTGCCGCATCTAACAGTTTCATTGTTCCCTGCCCGATCCGGTCCCGTAATTCAGAAGTCTTTCTTATCTTCTGGATATTCTCTATTATAAGTTTCATGTCTTCATATTCTGCCGGTGTCAGTTCTTTTTTCAGGACTTTCTCCCGGTCAAGATCCGGTTCTGTAACCTGCTCTTTTGCCGGACCGTCCGGTTGTTGTACCGGTGCAAATTGTCCTTCCGCCAACGCAATCGATGTTTTCTCCACCTTACGTTCCAGCACTCTCAGACGATCCAATATAGAATCCGTATCTACTTCCATCTGCGGTGTTGTCAATTTGATGATCGCAAGTTCCAATGAAACTCTCTTCTGTGTCGCATACCGGATCCGGTTCGACAATTCCGAAAATACCCGGATATACCGCATCAGTGTGTTCAGTTCCAATTCCTGTGCTGTCTGTTTCATAATTGCCAGATTCTCTGCGGAAATATCCAGCTGGTCATTTACTTCGTCCGACACCTTCACCATCATCAGATTCCGCATATACCATGTAAAGTCTGTAACAAACTGTGAAAGTTCTCTTCCCTGCCAGATGATCTCCTCGATAATCGCAAGTGCCTCCATCGTTTGCCCCTTGGCAATCTCCACGATCAACCGGTTAAACACATCAATGTCCACCGCTCCGAGCACTTCTAATACCTTGTCATAGGTCAGTTTCTGTCCTAAATAAAAAGCAATACACTGATCTAACAGACTCAAAGCATCTCGCATGGATCCATCCGCAGCCTTTGCCACATACCTGACTGCCTTTTCCTCTGCTTCAATCCCTTCTCTTCCAAGCAGTTCCATCAACCGCTCATAAATGGTCTCCAAACTGATCCGCCTGAAATCATACCGCTGGCAGCGGGACAGGATTGTAATCGGAATCTTATGTGCCTCCGTCGTTGCTAATATAAATATAACATAAGACGGCGGTTCTTCTAACGTCTTCAACAATGCATTAAATGCTCCAATGGAGAGCATATGCACTTCATCAATAATATATACTTTGTATTTTCCTTCTGCGGGAGAATATTGCACTTCTTCCCGGATATCTCTTATGTTATCCACGCCATTATTCGATGCAGCGTCAATCTCAATTACGTTCAATGAACTGCCTGCCTGAATTGCTTTACAGGTCGCACATTCATTACATGGGCTGCCATCTTCTAACGGATGTTCACAATTCACTGCCTTTGCAAACAGCTTGGCGACCGTTGTCTTTCCCGTTCCACGGGTTCCGCAGAACAGATACGCATGCCCGACACGGTCATGTGTAATCTGATTCTTCAAGGTTGTAACAACATGCTCCTGTCCTTTTACTTCCTCGAATTCATCCGGCCTCCACTTTCGATATAGTGCCATATATGACATAATTACATAGCTCCTCCCTAGTCAAACCGAAATACGGTATCCAGCATCCGCAAAGTCTTAAAATTACCCTTTGCAGAAATCTCTCCCGCCATAAATCCCTTCTGGAAGGATGTTTTGTTCTCTATAATATTCTGCAACACCTTCGTTGACGTACGCAGGACAACATCTGCTTCATCTGTCGCCGCATAAAATGTCTTCACATGATCCGGTGTTGCTTCCACATGAAGGATCTGATCCGTATCCGTAATAATGATCGCATAAGATGCTGTAAAATCATCCTGTGCATGATAATGGCGGATCAATGCTCCCGCAAAAGAATCCCCTTCTGTGTCAATATTCTTATCCGGTGCATATACCGGCTCTTTGGCAGATTCTTCCGGTACGGTCTCCGGTTCCTCTTCCGTTTTTTCTTCTTCGTCTTCCCGCAGCATTTTCTTAAACATTGCCGATAACTCTTCAATATCTTCCTTCTGCTGCTTCACATATGTCTCATCACTGACAAACTTAGAAAGCTGCTCACTCTCCTGCGGTGTCAGTTCAATTGTCCGTGTCTTCAGCAAATTGGCACGAACCGCCAAATTACTTGTTGGCAGACTCTTGGTTTTCTGATGGATTGCACGATACAATGCTTCCGAACGCTTTTCAATGATCTGCGTATATCCTTCATTGCTCTCAAACTCATCTAAGTTGTCTATATAGGCAACTAATCCATTCACCGGAATTCCGCCTAATGTCTCCCATGCGCGTACCAAACTAAGCTCTGCATCTCTTTCGCCATAAGTGGTCGCCATAACAACCGGCAGCATATAAAGATCCTGCATGACCTGCTTGTCTGCATACAACCAGCACATATCTAAGAACTGCTGCATATATCCACCGATGCCAAACCACTCTACCGATGCTGCTAAGATCACACCATCCGCCTCTTTTAATGTTGCCGGCAATGTAGCAATCGCATTCTTATTTTCAAAGATATTGTATCGATTTACTTCCACACGAAGTTCTTTTAAAACTTCGGTCATCTTATTCAGTACATAAATAGTCGGATCTTCCACCAGACCCCGTCCACCATAGTATATATTAATCTTCGTCGGATTCACCTCCACCTGTCGCCTGTATCCCCGGCATATGTTATAATGCACAGATTCACAGAACAAAATACCACCTTCAGTATAGCGGAAAATGAGTATTTTTACAATGGTTTCCGCAATAAAAAAGCCCAAATACATGTGTATCGGACTTTTTTTATCTGTCACGTTGAATAACATCCTGATCTATGTTATTTTTATATCATGATTTACATTTTTTAACGGAGAGATTTATGATCATGAAAAAAATTCTTACAACCATTACCATCCTTTTACTGAGTGGTCTTCTTTGTTTTCCAACCCATGCAAAACAGAGCACGGCAACGGACAAAAAAGCATCAAAAGAAACCACGATCACAATCAGTGCAGCAGGCGACTGCACATTAGGAATCGATTCAAGAATCCACCATACCTTTGACAGTTATTACACAAAAAACGGAAATGCCTATTTTCTAAAAAAAGTAAAACCGGTCTTTTCCAAGGATGACATCACGATCGTCAACTTTGAAGGAACCCTTACTACATCCACCAATCGTGCAAATAAGGCATTTACATTTAAAGGTCCGAAAAAATATGTCGGAATTCTGAAAAAAGGTTCTGTCGAAGTTGTTACCCTTGCAAATAATCATTCAATGGATTTTGGCAGGAAGGGACTTGCAGACACGCAAAAGACCTTGAAGAAAAACAAGATTGCTTATTGCTATAACAGTACCATTGCTTATAAAAAAGTAAAAGGTATCAAGATTGCATTCATAGGCTTCAGTCAGTTAGAGGGTACCACCGCTTCGCAAGTAACAAAAGCAATCAAAAAAGCGAAAAAGAAACGTGCCAAAATTATCATTACCAGCTTTCACTGGGGCATTGAACGGGAATACTACCCAAACTCAAAGCAAAAATCATTGGCACATAGTGCGATCAATGCCGGTGCCTCATTAGTTCTTGGTCACCATCCGCATGTACTGCAGGGCATTGAACGATATAAAGGCCGATACATTGTCTACAGTCTCGGTAATTTCTGTTTTGGAGGAAACACGAATCCGAAAGACAAAGACACCATGATCTTCCAACAGACCTTTCACATCAAAGACGGCAAAGTCCTTTCCAAAAAAGATGCCAGAGTCATTGCCTGTTCCTTATCCGGTTCTTCTGCCTGTAATGATTACCAGCCAAGGATCTTAAAGGGCTCTTCAAAAAAGCGTGTTATCAAAAAACTAAACACTTTAAGCAAAGGACTTCACGTCAGAATTAATTCAAAAGGGAAGTTACAATAACAAATTCACAATTTGCGAAGGCGACCATGTCGCCTTCTTCTATTTTATAGTCTCTTCCCGGTTCTATCATTTCTCCATTTAAAAAAGTTCCATTCGTTGAATTAAGATCCAACAGATAGATTCCATCTGCCTTTTCCATAATCTTTGCATGTAATCTGCTGACGCCTCGTTCTTTTAACAGATAGGTGCAGCCTTCTGCCATACTTCCGATCACAACATTTCCTTTTTGCAAATGGATGTCCGGATATTTTCCATCCTTCATTGATTTTAACATCCATTCTTTCGGTTGATGTTCTTCCACAATATCATGCGCTTCCTTTTCCACTAATAAGGAAGTCTCCCCAATCTCTTCTCCCGTCTTATTATATTTTCCTGCTTCCTCTGTTGCTTCTGATGTATGTCCGGATTCCTGTGCCATTCTCTCCAAATAATCTTTCATAATGTCATCCGGTGTTTCCTCTTCTTTTTGCATGCAACAGATCGTGACAATAATCAGCAATATCATACCGACAAACAAATATCTCATATAATATAGCGACAATTGTCCGGTAATCAATCCGGCAAACAATACAATATCCGCCAATGCTAACAGGCTCATAATGATCCGGCCAATCCACTGTTTTATACCGGTCTTTTCTTTATTTGTTACTTCTTTCCCACTTTCCTGTTGTATTTTCTCTCCTGCCGGATTTTCCTTTTCCGTGTGTTCTCTTTCTTCCGTTTCCAGCCTGCGTTCAATAAAATCCGGTATCCCCGGTTCCGATTTCTGTCGATAATGTTCCAGTCTTTCTACATTTAATGTATCTTCGGTTACAATATCGTAAAACCGCATAAGCAATAACACAATCGCATCCTGTTTTTTATCAATCTTTTGTAATATCTGCGTCAGTACCGTTCGAATATCTCCACGATCGCTGCCGGAATCCGGGTAATAACAAAATTGTAACCGGCCTGTCTCCACATCAATAAATATGTTAGAACAGTCCCATAGAATACCATCCGGGTTCAACAGATATTCGTCCGGTATTCTCATTCCTTCTGCCATTGATGCGATCATATTCTCAACTCTTTCATAGCTAAATACAAGATGATCTATTACCGAAGCAAGCGACGTATGATACTGCAGCCTGTAATATAACATAACCTTTCCGTTTAATTGCCTGACCTCATATGTCAGAAAATGTGGGACTTCATGAAATTGAAACAAATTACTCTCATACCCCGGCTTCCACTCTCCATCCCATGGTAAAATCATATAATTTGTATAACCTTCCTTAATGAACTGTGTCTGCAATGATCTGCCACCTCCTAAGATTACAAACCGGGTCACTGATATCTTTTTTCATTGTTATTTCCGTAACCGCCCATTTATTTTCTTTACGAAAAGTCCCTTCCCGGTTTGCTCCCCTTTTATTGATATATATGGATTCCCCGGAAACCACGGATTCTTCCTGCTGCCCATAGATTGCTTCCGATAACCGGTCCATTCCCTTTCCTGCCTCCATATAGTATAAAAATGCCATAATGTATAAATAGATACAGATTAAGAAAATGGGCATCAATACAGTAAACTCCACAATAATACTTCCCACATTTCTTCTTCCCATAACTGCTTTTTTCTGATGCATTTTCTCACCTCCCACATCTTTGGCAGGGACCCAATCCGCCCGTTTCACTCTTTTTTACTCTCGAAACCGTTCTTTTCAACCCACTGCACCCTCTGCTACCGTGATACACTCTTCCATTTTGTGCTATATAATAAGAACCGGTCGATTTTTTTCCACAATACCGACATGCAGATAACCCTGCCGTTCCCGTCGTTTTTCTCACTTTTAATTCCAGATGTGTGCAATCCCTGCGCATATGATATACTGCTTCATTTGGGGTAATGAACACATATGTATCCCCCATTTCTTCAGACGGATCAAACCCCAAAAATCCTTTCTGCCGGATCTCATTTCTTCTCCGCATCTGATATTTTCCCAAAAAAGGAACTTCCACCTGAAAACAATAATCCGCTCTCGCATAAAATACTTTTGGATTGTCCGGATCTTTCTTCTGTGTAATAACAATTCCATTTCTGCCGCCCGCCACACAACTATCCACATAAAAACTATCTCCCAGATAATCCCGGAATTGCGATATCAGCACTCCTGTATTTACAATATCCGAAACGGTTCCATTTTTCTTCAGACGATCTTCCAGATAACAATATTGTGCCGTATATCCCGCTGCCTCCGCCAGACTCTGATGAATCTTTGCATCTGCTAACAGCATGGCAAACAGCTGGGTGACGATCATCATAAAAAACAGAAAGATTGGAACTACCAGACATGCTTCTACCGTTACAGTTCCCCTGTTTCTCACTCTATAACTCCTCTCTGTTACAACTCCATTTCCCTAAACATCCTTCTTTTGATTATGTATTGAATGCAGCCCCTATACTGAATACTTTGTTCATGCTTGGAGATTTTATTTTAACAGAGGTTGATATCATTTTAACCTGGATATTCCGCATAAGGACTCCACTCAATACATAACATTATGTTTAATCATTTGTATAGGAAAACGGTTCATCAAAATATATTTCATACAGTTCCTTGCTTTTTCCACCAACAAACATGTCATTGACCGTAATTTTTCCTTGAAACCTTCCTGCCCCGATCAGATCCCCTATACGAAAAGATGGCATTTGAACCTGCAGATTCTTCTCTATCATATCCAGCATTCTTGCATAGGTGACTTCTTTTCCCGCCTCCTTTATCAGTAATAACATAAGAAAACTCTCATAATCCATACCATTCGTCTGTGTTGGCACGGTTCCTTTTGCCGCCAGACTTTTGAGATCTGTATACCAGTTTGTGGTATTCTTTACATAAGGCACCTTTTCCCCCGCCAGGAGTAGTTTTATCTCATGCAGGGACTCTCCATACGCCCAACAGCCTAATAGCAGATATTTTACAATCTCCATCAATGCCGGGGTTCCTGTCGCTGTGCATATTCCGGCGGCAACCGTTAACGCTTCGCTTTTTTTGGCAGAATCACTTAACAGATATGCGTAATTGACCGGCATTCTTAGCCATGCAATATCATTTACTACGGCCTGCACATTGTCATAATCATTATTCCCTCCAACCAGAATGTATTCCATTTCACATTTAACCACCGAATCTTCTCTGGTATGAACAACATTTGAGAAATGTTCCTTCACATAGTCTGCAAATGCAACCCGCTCTGTTACGAGAGAACTTCCCATATCCCCGGATTCTTTTAGGGCATTCTTCATCTTCCCGATATCTGCAAAACTGATATCTTTTTCTACCCTCGCAATACCGGTATAATCCGCCGATGGCGATTGGGAATAATCCATCTTCTCTCTGGATATAGTCACATGATCCGGAAGAACAAAAGACAACAACCCGGATTTTGTTGCTTCCTTTAATGTCTCCCTTGGGTCTGTCACATCTTCCTCTGTCATTTCTGTTTTATCCGGTTGTTTCATTCCTTCTATTTCCTGTGCATTTCGATCGGTTTCCTGCTTTGCATTCTCCACATTTTCATTTTGCCCGGTAGCAAAGTTCCACACCTCCTCTGCCTTCTTAACAACCCCTTCCGTCTTCTCATACTCTTTGATCTGTTGTTTCAACGTCTTCATTCCATGTTCTAATATATGAACCTCTTCTGCTAATGCAATCTCTTCTACATCATATTGATATATCTGTCCGGTTCCTCCGTTCAGCGACTCCTCTATGTAATTCCGGTAACGCTCTTCTGCGATTGCTTCACTTCCCGTTGCATAAGTCGGATCAAGATATAATAAATGATATCGCTCAAACAGTTCCCGATGATAATCCGCCAATATACTGGTCTGTGCACTATGAATCACTGCCCGGGCCTTTACCCGGCTCATATAGATTCTTCCCACTTCTAGTGCAGTAAGAGTGAAAAGCAATAGCACACTGATCATGCACGAAAAAAATACCGTTGTCTGCCCTTTGTTCTTCATAGCACACCTCCCATTTTTGCTGCTGTGTGGCATCCTTTGTCAACAAGTTACGAATAGATCTTCTTTGCACTGGAATTAATGGATTTCCATATATTATTAACCAGTGTCGTGATCTGCTCTTTAAAAATGATAACCAATGCGATCAATACCACGATGATCAGTATGATCTCTACAACTCCCATACCGGATTCATCCTGCATAAAATCCGCAAAGGATCTTCTGACATTTCCCATATATACCACCTCCTTTCCCGGTAATAGCAGATCAAAAGCTCATAAATGCTGGAATCATGATCATCATCATTACGATAACTAATAACAGGATCATCGGTCCTAACAGTTTGGTTCCTGCTTCTTCTCCGTATTTCTTTGCCAGATTCTTTCGTTCTTCTAATGCCGCATGCTCCTGCTGTTCAAAAATATCCGTCAAACCCTTTGTACCTCTCACCACGTTCTGTTCGAGCAGTGTCATCAATTTAATATACGGATTAAGCTGCAGCCTTCTGCCTAACTGATAATAGATCTGTTCCTCTGACATCCCCAACTCAAAACCTCTTTTTGCAACTACTAATTCACGAATTAACGGCTCTCTCATATCCTCCTTCTTCTTATTCTCATATTCCCTTATCATCTGTTCAAATATATGTTTTACCTGCATGCCCGCTCCTAACATCAATACCATTTCATTTACAAACCATGGATAACTTCTAAGCAGATTCCGCTTTCGTATTTTTTCCTTTTCTCTTTCCTGTTCCTTCTGCCTGAATACCAGAAGTGCCATTGTGATACATCCAAAGATCAGCACTTGCATGGCATTGATTGAATTCTCATCCGTTCTTGTGATCATCACGCCATCCATAAACATCGGAATTGTAAAATGATCTTCCTGCTCCTGTTTCTTCTCCTCTGCCTGAATCTCTTCTTTGACCTTGGCAAATATCTTCTGCATAGAAGTTGTTTCCCTTTGATAAATTCGGAGCTTAAATACTTTCTCCTGCTCTATCTTCCCATATTGCAAAATAATCCGAAGTTCTGTCTCTATTCCTTTTTGTATTTCTTTTTTCTCATATCCGGCATCGGTCAGCTCTTCCAGTGTATTCTTCACTTTTCCGGTTTCATCGATCAGGGAATACTGCAACGGCTGTACCTCCATATCAAATGGAAATTCTTCCGGATCCAACGAAAATATCAGATCCTTTTCTACTTTCTGAAGACTTTTATTCTCCCCTTTCATATGTAATTCCAGATATTCAAAGGCTTCTTTCATTTTTTTGTTGACCGTCTTATCATCATATTGGCGGGGCAATACGGTCAGCGTATAGTCTTCTGTTGTTTCTTCCTTTTTCAATTGAAAAACCGCCTGCGTTTCCGCTCCTCCGAATCCTTCCCGGTATATCGTAATGTCTCCTGTTTTCTCATAAAATGTCAGCGCAAAACTGACACTGTTTACAACACATAACATAATGATCAGATATGGATAACACTGTAACCATTCTCCAAATTTTGTTATCCTCCTGTTTTTCCGGTACAATATAAATTCCGCAATTGCCCACGCTATGACAATATATATCAATCCGTTTATTATTCTCATATCGGTATCTCCATTATCTTTTCCGCCCACATACCGGCAATATTTACACCTATCAGGAATAACAGCATTATTCCCGCTCCGATCAGATTATGATACAAAACCTGCAGGAAATCCCCATTACTGACACGCAGATATAATAAGATTCCATAAGGCATAACCATCATGATCTTCTCTTCTAATTTTTTTGCAGCGATCATAGTCTGTATCTCCTCTTCCACCATCATTTTATCGGAAATACTGTTCACTGTTTTCTGAATGATTCTGATCAGATTACCCCCGTTTTGTTTTGCCGCTCTGATAACATTTGCAAAGTTTTCAATATCTTCTGTCCCACTTCGTCTTCCAAAGTCCATTACTAATTCTGCGATTGGAATGTTTCTGTCCAATCCGTATTGAATCCTGTCTAATTCAGGAAAAATATCTGCATTCTCTTCATAGAGCAGTTTGAGATCCTTCGCCGCGATTGAAAAAGAATGTTCTAAGGAATACCCTGCCGTCAACGAAGTAACAATCGATTCCATTAACGAACGAAACTGTACACACAACTGTTTTTTCTGCCTGGCAATTTGTTGTCGTTTCATTTTTTTATATTGCAGCAGACCAATTGGCACACACAGGAAAGCCGCTTTTACCGAGTCAAAGAATAAGTAGCTGATCATGCCTGTCTGCCCGGCGACTATTGCAACATACGTTAACCAGTCTGTCTGGGTAAATGTATACCGGTCATAATTCTTTATTACCATGCAGACTTTCCTCCCAGATTCCACTCATTACAAGTTTATCGATATTCTTAAGGTCCTGTTCCCTCTCTAATTTTCCAATTACCTTTCCTGTTCCATTCCCGGTTTCCCGAAATACATATATTGGCCGCAGTTGAATTTCTCCATCTTCTACACCTGTCACTTCACTGATTTCCAGAACCTTTCTGCTGTTATCCCGAAGCCTTCCCAGATGAACAACAATGTCAATTGCCGCAGCAAGCTGTTGTTTAATCGCCAACACCGGCATATCATATCCCATCAGTATCATAGTCACTAAACGAATCATCATTTCTTCTGCAGAATTACCGTGTCCGGTACTGATACTTCCATCGTGCCCGGTCAACATACTGTTCGCCATATCCATTGCCGCATGATCCCTTACTTCCCCGACAATGATCCGGTCCGGCCGCATTCGCAAAGCGGATTTGATCAGATCCGACATCGTGATCGCATTTTCTCCCTCTACATTTGCATTTCTTGTTTCCAGCCTTACAAGATTCGGAATCCCCTTGATCTGTAACTCTGCCGAATCTTCGATCGTGATCACACGTTCCTCTGATGGAATATAATTGCTCAACACATTTAAGAAGGTGGTCTTGCCACTTCCTGTTCCTCCACTTATAAAAATGTTATATTTTGCCTTCACAAGCTTCTCTAAAAATGCAGCCGCCTCTCTTGTAATAGATCCCATCTTTATCAATCTGTGCATGGTAAAAAACTCTTTTGGGAATTTCCGTATTGTCATAACTGCACCATCCAACGCTATCGGTGGCAATACAACATTTACGCGGGAGCCATCTTCTAAACGTGCATCTACAATTGGCACTGTTTCATTCACAATACGGTTACAACTGCTTACAATCTGTTGAATCACATTACGAAGCCGTTCCTCTGATGTAAACTGTTCTGCAACCGAATAGATCCTCCCTCTCTTTTCTATGAAGATATGATCCTTCCCATTTACCATAATCTCTGATATATCATCATCTTCTAACAATCCGGACAATACATCCAATTTTCGAAATACGTTAAATAATTCCTGTTTCATCTTCTGACGTTCCGCTACCGACAGATAATATTCTCTGTCCGATTCCAATATCTTTTTCTCTATGATCTCCTCCATTTGTTCATCTGTCAGATTCCCATATTGATTAAATTGAATATACAATTCCCTCTGTAATTGTTCTTTTTCTTCCTGTATTCTTTTTTCCAATCGTTCTTCCTTTCCCTAACTTACCCTTTGCGTTCCCACAACATCATCTACACTCTCACTTCTCCAGAATACCGGACAATCCGGCCGGATCCCGCATATTCAGAAAATGAACCTTGTCAAGCGATGCAGCCAATCCATATGCACTGACAAGCTGTTCAAATTTTTCTTTCTTTTGAAGTGATACCGGTTCCTCTATATATGGGACGATCACCTGATCAAATAATGTCAGGCACTGAATATCCTGTAATATTCCTGTTCCAATATCAAAAAATATTCCATGGTACCCCTTTTCCTTTTTCAATAGCTGTAAAAACCATTCCATATCTTCTAGCTTCATCGTCTTTGTATCAAATGGTGAAAATGGAGACTCCACAATACCGTTCGATTGACCGATCCATTCCAATAACTTATCTTCCTTTCTCTCTTTCACCAGATACAGCCAGTCAATCCTATCAGCATCACAAACCACTCCGTAGTCCTCCATTCCGATATACATCCATCTTTTCTCATCCTGTCCCTGTATATAATCCAATATCATCTGCGTCTTTCCGCACCTTCCAATCGGAGAATAGACCGCTACCAGCGGATGCTGCTGCACTAGATATAACGCATCTGCATATAAGATCCGGTTTACTTCCTTTGCAATCCGTACTCCGCTTTGATATCGGTTTATCGGATGAAATTGCTTCTTCTCCTGTTGTCCTTCCGTCAACCATATATAGCAGATCTTGTTATACTCCTCTGCCATGCACATAAGCAGTCTCTCATTCGTGGACATGATCACCTCAGGATGATGCTGTTGCACAAACTCATACAGCTTGTCTTTTTGTGTAAATGCACTGCATTGAATGCTCCCTTTATTCATCCGGTTCAGATATGCAGCCAGTCTTCCAACATATTCCATTTCCTCATCTAAAATGCCGATCCGAAGCACTTTATCACCTCCTGTCCCAGACACAGAACAACACTCCCTGTAACCGGAATTGCCATTGCTATCTCCTCGCCTTTTACATACACCGGTTTTTTGTCGATTCTGCGTACGATCATTCTTAACAGGATATAGACTGCAGCCAGCACAAACGAATATATGATAATGTCAAATGATTCCTCCGGATATAAGATTGCTAACATGAACAATAATTTTATATCACCTGCTCCTAATCCCTTCATAAGATACAACAGATACAATCCAATCCAGACCAAACCGATGTGTTGTAACATTTCTACAATAACTTTTTGTTCATTGGCATATATTACCCCGATAACTCCTGCTCCCATTCCGATACCAATTACTCTGTTCTCTATTTTTTTCTCTTTGATATCGGTGTACACAACCCTCACAAGCAGAATACCGGTTATAATATAACGTATCTTCTGTAACGTCTTTACCACCTCCGTTTCATATTTTTTGCAATTATATACCGCTCTTTTTTGCTTGTCTACAATTATGACCAAAAGTACCGAATTTCGTAATTTCACCCCTTTTTTGTACATATTTATGTACAAAAAAGTCATAATTTCATTGCCTAAAAAACACATTTATGACCAAAAATACATAATTATGTATTTTTAGTCATAATTATGTACTTTTTGTACATAAAAAAACGGTGAATACATTCGCACCCTCATGCGATATATTCACCGTTTCGTTTTATCATTTTTCTGTTTTATAAGTTCTCACACATATGTTTCAACGATCACTCTTTATCCACATATTTGTTAAGTGTCTCTACTACATCGTTCAGATTATATGGTTTGGCAATGTAATCATCTAGTTTTGCCTCTAAGATACGCTCTTTGTCTCCAAACATTGCTCTCGCTGTAACGGCAATGATCGGCAAACGCTTACGGTTCTCCCGCAACTCAATTGCACGGATCTCCTGTGTTGCCGCAAGTCCATCCATAACCGGCATCTGTACATCAAACAAAGCTGCCTGATATTCTTTCTGTTTAAATAATTCTACTGCCTTTTCACCATTTTCTGCGATATCATAAGAATATCCGGCCATTCCAAGTAACTTACCGATTACCTGCTGGTTCACCGGTTCGTCCTCCGCAACCAGAATTCTTGCTCTGGAATGTCCTGCAAGAGAGAATACTGCCGGCTCCTCTTCCTTCGTAGCGGCACTTTCCTCGATCTCGACATCGGCAGCCTTGATCAGCTTCAAAGGTACTTCCACAATAAAGGTTGAACCCAATCCTTCCTTACTCTGTACAGTGATATTACCACCCATTAACTCAACGATCTGTTTTGTGATAACAAGACCTAAACCGGAACCACCGTATTTACGGGTATCAGAAGAATCCACCTGTGAAAATCGGATAAACAGTTTGTTCTTATCTGCATCAGAGATACCGATTCCGGAATCGGCAACGGCAATACGCAATTTAACCTTATCCATGGAATCATCCAAACATGCAACTTTAACACGAACACCGCCCTCATTTGTAAACTTGATTGCATTGGAAAGCATACAATTCAATACCTGCTGGATCCGTTGTCCGTCTCCTCGTACTAACTTCGGAATATTGCCTCCAAATGTGCAGTCCAGACCAAGTCCTTTTCCGTTTGCAATCGGAATCTGTGCAGCAACTGTTTCTTCAATAATCGCCTTGATATCAAAATTCTCTTCGCGCAAATTGTATTTACCTGCTTCTAACTTGGAAATATCCAGAATGTCATTGATCAGACGAAGCAATGTATCGGCACAATTCTTAGCTGTAGTTAAATTATCACGATAATCTGCCTGAAGATCCTCTGCCATCAGAGTAAGCTGTAACATTCCGAGAATTCCGTTGATCGGTGTACGGATCTCATGTGACATATTGGCAAGGAACTCTGACTGCGTCTTATATGCAGCATTGGCATCTTTGATAGCCTTGGACAGTTTGTTCTCTGTCTCCTTCTGCTCCGTAATGTCAATGACTACCATGTTAATGTAATCCGCCTCTGATTTGTACATAACAATGTTAAATACTTTGCTGAGACGTTCCATTGTAATCTCAACTGCCAGTAATTCTCCCTGTTTGGTGCCGGAATTATTGTACGCCTCAAACCATGCATTGATGTCCTGTAACACCTCTACCCGGCTTTCTGAAATTACCTTGTTATAGTAATCCGAAATGTCGAGATCAAACAATCGGCCAAATGTCTCATTTGCATCACTGATCCGGTATCCCATATTTCTTCCGGACTGTGGATCTCTTAAAATCTGTGCCTGTGCAAAACCAACCGGCAAATTCAGGAATAATTTCTTATACTTATCACTCTTTACCTCCGATTGCCTTTCCTCATCCTGCATAAATTTAAGCATTACCGCAGCAATACCAATTGTTAATACGATCACAATAATTGCTAATACCACAACCGTATTTCTGGCATCCGATGCTCCCATTTTCTTTAAAATGACAGAAGTTCCTGCCACAACTGCAATGATCAGAATGCCTACCAGCAGAAAATATGCTGCTTTTAACCTTGATAACCCTTTACTCTTCTCCATTAAACGTTACCCCCGTTTCTTTATTATTACAGACCTTGGTCTGTCAGGTTCTTATTTACTTCGTTACTTCTTTTTCTACATGAAATTGTTCTTCCTTTATAATCCGCTCCTTTCCGGCAGATGGATTCCTTCTCATATCCTTCTCCATCTTATATAAAAACCAGAACGCTGCAATTCCAAGCAATGTTGCCACAAATCCCCGTAACAGTCCCGGACAATGATATACCATCCTGATCTCATAATCGCCTGCCGGTAATTCTGTTCCCAGAAAGCCTTCCAACACCACCATGCTGTCCATCTTCTTACCATTTGCATAAATGGTCCAACCATCGTCATACGGAACGGATGTCATAAAGACTCCATCCTTCTGTACAGAAATCGTACCTTCTATTCTGGTATCTTTATATTTTGTAACATTCATTACCTGCTGTGAAATGATATCATGAAACTGTTGGTATTGTTCCGGCAGAAATTCCATCGGATAGCAATACAGCGATCCACTCATATCCTCTCCATCATTCAATATAAACTGAATATCCACTGTCTGACCGGCTTTTACATTCCCGACATGGAAGATCTGCCCCTGATACCGGTCAAATGCAACTTCATTTCCATCTATCAATAAGGCGATCTTGTGTACATTACTTCCACGGCAATTCACATACAGATCCATATCTCTTGGCATCGTATAGATCATATCCGCTCTTGCACTGGCATTCGCCTTTGAGTAATTGACATTATATCCATCCTGTGCTTCTTCAACATTGACATTCGTTCCATATGTCTGCAATTGCAGATCATCATAAATGGATACAAAGACCGGTTCAATTCCCGTCATTGCTCCACACAATTCATTCTGCACAGTAAATGGTCCATTATCCTCGGTGTCAAAATCAAGGATCTCTTTGTTGACCATATAACCAAACGGTAATGCATCCTCATTCTTGTAAACCGTGATCTTACCTTCTTTGTCATAAGAATCCATATCCAGATTCACAAAATCACCCTCACGGGTATAGACGTATTTGACACCCAGTAGTGCATTCGTGACCGGTGTTGCCCCGTAATACAAATATTCATTGGCTCCCGTATAGAATCCAAGTTTGCCCATGATCTCAACCAGTTCCCCGCGAACAGTCGAACCAAAGATTCCAACACTCTTCAGATTATACCAGGTTGCTTCGTCTACCGGCAGCGGTTCCAGAATATCAGATCGGTATAATCCGGTATCCTTTTCCTCTACCCTTTGTTTTAATGTCTCAAATGTATCGGTATCGCCGTAATAATATTCCGGCTCGGAACTTCCCACCTGTCCGAATCCAAACAATCCGTTTGCCGCCATCTCGACAATGGCTGCAAATACAAGAAGATACTCAAATATGATCCTCTTTCCAGGTATCCTTACATATAAAGAAAACAGTACCACATACACTGTGAGTAAAATTGCAGTCCATATATACGTTCTGTTCGCATATGTAACTTCTGCATTATAATAACAGAATATCACAAATACCATACTAAGTGCATAGCCGACGACAACCATATATAACCGGATCTGCTTTCTTTTTAAATATACCTCATACGCCATGATCAGCAGTAAAAAGATATATAAAAATACGAAACGGTTTGGAATTCCATACTGATTATGGAACCCGTGCCAGATATAATTCAACAATTCATTGTTACAGCTTATAATAAGGAAACATAACAACAGTCCGTATTTTATCTTCTTCTCTAAGGAGATCTTCCTCATGCAGAAGAACATAAATGCTAACAGGATCGTAAAGATTCCACAATATAGGTTCGTTCCGGCATCCCCTACCTGATTCGTCATAACTTCCGAACAAAACAGGTGCGAACGAAGTGTATCTGCAAAAGATCCGTAAAATGTCCATTCCGGCAACTCAAAATCTGCCGAGGCAGTCGTCATAATTCCCATATACGCCGGTATCAAAACCACTGCTGCCATCAATGCCGCAATGATCGATGCGATTGCAAACCGGATTCCCTTTACAAAGAAATCCTTTATACTGCGGAAACGTAATGTAAAGAACCATAATACCAAAAAGAAACAGATCATAAAACTGATGTAATAATTACATACAAAACTATATACCAATGCCAGAATATACATTCTGCTGTCCTTTTTGGTAAACATCTTCTCCATTCCCAGAATAATGATTGGGAAAATGAAGATACAATCTAACCACATCAGATTCCAATAATAACCAACTACATAACTGCTGAATGCATAAAATAGTGAGAATGCAATAATTCCCGGATTCTTAACGGGCTTCTTGCCTACATGCATCAGAAAGTATGCAAAACAAAGTGCTGCCATAATGATCTTAACGGATATGATCAGATTCAATGCCATCGGCAAATGCGACTTTGCAAATAATATTATTATCAGATTAAACGGACTTGACAGATAATAGGACCATAATGAAATGAAATTATTACCAAGTCCCACATCCATTGTATATTGTAACCCGTCTAAGCTCTTCAGCTTTTCCTGATAATCCGAAAAGAACGGAAGATACTGATGCACTCCATCTACCACCACTAATGATTTGCCGCCAAACGGTCCGATCTCGCCAATGATCCATGCCCCAAGCATCATAATAAGTGCAATGGCAAATGTTACCACATACACATATTTGTCTTTCACAAAATTCCATATTTTATTCTTCATGATTTCAATCCATTCCTATATTCTAATACTTTCTACATAAGAACCTTTTCCTGATTCCCTATCTGTTGTCCATCATAGAAAGCACTCTGTCATATTGTAATGAACCCCCAAACAGATCCAGTGCACTTCCAATCGTCACATTCAATCTTCCCTTACCTAGTGTACGAATTGTCTCAATATCCTCATAAGATCCGACACCACCTGCATAGGTGATTGGAATGTCTGCTTCTTCAGAAAGCATGGCAACCAGTTCTTCCTCTACACCATTTGCCTTACCTTCCACATCTACTGCATGAATTAAGAATTCATCCGCATATTCCTGTAATCGCTCTATTGTTTGCCTGCAAACACCTTCCTCTGTGAACTTCTGCCACCGATCCGTAACAATATAATATCTTCCTTCCCTCTTCCGGCAGCTTAGATCCAACACCAAATGTTCTCTTCCCACAGTATGATACAATAACTGCAACCGTTCATAATCCACTCTTCCATCTTTGAATACATATGAAGTTACAATTACATGGCTCGCGCCCATGTCTAAGAATTCCTGTGCATTCTCTGCGGTAATTCCTCCACCGATCTGCAAACCACCCGGATACATTGCAAGTGCTTTCCTTGCCTGCTCCACATCCGCTTCATAATACTCGGTTCCTGCTTTGTTAAGTAAAATGATATGTCCTCCGTGGATTCCGGTGTTCCGATATAGTTCTGCATAAAACGCAGCATCCTGTGTTGCTACAAAATTCTCTGTTGCCTGATTGCCGGCATCTAATAAAGAACCTCCCACAATCTGCTTTACCTGTCCGTTGTGTATATCAATACATGGTCGAAACTGCATGTTTTTCTCCATTTCCTTTAACTACCGATAATTAATAGCAATTATACCATATTTTAATAGGAATTACAACATTGCCAAATCTACAATAACTATTTCTTGCAATCCTTTTTCACTCTGATATAATGAAATCTGTAAAAAATAATTTCTTTTTTTCATTGCCGTAACAAACTGACAAGGAGATACATTATGCAGATTACTATTTGTGATGATCAGGAAAGAGATCGTGTGCGAATTACTGATATATTAACTAATATCGCCACAGAATTGCAGGAAAACTTCACTATATTGGAATTTGACAATCCGTCTGCTTTATTGGATTCTTTTAAACAATCCATACCGGATACCATTTTATTGGATATTGATATGCCGGATGGGGATGGTATTACCATTGCAAATACAATAGGAACACAATATCCCTATCTTCCAATTTTATTTGTCACAAATCATGACAACATGGTATTTGAAGCAATCAAATGCAGCCCATTTCGTTTTATCCGCAAATCTCTCTTGCAGGAAGAACTATCGGAAGCAATGGTATCCCTCAGCAAAAAATTAGCAAAAGAAACGATATTATTTGATATCAAAACCGGTTCCTTTACTACAACCTGCCAGCTTTCTGATATTATTTACATAGAGAGCAACCGGCATTATCTTGATATTCATACAACGAAAGATACTTATCACATTCGTGGCAAAATTGCCGATTATGACAAACGCCTGATGGAATATGGATTTCTCCGTATTCACATCAGCTATTTAGTCAACATACGATATATCTATCAACTGTCTTCCAAAGGAGTTATCTTAGATGATAAGACACTTCTTCCAATCAGTAGAGAACGCACGGATGCGATTAAATTACAATACACCAGACAATTAGAGAGGTTTGTTCATGGAATTCATATATAATATTGCTGAATACATTGCCAATTATCTTGACGCTGCTTTCGCTATTTTATTTATCAGCTATACACTAGGACGAAATACGCGTATATCAAATAAGAAAATCTATACCATTATCACCATCATAACGATTGCACTTTTAGGATATCTACAGGACAGCACAACTAATTCTGCGGTACAGGACAGTATTATATTTACGATCTGTTTTGTATTTGCATTACTATTTCTCAACAAATCTATTGGTTGGAAAATTGTCGTTACAATAATATTTCTCTTATTACTTACGTTCTCTAATATGTTGGTAACCTATGGCATGACATCCTTTGCAGATATCAGCGTAGAACAGCTTTGCTCTCCTGGTACCCTTCGTCTTTTTTTGTTACTCTTTCATAAAATTGTATTTATCTTAATGCTATTTATAAGTTCCCTATTACTACGCAAACAGGGAATGGCATATCGACAATGTCTGATTGCTATCTTCTTATTTGCCGGAATTTTATTATCTTGTTCCATTCTGATCAACATTACAAAAACAGGTAATCTGACCATTTCCCAAGAATCCCAGTTGCTGATTGTAACCATAGGAATCTGTGCAATTAGTACCGCTGTTGGAATCTGTGTCTACCAAATGAACCGACAATATCAACGCGAACTTGAAAATACACGTTTGCTTTCCCGGTTGCAGGAAGAGGAAACCATGCTGAATAAGATGAATGAATTATATGAAAATAACCGTATTCTTCAACATGATCTGACAAGACATTTTACTATCTTACAAGGTCTTTTAGAACAAGACGACATTCATGAAGCCGAATGTTATATAAGAGAAGTTACGCAGAAACATCTGTCTCATGCTTCATATGTATATACAAGCAGCAATATTCTAAATAGTGTTCTAAACGACAAAGCAGAACAATGTGATAAAGCAGCTATTACATATCAGGTAACCATCAGTGGAACGATAGAAGAAGCAATTCAGATGAATTTGGGAATTATTCTCTCAAACCTCCTCGACAATGCAATTGAAGCAGAATGTCTGCAACAGAAAGAAGATCGAAAGATCATTGTCCAAATGTTTCACGAAAAAGGCATGTATCACCTGCTCGTAAAAAATTATATTTGCCAGTCCGTATTGGATACCAATCCGTTTCTTCTCACGAATAAAAAGAACAAACAACAACATGGATTTGGAATTAAAAGTATTCGCAAAGTTGTACACTCTTTAGATGGAATCTATCAACAATATGAGCAGGAATCTTACTTTATAACCTCTATCATTCTACCCGATTCTACAAAGTGTGCCTAAAATCATACGAAGTGTGCCAACCCTATTGAATTTTATAAAAAATCAGCTATTATGACAGAAAAAGGGGGACTATAAATGAGTCATTTTCTTTCCTGTAAGATAGCTGATTTTTTAGTGTATCAACAACAAATTTCAGAGGAAGAATGGGAAATCTATCAATATGGATATGATACTTTAATCTATAGTATAGAACAGACAATTCTACTCCTATTATTAGGATTACTCTTTCATCAGCTAACTGGAACGCTTCTATATATAGCTTCTTATTTTTTGATTCGTCGCTATACCGGAGGATATCACGCGTCAACCAGATTACGTTGCACTTTATTGACTCTGTCTACATATATATTGTCTATCATAGTTGGCAATATTCTTGTATATGTTCCTCATTTTTATGTCATGCTTGGTGTTTTACAACTGATCTACTACATACTGATTTATCAATATTCACCTGTAGAACATCCAGACAAACCCTTATCAGACAACCTTAAAAAGAAAAACCGTAGAAATGGTTTTATATTATCTATTCTATTTACGATTGTGACACTGTTATGCTCCATCCATTCTTCCAAAGCAGCAGGTATCCTGTCCTGCTCTTTAATGAGCATAGCAGTGTTGACAATACACCATGAATCCTATTCATGAACACATTATACAGAAAGGAGAAAAGCTATGAAGAAATTACCAAAATTACTTGCCCTGATTGGTAATCAGGCTGCCAAAAATGCAGTATGTTCTACATCACCAAAATTCTGCTATCAGCCAAAAGAGCCAAAATCAGCAAGAGAAAAGTATCAGAAATAACATTTTAACATTTGTACAGAAAGGACAAAAAAATGAAAAAAACCAAATTAATTCCTATTTTATCAACTCTTTGTTTAACTTTAACACTTTGTTTATTGATAACTATATCTACTTATGCTGCTGATTACTCTAGAAAACGTGCTAGATGTCCAAAATGTAATACATTAAATTATAGTTATGGATATGATGAAATTATCTCTATACGTACACAAAATGTCACCAGTGGGCATACATGCCCTGCTTGCCAAAAACTTGTTTCAGAAAATGAAGAACATACATATGAAACTACAAAAGATCGATACTATTTCTTATGTAATAGCTCAGAATGTAAAAATTCATATAGTACACCAGACAGAACTTATCATTATGATTACAGTAATGGTATTTCTAACCATTATATTACCAAATTGAGTAAATAATATTTATAGACAAGGAGAATCCATATGCATATTTCTAATATTTCCTCAAATACAAATTTATCTCAATTAGCAAAAGTAGACACGACAGAAAAATCTGCATTTTCCATAAATTCAACAGTTTCTTCTGATCCGATCCTTAATTATTATCAACAATTATGTTCGCAATATCCGGATATTACTTTTCGTCTTGATGATATTGAAACTTCCAGTCAACAATCCAATGTATATCTTGGATATAAGAATAGCATGAATCAAATTGGTGAAAATTTTGGATCTGTAGGTCAATGCAGCATCAGTATTGATGTTACTGTTATAAAACATATGATGAATGATCCTCAATATGAAAATCAGGTAAAAGATGAGATTAATTATACAATGAATCACTATTCTTTATATGAAGAAGAAACTAAATTATGCGGCATGCAATATACTAGTGTCTGTTTGCAAGATGAAAATGGCAAATTTGAACCAGCTATTGTAAGAAGTCATGTTCCATATTCTACAGAAGAAGAAGTTCGTGAAATGTGGAATCATTTAGAATCCAATACAAAAAAGGACGTTCTAAACAGACATGAAACACAAAGTATTGATTTGTTTGACCAATTCATGGAAATGTTAGATCATTCTCACGAAAAACATAAAGAATTAATACAACAATATTACATTAAAGATTCTCATACAGATAAGTAATTACAATCCCTGCATTTCACTAACCATGTATATTGCAGGGATTATTCTATTAACTTGTATTATATCAATATTAAATGTTGCAATTTTTAATCTTTCGTATGATAATTATGAAAATGTATATTACTTTGTTACCACAACATGACATAAAAACATGGAGATAATTTTATATGATAAGACGAAGAATAATTATTCTGATGGGAACACTACTGCTTCTCTTGACAGGATGTACAATTGATTGGAAAAAAAGTGCACAATTCGCCACAGGCAAGGCAAAAGAAATGTATGAAAAATACGAAGAAAAGAATCAGACAGATTCTGATAACACTACCGAGGAGGATATATATATTGTTATATCAGAGGAAGAAGTTAAACAGGAAGCTGAAAGAGTCTTAAATATTATATTGGATGCACTAAAAGAAAAAGATGCTAAACCAATTAAAGATTCATTTAGTATTTACGAACGCAAAGAAAACACGGATATAGATAAACAGATTGAAAACGCACTCAATTTTATTGACGGAAATATTGTATCAATAGGCGAGGTTTCCGGCTCATATGGAGGAGGCTCTACAAGTGCAGAACGCGGCGATATAAAAACTTTGTATGATGGAACGGTTTATGATATTGTTACTGATAAAGGTATTTCCTATACCCTTATAATTCACGGAATATATAATTTTCATAATAATGAAGAAAAAGAGGGGCTATATTCAGTATGCATATTTGATGATGTTGAAAGTAATAAAATTTCAAATTATGGAACTGATATAGGCATGTGTTATATTGGACAGTAAAATCATTCATTATTTTTTGAGTTGCGTTATTATTTATTTCCAAATATAATATATGTAATGATTTGATATAACAAATACTTTTATTTGGGAGGTGCATACATGACAGATATCGATATGAAAATAATGGATCGTCGTCCAATGTACTGCAAAGAATGTGGGGGGAAATTATTTTATCAGAACAGTGGTATTTATCAATGTGAAGATTGTGGTGCAGAAGAATATGATGATTTTGGAAAGATTAAGAATTATTTAGAGATTCATGGTCCCTCTCCTGCTCCATATATATCAGAAGATACCGGAGTTCCGCTTGAGATCATCAGCGTTTTTTTACGAAATGGACGTTTGGAGATTCCGGAAGGCAGTAAATACTATATCAAATGTGAACGATGTGGTTGCGCTCTTCGCTACGGAAGATATTGTCCTGCATGTACAAGAGAACTTGCCGGACAGTTACAAGGTGCTCTATTTGAACAAATGGGAGAAAAACCAAAACAAGAAGTAGAAAAGAAAAAAGAAAAGATGCACTTCTTAGATAATATCAATAAAAGAACAGAAAGATGAGGATATCTATTATGCGATTAAGAAATGTACCGGGTTCAAGAGATATGATTACTGAAAGCCCGTATACAATTAAGAATGAAACCGAACAAAAAGGCAAGTGGCATGAAGTATTTGGTAATTCAAATCCAATTCACATTGAGATTGGAATGGGAAAAGGTCAATTTCTTATGACTTTAGCTGGACAAAATCCTGACATCAATTATGTTGGTATTGAAAAATATTCTTCTGTTTTAGTCCGGGCATTAGAAAAACAACAGGAATTGGAACTTCCCAATATCAAGTTTATTCGTATGGAAGCAGAAAATATTGCAGATGTATTTGATAAAAATGAAGTTGCCCGCATTTATTTAAACTTCTCTGATCCATGGCCGAAAGATCGTCATGCAAAAAGGCGACTGACGTCCGTACAGTTTTTACAGCGTTATGAACAGATATTACAACCGGATGGTCACCTTATATTTAAAACAGATAATCGTGACCTGTTTGATTTTTCGTTGGAACAGGTAGAAGAAGCTCCAAACTGGATCTTATTGAATCATACATTTGACCTTCATCATTCAGAATATGTAGAAGGAAATATTATGACCGAATATGAGCAACGCTTTGTAGAAAAAGGAAATGCGATCTGTCGCATGGAGATCATGCAGAAATAAATATCTAAACATAACCGGTACTTTTTTATATATCATGCATATTATATAGTAAACAACATAAAAAGCGGTATTATGAAGAAAATCAATTGCTGTCTTACCGGTAAACTGTATGAAGTCAAACGACAATATCCTTGCATCCGTGAATTTTCGAAACGAATGCGACAAGTAAAAAAGGAACTCAACAAAGATAATCCCTGCAACCCTCATTGTTAGTGTGGAATGCAGGGATTTCTATATTGGAATTACATCAAACAAAGTAAGACAGAATAAGAATAACAGCAGGTTATCAAATTGTGGATAACTTGCTTTTTTTATAAAATTTGGGTTGTTTATGACATCGGAGGTGTTGTTAGTTGGCAAAGCCAAAATAACTGTCAATGACAAATGTAATTATGACCAAAAGTACAAACTTATGTATTTTCGGTCATAATGTTGTCCGATTTATGACTATTTTATGACTTTCGATCTGGTCTTGCGGCAATACAGCAGGGTAAAGGGAGAAAAAGGGAAAGCCTTTACTTATAAAGACATGCGGCCGGTCTATACTATCATCTTCTTTGAGAAGAGTCTTCCCGAATTCAAGTCTCCGGCACTTAATGGTAAGTATCTGCATTTTGGAAAGACCGTCTTTGATACCGGATTGGAACTGGAACTTCTCCAGCGTTTCTATCTGATATCCCTTGACGTATTTCAGGAAAACAAGACCAGATATACTGTTTCCCCCTGTTTAAACCAATACCCGCTGTTCATAAAAGGGATTATAAGAAACATACTGAAAAAACAGCCAAACCTCCCAATCTGCTCAAGAAATTCAACTAATTTATTCTGGTACCGATTTTCGAATCCATCTTTACATGTTATTGCAAACATAATATTAGGGATCAAAATCACAATAACAAAAATCAATCCCCAGTAATTCAAGTATTTATTCATAATACGCCTCCTATCCCCTGTGTATACACCATCATTGTCATAGCAAAATCCATTACCAGTTTTGGTGTAATTCCAAGCAGTTCTGCCATCTCCTGGTACACATTAGCAGTATCCTGATTATTCGTCTGTAACTCGAAGCCTGTACTTAGAAGCTGGCTTCGCTCTCCCATGTAAAGGAAACGGAACAAATTGGGATTTTCTAATGCTAAGTCAATGGTTCCTTTTCCTTTCTGTTCGAATGTTGCAAATTCGTTTTCATTCCGACTATAATACTTATCCTCCACATACTGCTCCGCAAAAGGAATCAATTCCTCACGCAATCCATCCATTCCACCAAACTGCCATGAAATCGGTGCTGTAGAGCATCCCAGTTCCCCGGCTACAGCTTTTATGTTAAGAGCGGCATATCCATTTTTTGAAAATTCATTCTTCTGTATCAGAATTAACAGCTCTGCGTCTTAAGCGTCTGGTTCTTATATTACTATTTCATTTCTTCTGCAATTTTATCCAGCATAAGTTCAAACTGGCGTTTTACCTTCGCCTTATCTGCTGCTCCATCATAAATACTGTAATAAAAATGCATAACTGCATAGAAGCTGACCTCTTTATCTTTAGCATCCACAATTCCCATACTTTCAAAACAACCATATTATACGGACAAATTCATGTTCTGAAAAGCAACCTGTTGTTGCCATGCCAATCTATACCCGAAATATCACTCCGAAAAACAAACGGTCGCCTACCTTCTGTTCAGTAAACGACCGATTGTTTTACACGACTATTATATTTTTATAATCCGAGTGTACGTGTGCCATATCCACTTACATCAGCTTACGGAACATCTCCTCAAACTGCTCTAAGCTTGCCGGTCTAGGGTTGCCCGGTGCACATGCATCTGCGGCAGCAGATTCACATAAGAATGGAAGATCCTCTTCTTTCAGTTTCTCTAACTTTGTAGGGATTCCAACATCGATAGATAACTGTTGTACTGCATCAATGGCTGCCTGTCTGTATGTAGCCTGATCCATACCTGTCGTATCAATTCCAAATGCTTCTGCAATGGATCTATACTTCTCACCTGTATACTCCTTGTTGAACTCCATTACAATCGGAAGCATCATCGCACAAGCTACACCATGCGGCGTATCATATACTGCGCCAAGTGTATGTGCCATGGAATGTGCGATTCCAAGTCCTACATTGGAATATGCCATAGCGGTTACATACTGTGCAAGTGCCATACCCTCACGGCCATCCGGATCATTCTCCACTGCTTTTCTCAAATTGGCTGCGATCAGTTTGATCGCCTCTAAGTCCAGACAATCGGATAATTCCCACGCACCTGCTGTTGTATAACCTTCAATCGCATGTGTCAGAGCATCCATACCTGTCGATGCAGTCAATCCCTTTGGCATGGATGCCATCATATCCGGATCAACAACCGCCACATCCGGGATATCGTTCGGATCAACACATACGAATTTACGTTTCTTCTCTACATCCGTAATTACATAATTGATTGTTGATTCTGCACCGGTACCACCGGTTGTAGGTACTGCGATCGTAAATACAGTTCTCTTCTTTGTCGGTGCAACACCCTCTAACGAACGAACATCTGCAAATTCCGGATTGTTGATAATAATACCGATTGCTTTTCCTGTATCCATGGAGGAACCACCACCGATTGTAATCATAAAATCAGCACCGGATGTCTTATATGCATCTACACCGTGCAACACATTCTCAATCGTTGGATTAGGCTTGATATCAGAATATAATTCATATTCTATGCCATTCTCCTTCAGCAGGTCGGTAACCTTTGCTGTTACTCCAAACTTCACCAGATCCGGATCCGAAGCTACGAATGCTTTCTTAAATCCCTTTGAGTTCACAATACCCGGAATCTCTTTGATTGCTCCGTGCCCATGATAAGAAATTCCATTCAATACAAAACGATTCACTGCCATAATTCTGTCTCCTTTCATATCAACCACTCGTACTGCCCTTACACCCTGTATGCGAAAGCATAGCATATGTATAAATTGCATAACGAATCAACTTATTATGCAAAATATTATAACACATTTCACAAAATATAGCAATTCTAAGAAAAGAGAAATTGCACATTCTTACGAATCATGCCTCTATCAATATTCATTTTACCGTGGTAATTCAACTCTATATATGATATTATTATTCCAAATTGTAAACACTATTTTAATATTAACATATGATAATCAATGAATGAAAGGCTTGGTGTGTATTATGGCATATGAAGATTATATAAAAGCGCAGAAAATGGGATTAAAAGCATTCAAAGCTGCTACCTCCCACGGACAATATCCATATCTTCCGGTATTAGATGAGATCCTGTCGCATGCCGATATTGAATGTGAAGTATCCTTAGGCGTGATGAATATTCCTCTGAATCAGGTTGTTGGAACCAGTACCTTTGGAAGAACGCAGGCATTTGCTTCAAACTTCATGCCGTTATTAGATTATGGCAGTGAATTCTCCGTTAAATGGTCCTGCTTAGTAGATGCACAGATTGAAGAGGGAATTCATGATGCGATCAAAGTATATGAATACATGAACAAATATTATGTGGTGGAAGGCAACAAGCGTGTCAGCGTATTAAAATATTTTAACTCACCAACCATTGCCGCAGAAGTCACCCGTAAAGTACCAAAACGGAGTGATGATCCTGATATTCAGATTTATTATGAATTCATGGATTTCTTCAAATTAACGAAGATTAACTACCTGCAATTTTCCAAACTTGGCAGTTATCCGAAGTTACTTACTTTAGTTGGCAAAAATAATACTGATATCTGGACAGATGACGAATGTATGGATTTCTCGTCTTTCCATACTGCATTTTATAAAGCATTTAAAGAAAAAGGCGGTAACAAATTAGATAACATTACCTGTGGTGATGCACTGCTGTTCTATCTGACCTTGTATCCATATCAGGAAGCAAAGGATATGCTCAGTTCCGAGATTAAGACAAATTTAGACAAGATCTGGCCGGAGATTTTACTTCAGGGCGAAGATGATACCGTAGAACTTCTTATGAATCCGACTGAAGAAACAAAGATCATGACTTCCGTTCTGAGTAAGATTTCAACAAAAAAGAAAAAAGTTGCCTTTGTCTATGATAAAGATCCTTCCACTTCCGACTGGATCTACGGCCACGAACTTGGTCGTCTGCATCTTGAAGAAACATTGGGTGAGATCATCGAAACACATGCGTACATCACCAATGGGGTCAATGATAATGCTGAGAATATTCTGGAAGAAATATGCAACGACGGATGTGACATTATCTTTACAGTTACCCCACGTCTTATCAAAGCCTGTCTGAAGGTTGCCGTTGCACATCCGGAAGTAAAGATATTAAACTGTGCGCTCAATTCCTCTCACACGGCTGTCCGGACTTACTATACCAGAATGTATGAAGCCAAATTCCTGACGGGTATGATTGCCGGTGCTATGTGTAATAATGATAAGATTGGCTATGTTGCGGATTATCCTATTTACGGAATTGCTGCCAATATCAATGCGTTTGCTCTGGGTGCCCAAATGGTCAATCCGCGTGCAACCGTATATCTGGCATGGTCAACCATGAAGAATTTTGACGTAACAGAGTATTTCAAAGAACGTGGCATCACATACATCTCTGCACAGGATATGATCACTCCGCAAAGTGACAACCGGCAGTTTGGATTATTTGTTGAAAAAAATGACACAAAGAAGAATCTTGCAATGAGTATTTATCATTGGGGTGCTTTTTACGAAGAACTGATCAACAGCATTATGCGCGGTTCCTGGAAAGTAGAAGACTCCGGAGATACCAAAGCGCTCAATTACTGGTGGGGCTTATCTGCCGGAGTTATCGACGTAATCTGTTCGAATAATCTACCAATCGGGATTACCAAACTGATCAATCTTATGAAGCACAATATCTCCTCCGGTATGTTCCATCCATTTATTGGTCCAATCACAGACCAGGAAGGAACCTTGCGCTGCGAAGAGAATGATCTTCTCTCTCCTGAAGCGATTATGACAATGGACTGGCTTGTACCAAATGTAACCGGCACAATTCCTACGATTGATGAATTGGTCGATGAGGCAAAACCTGTTGTAGAATTGCGCGGTCTGGATACAACAACGGAGAAGGGAGGAACATCTTTGCTATGAATATACTTGTACTTGCAGATGAAGAGTCCAAGTACTTATGGGACTATTTTGAAAAGAGTAAACTAGACGGAGTCGATCTGATCATATCCTGCGGTGACTTAAAACCACAATATTTATCTTTTTTGGCAACCTTCGCCAAAGTGCCAATTCTATATGTGCATGGTAATCATGATGCAATCTATGAAACAACACCTCCGGACGGCTGCATCTGTATTGATGATGACCTGTACGTATATAACGGCATCCGGATTCTAGGTCTTGGCGGCTCCCAATGCTATAACTTTGGAGCCTACCAGTACAGCGAAAAAGAAATGCGTTCCCGTATCTTCAAATTACGCCGCAAATTGCGCAAATACGGAGGCTTTGACATATTAGTCACCCATGCCCCTGCCCTTGAATTAAATGATGGTGAAGATCTTCCTCATAAAGGTTTCCAGGCATTTCGCGATCTGTTAGACAAATATAAACCAAAGTATTTTCTGCATGGGCATGTGCACCTTACATATAACTGGCAGCAACAACGCATATGCACCTATAACGATACCACAACGGTTATCAATGCATATGAACGCTACCTTTTCGAATACAAATAATCCATATACCCTTGCACAGCGCAAGTGACGGACGTGCGAAACGGATAGAATATGAAAGCAGTTGTACGATGATAACT
>ENA-OPUE01000359-OPUE01000359.1-human-gut-metagenome-genome-assembly--contig:-NODE-359-length-39959-cov-11.822674_pt1 | contig 39959 bp, 28 predicted proteins | sample MGYA00241466_ERZ501924 | MGnify/ENA primary metagenome ERZ501924 (study PRJEB25962, sample SAMEA2042223) | human gut metagenome | biome: human gut; feature: human-associated habitat; material: faeces...
CAGCACTGCGGATGGATATCTCGTTGCTCGCTAACTTTTAGCGGACAGCAATAATAATAATCAGATGAACAGACGCGATTTTATCGCTGTGTCAGCACTTTCGCTGACAAGTATGACATTTCTCAACTTTCCTGTTCTTGCGGGGGCCAAGAGCCGGAAGGACAAAAACTACTCAATCGTAATTTTAGGCGACACTCACTTCGATACCGAGCCGGCCGATGTGTATCATTCACATTACAACGAAAAAGTGGAATGGCTCAACCGTGTGCAGCGTGCGGAATTTGCCCGCAACGGTGAAATGTGGCGTGAACGCTGTCCGCGGCTGCTGAAAAGATGCGCCTGCCTTGCTGATGAGAATACTCAGATTGCATTGCAGGTAGGCGACCTCATTCAGGGAGATTGCGGAAACGGAGATGTGCACAGAAAGATGCTCGACGATGTCATGAATGCGTTCAAGAAGGAGTTCGGCGGATTGCCGTTCGTGACGGTCGAGGGAAATCATGATGTGCGTGGGACTGATGCCAAGAAGGTATATCATGAATATATGCCTAAAAGGATGTCAGAAGAACTCGGAAAAGACATTGAGAAAACTACATTTTATTTCAACATTGGCCCCGATGCTTTCCTGGTATTGGACTTCAATCATCCTGATGACGCTGAAATAGAGAAAATGCTTCAGGAAACCCGCGGCGCCAGACACACGTTCATCATTACCCACGGACCGGTATTCCCTATGGACGAGCAGAGCTGCAGATGGTTTTTCCATGGAGGCGCAAACGTAAGCGAAACCGCTGCAAGACGTCATTTCAGAGCGGAGTTTGCCAAAAGGCATGCGATAGTGCTGTGCGGACATTCTCATGCCACGACCCTTACAGAATGGAAAGGTGACGGCGGCATAATCACACAGATGGAGATGAGCAGTGTCTGGGCTAAGCCTGAGGCGGCGGAATACAAGGTCATAACTGAGGACCCGAAAGAATACGGAAGCCGCAGAATGGGCATGAAAACCATGCCGGACGGCTCTCCGATAAAGGATGAAAGCGCACTTTTCGAAGAATATCTTCCGGGCATAACCCGCTACATCCATTCCTACACTCCTGGTTCATTCAAACTGAATGTAGGCCCTAAGCACATAACTATAGACTTCTACGCCGGTGATTCCACCTTTAAGACCCGGACGTTCGAACTGCGATAACAACAATACACAATATACACCTAATAACTAAAACAATCAGTAATGAGAAAAAAGCAATGTCTGATTATCGTTCTCGCTTCGCTTGTGCTCCTCGGAGTAGCATCTTGCGAAGAGAAAATGGTTTTCCAACTCGCCGATGACCCCGGGTATGTGAAAGATCCCGTTGTCGGCATCAGAGCACTTGACGGTGACAGATGGATTGAAGGTTCTGTCAATCAGGAAAACAGGACTGTCAGTTTTGAATTCCACACCGCAGCCTCTCTGGACAATGTCCTTTGCGACATTGAACTGAACAAGGATTGGGCAAGGATGGTAAGTCCTGCCCAGACCAGACTGACAGCAAATCTGAAATCAGGTTTCAAGATCACTGTCAATGATGGTGTGGACGATATCGCCTACACACTTACGGCCTCCATGTTCCAGCAGATCAAGGAGGTGAAGGCGACACTCGGTTCAGAGACCGTCAGCCTTTCATTGTCCGACAATACTTACATCGGCTCTTTCCCGTCAGCCTATCTGGCTTCAGAAGTCAAGGGGGTCAATGTCGAGGTGGTGACCAATGACGATGTCGAACTGGTGACCGACCCGAATGCGCTGAAGAACCTTGACTTTTCGGAAGGCAATGGCGTGGAGTTCGTCATCCTCGACAAGACCGTGGGCAAGAAGAAATCCTTCACAGTCTATGCTACACCTTCCGATGTGGCGAAATTCGACGAAGGCTGGACAGAGGTTACCAAGAAATGGAGTACTCAGTATGGTGTCAATTTCGGAAACGTGCGTCTGTACCAGACCTCAAACCTTATGGGCAGAAGCGGCAATCCGGCCTATGCTCTTACGATTCCTGCCGGTCATGTCAATATGAAGGTCGCTGAAAAGAGTGTCGTAGGTAATGAGAATATCAGAATCTCCGCAGTACAGAGAAACAACAGGGATTTCGTTTTCTTCCTTCCAGAGGCAGGCCCGGCTGTATGGCATACTGACGGAAGTTCTTCTACTGGCAATCTGGAGTACTACAGCCCGTTGGCCTATGGTCCGGACGATAAGGGTGCTACCAGGGTTCTGCGCAATGATGGCTTCGGCGGCAAAAAGAAAGCCTACGCCCCGGCTATGGGTATAAAGGACGGAAAAGTTTCCATCAAGCCTGCCGGTGCTGTTGACGGACAGCTGTATTCTTATACGGACGCTCTCGGCAACGGCCAGGAAGCCTGGGCAGTGGAAAGTGCGTTCGGCGGTTACTTCCAGATATGCAGAAACGGAGAAACGCTCATTTCCGGCGATGCGGAGAAATTCTACACAGTCTATGACTCCGAGTGGCGCAAGTTCGGTGCGCAGATGACCTGCTTCCTTACACCGGACTGGGGCAAGTCTGTGCCTGTAACTGAGTACGACATGCTGCATACAGGACGTATCGGTGTCGGTTGCACAGCAGACGGCGCCCTTGTAGTGCTCGTTTCCGAAAAGTATGTGAACACCCACAACCAGGGCCAGCATACCGACAACGGAAAGAACGGTGACGGCGGTGACAATAAAGGCTTGACACTCTATGAACTGGCCTCTGTGATGACCAGTCTCGGATGTAGTGATGCCATGACAGTTGAAGACTACAACTGGTCACATATCATCCTTCAGGATGGCACTGACAGAGGCAAAGACCTTTTCTGGACAAACAACAGATGGTACATCACCAACACCAATGCCAACTATGGCAACATAAAGCCGGAGTCTTCGGAGAACGTCAACCTCGTTGTCGCATGTTTTAAGTAGAAGAAAAATGAAGAAAATAAAATTTATACTTACGATATTGCTGGCGACGATAGTTGCCGGCAGCGCTTTCGCTCAGAACCGCACGGTCAGCGGTACGGTGAAAGACTCAAACGGCGAGCCCGTCGTCGGTGCGGCTGTCATTGTCCCGAAGTCCACAATCGGTGCTTCCACTGACATTGACGGTAAGTTTGCACTCTCTGTCCCGGAAAAGACACTTTCCCTCGAAGTGAACATGATCGGCTACGCTACAGCTACGGTTACCTTGGGGACAGCTTCAAGCTATGAGGTCGTGCTCAGGGACGATACCAATTATCTCGATGAAGTAGTGGTCGTCGGATATGGTGTCCAGAAGAAGATCAATGTCACCGGAAGTGTGTCTTCCGTCAATTTTACTTCGGAAAGTGTCAAGTCACGCCCGATGTTCAATGCCACCCAGGCCCTTTCCGGCACGATGCCGGGCCTTCAGGTGATGCAGGGCTCAGGTAATCCTTACGAGGAAGACTTCTCGATGCTTGTCCGTGGTACAGGTACCCTCAATTCTGCCGGACCTCTTGTCCTTGTGGACGGTATGGAGCAGGGTGTGGGCAATGTGAACCCTTCAGATATTGCTTCCATCAATGTGCTGAAAGATGCCGCGTCATGTGCCATCTACGGTAACAGGGGAGCGAACGGTGTCATCCTCATCACCACAAAGAACGGCTCATCTTCTGACGGCAAGGCTGAAATCAGCTATGACTTGACTCTTTCGTATGACGAACCGTTCAAGGTCATCCATACAGTGTCAGATATGGCTACGTACATGCGCCTCTACAACGAGTCCTGTACGAATATCGGCGGAGTGGCCCAGTTCTCCCAGGGTGTGATAGACGAGTGGCTGAAGGCAAAGGAAAACCCATGGGGACGTGCTGAGTCCGGTTACTACAACTATATGGCATATCCTAACACGGACTGGTGGGATGTGATCTACAAGAACAAGATTATGCAGAAGCACACGCTTTCTGCAAGCGGCAAGGTAAAATCGATGGGCTACAATGTGTCGCTCTCATACATTGACAATCCTGGTATCATCGACAATACCGGTTACAAGCGCTATTTCGGCCGTGTTAATGTCTATGGACAGATAACTGACTGGCTCAAGATAGGTGCCCGCATCTGGGGCTACAATACTGATCAGGAAAGCAGCAATGTCGGTTCCCTCTATTCGCTTGACACTCAGAAGATGACTCCGGACATTTATCCGTATTCGAAGTCTCTTGACCTCTATGGCGGTCCGCAGGCTTATGGACAGGATCCTCAGTCTCATAACCCTCTCGTGGATATGAACTCATCCAGAGGCTATACCAAGAACACCCAGATCTTTTCAGACTGGTATGCGCAGGTGAAGTTCCTCAAGTATTTCAACTGGAACACTGACCTTTATTACAAGGACTATCGCCAGGAGGAGCAGAGCGTGAACACCGGTATCGGCAAGTATGACTTCCAGAATGATACCTATGTGATTGCCCCTGCAGATCCGTCCGAACTGTATTCCTACATGTACAATAAGAGGGAGAATTTCGTGAAGCTGTCTTCAGTGCTCAATTACAACCAGACTGTAGGCAAACATGACATTGCGGCCATGGTAGGTTACGAGATGAGCCACTTCAAGTATCGTGATTTCAGCGCTACGAAACGTGGCCTTCAGGATGTTTCAGTAGGAGATCTCAATGCCGTGGCAACTCCTTATGCCTCTGGCGGTTACGGTACCGAGTATGCGTCCCGTTCTTTCTTCGGTCGTGTGAATTACGCATTCGCAGGCAAATACCTTTTCGAGGCGAACCTCCGTGCAGATGCTTCTTCGCGTTTCGCTCCTGAATACAGATGGGGATTTTTCCCTTCAGTGTCAGCAGGATGGCGTATCAGTGACGAGCCTTGGCTCAAGAACGCGCACATTTTCGACAATCTCAAGGTGCGTGCGTCATGGGGCCGTCTTGGAAACAACTCCATCGGCAACTACGACTGGCAGTCCACATACGGAACCACCAATTACGTTTTCGGTACGGACGACATAACAAACGGTATCTCAATCACTTCCATCAAGAACTATGCATTGACTTGGGAAACTACATCCGTAGCTGATGTCGGAATCGATTTCGGCGTGTTCAAGAACAGGCTTACCGGTACCGTGGACTATTACGACAAGGTCACAAGCGGCATCCTCTACACACCGTCCATGTATATGGTGATGGGTAATGCCAGCGCTCCGAGACAGAATATCGCAGCCGTGACCAACAGGGGAGTCGAGGTCGAGCTCGGATGGAGAGACACCGTAGGGGATTTCTACTACAATATCAGCGGTAACGTGACCTACAACAAGAACAGGGTGAGCCGTTACAAAGGCAAACTCAAACAGGGATGGGAAACTGACGCTGAAGGCAACCGTGTATGGAAGACCAATATCGGAGACGTTTCCACAGGCGGTTCCACAAGAGTTGTCGAAGGACACATGATAGATGAATTCTACATGATGGATACCTACAAGGGTTCCGGCAAGTATTGGAATGCAGACGGCACACCTGATATCAACGGAGGTCCTGTGGACGGTATGATCCGCACCACCAATGATATGGAGTGGCTCCGCGCCATGATGGATGCAGGATATTCATTCTACCCTCAGCAGGGCATCGGCAAGCAGAAGATCTGGTATGGTGAGTACATTTATGCGGATGCAAACGGAGACGGACTCTACGGAAACTCATATGATGCTGTATTCCAGAATGTTTCCACGACTCCGAAGGTCAATTTCGGTCTGCAGTTCTCTGCCGGATGGAAGGGCATTGACTTTTCAATGAGCTGGGCAGGCGCAGCAGGGTTCTCTCTGTACTATTACAGACAGGCCAGCAACTCTTCCAACACCATCTACGGTTACGCCATTCCTGAATCAGTGGCAAAAGACCACTATTTCTTCGATCCGAAGAATCCGGATGATCCGCGTACCAACATCAATTCCAAGCAGCCTCGTCTTGTCAACCTGACATCCTGCCAGTCCGATGAGACATCCTCTCTGCATCTGTGCAAGGGAGACTACCTGAAGCTCAAGAACTTCACGCTCGGATACACACTTCCTGAGAGGCTCACGAAGAAAATCCTTCTTCAGAAAGTCAGAATATATTTCAGCGGAGAGAATCTTTTCGCAATCACCCAATTCCCGGGCATGGACCCTGAAATGCGTTCTACAGCCGGTTACTCAACCATGCGCCAGTATGCGGGCGGTCTGAACATAACCTTCTAACATGTATTGAAAAGATGAAAAAAGTTTTATTGATATTCACATTTGCCGCCGTTTCCTTCGCATCTTGCCAGTCACTCGATCTGGAAAGTACCTATCAGGTGGGTTCTTCCAATGTATGGAACAAGGCGACTCTTGCCCGTCAGGCTGTGAACGGAGTGTACAACGAACTGTATGTCCGTGCCTCCGCTTCGGACAGCGAGAACAACTGGAAAGTAATGAACGAGGCATACTCTTCCGTGATGGACACGGACAAGAACTGGTATCACAACCAGAAAGTCTGCTATGGTGACGGAACACCGTCAAGCAGCGTGTTCTCGAACATGTACAAGTACTATTATACCTTCATCTTCCGCGCAAACGATATCATCAGCCACATTGACAAGGTGCCTGACATGACCGCTGAAGAAAAGGGCAGACTCAAGGCTGAGGCCAAGTTCTTCAGAGCATTCGGGTATTTCAACCTCAATGTCCTCTACCGTGGAGTCCCTCTTTATCTGGAATACATAGAGAATGCGACTAACGCCACCCGTCCGCGTTCTTCTGAACAGGATGTGTGGAATGCTGTCATTCAGGACCTTACGGATTGCGTTGAAGAAAAGAATCTTCCTGACCGCTACACTGCGGGCTCGTCTGATTACGGACGTGTAAGCAGGGCTGTTGCTCTTGCGTACAGAGGCCAGGCCTACCAGTTCCTCGCTGCCCGCGGAGAAGGAGACAAGGCCCAGTACTGGCAGTTGGCATTGGACGATTTCGAGGCTCTTGAACCGATGGGATTCGCACTCTACAAGGGCGCAGGTAACGACAGCTTCAAGCAGCTCCTCAAGCCGGCCAACGAACAGTGTGACGAGATGATTTTCTCAATCAGGATGACCCAGAAGGACGGAATGGGAAACAACCGTGCAGTCCTGTTCGGAAACCGTTGTACTGGAGTGACAAGCGGTGCGTGGAACAACTATCTTCCTAATCCTGCCTTTGTGGAGTCATTCGAGAATGCTGACGGCAGCAAGTTCAATTGGGAGGATTATTGCCCGGGCTGGAATGATATGACTCCGGAGCAGCGTTCGGTATTCTTCCTCCGCAACGAGATGTCAACCGGCGAGATAGCAAATATGACCGCATACGGAGCAGATATGAGCAAATACGAGCCTCACAAGAACGAGAACCGTATCAAGGCGGCTTACGACAATCGTGACCCTCGTCTCAAGATGTCTGTAATCACTCCATATTCAGAGTATTACGGAGGTATCGCCGGTGTTCCTTACACCTTTACACTCAGATGGCCATACCGTTCTGACGGCGCTTCTTCACGTGATATCCGTACTGACACGAACTCCATGTTCTACTATCTGTGGAGAAAATATGTTCCGGAAGGAATCGAGAACACTATCCGCTGGGTGTACGAGGAAGACCTGATCCTCTGCCGCTACGCCGAGATTCTTCTCCGCAGGGCCGAGTGTCTCAATGAACTGAACCGCACTGACGAGGCCGTGGAAATGGTCAATGAGGTCCGTTCCCGCGCAAAGCATATCCTTCTCAATACCAATGAGTTCACGCAAGTGAAAGGTCAGGAAGACATGCGTGAGCGCATCCGCAACGAGTTCTACTGGGAACTCGCCGGAGAGGACAGCATGTATTACAATGAACTCCGTTGGGGAACATGGCTGGACAAGAAGTTCCGTGATCATTCATCCGGCCAGAACGGAGAGATGAACACCAACGGACTTATGCAGATCTGGGGTACAAAGACCTATACTTGGTACTCCCTCGGGGATTACGTCCAGACCTGGCCTATTCCTGCCAAGGAGCGTGAGATGAATCCGAGCCTGGTCCAGAACGAAGGTTGGAGAGACTAATCATATAATGTCAATACAATGAACAGAATATTATATACAATAGCGACAGTCGCCGCGCTTGCGTCACTGTCATCATGCCATGAGAAAATCATCGATGAGCGTCCTATAAAACCGGACACCGGCACGGACGGCTTCATGACCACGACGTACATGAACCCGGTGATCAGAAACAATGCCCCTGACCCGTCAGTTTTCGATGACAGGGAGAGGACCGGATATTTCTATGCCTACAGCACCCAGAACGGCGTGAGCGGTACTTCCGACGTGGTTTACCTGCCTGTTTACCGTTCCAAGGATATGGTGAACTGGGAACTCGTAGGAAATGCATTCGGCGGGATGGAAAGACCTCAATGGGTCCCTGACACCAGAATCTGGGCGCCGGATCTTGAATATATAGACGGGCGCTACTGCCTCTACTATGCCGAAGGACATTGGGACGATCCTAAGAGGAGCGCCTGCGGCGTAGCTGTCTCCAACAGTCCGACAGGCCCGTTCACTTGGACCAATGTCAAGGATATCAATCCTTTGGCCGATTCGAACGGCAAACTCGTGGACTATGCGTCCCAGCACGTTTCGAACTCCATTGATCCGGATGTCATCCGCGACGAAGTCACCGGTGACTATTACCTTTTCTGGGGAAGTTTCGGAAGCGACTCCGGAATATGGGCGATCCAGCTTACCTCTGACGGTCTTGCAATCGCGCCTGGTGCGGAGAAGGTCTTCATTGCCTATGACCTGGAAGGTACCTATGTCCACTACAAGAACGGCTATTACTACTGTTTCGGCTCGAAAGGCTCCTGCTGCGAGGGTGCGAACAGTACCTACCATGTCGTCGTAGGCCGCTCGAAGAATGTGCTCGGCCCGTATGAGGGCAAGGACGGCAATCTCATGTCCACCAGAAACTCCGCTTTCGACAGCGAGGCCAATACGATTCTAAGCGGTCCTGCTTCAGGTTATTTCGCCGGTACCGGACACAATGCCGGAATCGTCACTGATGACAAAGGCAAGGACTGGATGTGCTACCATAATTACTGGGCTGGCAACAAGTACGACGGCCGCTGCATGTCAATGGACGAAATCGTCTGGGGTGACGGTTGGCCATCTACCAAGACAGGATTCCCGTCAGAGGCGAAGACTGCCGGTCCTACCTGGAAGATTGCTGAAACCAAATCCGGTCCTGTACAGACAGACAATTTCGCTTCAGGCTCCCTCATTGAGACGGGTGATTCATGCGGATGCCGCAACACCTGGAAATATTCCCAGGAAAATGAAAACAAATACGAAATAAAGATATTCTATGAATAATATTGTCAAACTGTCAGCTTTGATGCTGGCAACCATTTCAATATTTGCTTGTGAAAGAGAGGTTTCAGCCCCTACACCGAACGCAAGGCCTGAGAAAGGAGACAAAAAGGTGGACACGGTTCTTGTTGAAACCACCTTTCAGGCGAGACTCGGGGCTTCGCGTTCTTCCGTATGGAACGGTGATGTGCTTGTCTATGACAATGTCGCAACTCACGAAGCCAATGTTTTCAAGCCAGGTTCTGTGGAGGGCCTGAGAGCAGACCTCACCGGCCAGTCCTATGACCCGTGTGACATGTATTATGCCCTTTATCCGTCAACAGCGTTCGATGCTTTCTCAGAAGGCAAGGCTACCCACACTGTTCCTGCTGAGCAGAAGGCATACCTGATTGCTGACGGCGCTGAATTGCCTGCGGTTCCACAAGTGGCTTTCGCTCAAGCTCTTGAGACCTCACTCGTCTTCAGTCCTGTTGCATCCTATCTTAATTTCAATATGCTTGCAGAGGATGTCGAATCCCTCAAGCTCACCAGCATTGACAAAAAAACAATTGCAGGGACTGCGACGGTAGATGTTTACAGTAGGGATGTCACTGCCGGCGGGGAAGCTGAGAGCATCAGTATCACTCCGCAGGAGGGGGATGTGTTCTCGAACGCCATCTATAGCGTTGAGATCCTTCCGGGCGTATATGAGCAAGGATTCGTGGTGGACATTACCTTCAAGGGCGGCGCGGCTTTCAGCAACACCTTCAGTTCTCCGCTGACTGTAAATCCTGGTGAAGTCGTCCTGTTGGGCAATGTGTTCAGTCCGAAAGTCACAGCGCCGGTTCTGAAAAATGCTGTCACTGCCTTCACTGACGCTCATCTTTCATGGGATGCCATCGAAAGTGCCGACGGCTACAAGGTTTATGTCAATGACATACTTGCCGGTGATGTCAATGAATGCAGCTTCACGGCCAAGGGGCTTCCGCAAGGCGCAGAATGCCGTATTAAAGTTGAGGCTTACAATGCATATTCATCTGCTTCTTCAACCGTTGACCTGAAGACCAAGGGCTTGCGCAAGAGTGATGTCAGCACGGGTACCACATTCCTCTGCATTGACTGGGATGCAGTTTGCAGAAACGGAATTACAGGTTATGACCAGGCATACCAGGTTCAGATTTTCGAGGACGAGGCCTGCACCAAGCCGGTTTATGACTTCGTGCCTTATGACGGACAGAAGATGATAAATCCATGTTTCGGCAACAGCTCATACTTCGGCCATACGTCACAGCTTCAGGACGGACTCAAGTGTGTCAATTACCTTACTCCTACCAGAGTGTCCATCGGAGGTCTTTATCCTGCTACCACTTACTACGTGCGCATAAGGACGCTCAATTCGATATCCATGAAGAATGGGTTGGGCAAGGCTAACGTGACATTGACAAATTCATTCGGCACATCTGAATGGTCGCAGCCTGTCGCTATGGCTACTGACAATGAGAGGGCTCTGGATGAGAGGACCGTGTTCTATACCGGTTTCAATGACTTCTGCGTGCAGTCAGACTACAAGGCCTGGGCGCCTGGCGCAGTTCCTGCCGGAATCATCGCAGGTACGGCTCTTGGAGGATGTTGGATTCCATGGAATCATCCTAATCGCAACAAGTCCATCGGTTTTGCATTCTATCCTCACGGAGAAGGCCAGCACCAGACCAATACTTGGAATCTCACGTCAGACGGCAAGCATGTGGACGGTACTTCAGACAATAATACAGGCGGTTATCTGATAGGTCGTGCCAAAGGCTCTGTCAATGCGATTACCGGTGATGTCGCAGGCTGGATTTTCGGCCGCTGGGCACGTCCGTTCATGGGAATGGTCGGCCTGGACGGTGCCGACAATGGTTCGACAATAGTCTGCACTCCGGTGATTCCTTCCGGCAGAGTTGATGCGGCCGGTTCGGAATGTACGATTTCATTCTCTGCAGTGGCCCGTGTGCGTCCTCAGGACAATTTCTCCGGCACGCTTCAGGTCAATGTATGGCGTGCGGAAAGCAAGAAATGGGAGACCATAGGAGCAGTCTCATCCGAGGCTTTGCTTCCGTTCACTCCGGGTGCTTCAGAGTCAGAATACAAATGTGACTTCACGGGACACGTGCATACATTCAAGACTACACTCAAGCCTGGTGATGCGGTAGAACTCCGCACGACCAAGGAAGGTATCATTCTCGTAGATGATTTTACTGTGGTCAGAGGCAACAACATAGACGGAGTCTCCAGAGGAGAAATCAACTGGTAAGCCATTCTGTCAAATATCAATAAGATAGTAATGAACAAACGTATAACAAATATCCTGAGCGCTGCGGCATTGCTGCTGGGCGCTTTCTCCTGCAGCCGGGAAATCGAGCCTGTTGAAAACGGCAGGCCTGATTCCGAAGCCCTTGTCTTCAAGTGCTCGTTGGAAGAGACGAAAACTGTCTATGACGGAGTTGCCACTGTCTCCTGGAGCAAGGGAGATGTCGTGAAGGTTTTCGATGCCTCCGGAGCAAGCGACTCTTTTACCATTGACGCTCAATGCAATGACTTCGAGTTCGCTACAAAGAATCTGGGTGCCGGCCCGTATTATTCCATCGCCGGCCCTAAATCTGTGGTTGATGCCGTAGTCTTCAATTCCGGTGAGAAACAGATGACTTTCCCGATGGGAAGCAGTTTCGACGGAAGTTTCGCCTCATCAGACATTCTGGTAAGTATGACTCCTGATACGGAACTCCGCTATCATCATGTACTCGGCTTCATCGAGTTTGAACTTGCAAAGGCCAGGAAAGTGGAGTTTACCGGAACTGGTGTTTGCGCGGAGTCCCTCAGCCTCACTTTTGACGCAGATGGCAAATGGTCTCTGAAAAGTCTGAAGCCTTCTGACAAAATCACCATAAATACCACCCAAGGCGGTACTTACTACATTCCTGTCATACCTCAGACATTCGGGAACGGATTCTCATTCAAGACCATCGATGCCAATGATGTCGTGTTCGAGAAATCCACATCCAAGTCCAACACCGTTGCAGCAGGACAGGTTCTTGCTGCCGGCCGACTCGGTTCTGAATATGAGGTGGATGAAGACGGTCGCGTGACAGTGAAGACGTCCGAGCAGGGCTATCTGGAAGTATATTATGCCAACAAGAAAAACAGCAAGTGCGTGATTCTCTATCCTGGAGGCGGCTATGCTGTACATCATGCGGGCGGTATCGCCAGCGTGATTGAGGACTTCCGCGGCTCTGACGTCACCCTTATCGTGGACTACTTCACCCTTCCGAACAAGGGCCTGCTCAGGGACCGTTCTCTCGAGGATGCCAATGCGGCGCTCGACCTGGCCCTGAAGAACAAGGCTTTGTGGGGAGGATATGAGAAGGTCGGTCTTATCGGCAACTCCGCTGGCGGACATCTCGCAGGATACATCGGTCAGACCCGACATGCAGACGTTGATTTCCAGATACTCATCTACCCTGTCGTGACACTTACACCGGGCAAGACCCACGAAGGTACATTGCTCTACTGGCTCGGCAGCAATCCTTCACAGGAGGAGATCGACAAATATTGCAACGAAAAGCACGTGTCCCTGGATACGCCTCCTACCTATGTTTCCTACAGTACGGGAGACTCTACAGTTCCTCAGGAATACAATGGCAAGGCTATGGGGGATGCTCTCCGTGCCATAAATCATCCTAACTATGAGGTGCATGTCTATAACGACAACTCCCACGCAACCGGAAGCTGGCCGGACTGGCCGGACGCCCTTTTCAAATGGCTTGACAAACTCGACAGCCCTGTTGTACCTCCTCAGGAGAAGACCATCTCTACAGCACAGCAGTTCAAGGATTTCCTTGCCGGTGCAAAGGATGCCAATGCTTCCGACCAATACAAACTTGACGCCGACATCGACCTTACAGGCGTGTCCTACGCTTCAGCGGAATCTTTCTCCGGCACATTTGACGGCCAGAATCACAAGATCTCCGGCATCAATACTGATGTGCCTATGTTCGGGAGCCTGAAAGGAATCGTGAAGAACGTCACTCTGGAAGGAAATGCCACCATCCCGGCTGATGCGGTGGCCTTCGGCGTACTCGCATCATCCTCTGCATCAGCTACCGTGACGAATGTGACCAACCGTGTCAATGTGAAGATGGCGGAAGGTGCTGGAAATACCCCGCTGGTCAATGCCGGTAACCTGATTGGTCTTGCCGGGGCTTCAACGCTTGAGAACTGCACCAATTATGGTACATTGACGCTCAAAGCCTCCTCTTGCGTAGCAGAAAGCGCCCAGGACGGCATATTCGGTGGTCATGCCGGAGTCGTAGGCTCACTGATCGGGTCAAGTCTCAACAACTGTGACAACCACGGAGTAATCACTGTCCAGCTTGACGACCACAAGACGGGCAATTACATGTCTGTCTGCGGTGTGACAGGATATGTCAAAGGTGGCGAAGTTAGCTCCTGTGACAATTTCGCACCGGTTTCCTTTACCATCAGCTCCGCCAATGTGGATCAGGGTGTAATCGTGGCCGGTGTCGTGGGCTTCAACAACAGTTCCGCGAAGATTACCAAATGCAACAATTCCGGAGCGGTTACATTCTCGGCTCCTAAGTATCCTTCAAAGCATCTCTGGATCGCCGGTGTGGCCGGTTCTACCAATGGCGCGGTGACCGACTGCACCAATTCCGGCAAAATCAAGGCGGACTGCGCAAAAGGCAATACCGTAGATGCGGCAGGAGTCGCAGGCCAGATGTACAATGCCATTTCAGGCTGCGGCAATACTGGTGCAGTTGAGGTCAATGTCGGAGAAGCAAGCGCTATCCAGGTCGGCGGCGTTGCTGCCATTGCCAATAATTCTGTGGACAAATGCACGAACAACGCCCCTGTGACCTATGTCGGTACCAAGAGCGGTGTGGTCTATGTCTGCGGTGTGGTCGGCTATGACCAGTCCGGCTCTGTCACCAATATCGAAAACGGCTCGGACGGTGATGTAAGCATCACTTGCGGCACAGTCAAAAACTGCTGGTGCGGAGGTGCATTCTCAGGCTTCTGGAAGAGCGGAGGAAATGTAAAGAATGCAGGTGACCTGACCATCAAACTTGACAACAATACCGGCAATTTCCTGGCAGGCGGCGCGGTCGGATTCGCGATCAATTCCGGTACGGTGGTAAGCGGGGAAGTTTCCAACTCCGGTAAAGTTACTGTTACTCTCAACGCCCTCGGAAACACGTCGGCAAGTGCTGTCGGAGGTGCAATCGCAGCCAGATGGTCTGCCGCCTCAATAAAGGCGACCCTGACCAATACCGGCTCTGCAACCTGCAGCCTTTCAAGTGTTTACGTTACAGACCAGGAAATGAAAGTCATATAGTGATTTGACTGGACACACAACTTTTACTGACCACGTGGCAGCGGCAAGTCCGCTGCCACATTTTTTTTCGTGTCCGTTCATGTGTTAATATTTAATTTTGTATTTTAGAAAAAAATGTATACTTTTGCGTAAGAGAACGGATCTATGCAACATGAAGTCTTAAGTTCCTACTTGAGCGGTCAGTAGTGTTGGTGGGTCCTTTCTTTGTTTGTGGTAGTTCCTTATCTGAGTTTTGGGTCATGGGGAAAACCCTGGCTCAACGTAAAATCCCGGTTGATTTGCATTTCTTAGTGCGTACTTTGTACCGCATAAAACGTTTTTTTGGAACGAAATTGACAAGGCATCATCAGATGCCGTGCAGGACATCCTCTTGTCGATGGATATCTGAGCAGCGTAATTTCGTGACACGATTTCTTCAGAAGAACCATGTCTCCATCTGCGTGATTGCCTATGACGCGAACTTCATAGAGGATAAAAAGGGCATCGTCATAGGTGATTTCTGAACCAATGAGCATCCAGACGAACCTGTAAATACCTATATAACAACCTGACATCCAATCAATTATGCCGATTTAAAGCAGAATGTAAATGTGCTCATCACCCTATTTTTTTATGGGAGTGAGCATATTGAGAAATAGATTGAATCCATATAATAGTCTATACTTCAATAAGTTACAGGCGTTTCGCAGCATTGGCGATATGCTCATTGGTTCGAAAATACCACCGCAAGCAGATATAATAAAATTCGTAATAGCCGGCGGAGACCTGTATCCTTCTCATAACACCGACACCTTTCCCTTACCAGAAAATCATTTTGTTGGCGCGTAGGAGCGAAAAATCAGTCGCGCGTACAGAAATTTCATTTCAATCAACACAAGAAAGCCGCAAAAGCCAGTCAGCGGCATAGCCCGCTTGTCTCAATCCCCCTAACCCCCTTTTCAAGGGGGCACATCAGGGCCTGCGGGCTTTCCATCGCCACACAGCTTTCCCTGCCTGCCAACTCCGGCCCGGCATCTGAAGATGCCTTCCCTAAGGAATTCCGCTTGCGAAGCACCCTGAGCTGAGCGGGCTCTTGCCGCAGTTCGGGGACAACATCCATGAAAGCCGACGTGGGCAAAAGGGCCAGATCTGCACACGTGAGGGACAATGTGAAGAACGACGGGGGCAAAAAGGCCCAATCTGTACGCGTAACAATGAAATAAAGGGATGACGTGGGCAAAAGAGCCGAATCTGCACACGTAAATCCCGAGACATCCTCAGATACAAGCGCACTGTAACCTAACTTGTTTTCATGATGTGCACAGGGCGACCACCACTATGATGGGTAAACCGAACAGCGGCATAGCCCGCGGCGAATTGCGAAGCACCCTGAGCTGAGCGGGCACTTGCCGCAGTTCGGGACAACATACATGAAAGCCGACGGGGGCAAAAACCCGCAATCTGCACACGTGGAGTTCAATGAGAAGAACGACGGGGGCAGAAACCCATGATCTGCACCCGTAACAATGAAATAAAGGAACGACGGGGGCAAAAAGGCCGAATTTGCACACGTGACTGGCAACCTTCACCACGACTGATTGGCAAATCACGCGGGATTGCGTATATTTGCGGCGGAAATTATTTCCAAACCCCTGCTGACAATATGGATGGAATGCTGCGGCAGGTGGCAGACAGACGGATGGTCTGATAGATAAACAGATAGATAGATAGATAGTCAGTCAAACAGACAAACAGACAAACAGACAAACAGACAAACAGACAAACAGACAGATCGACAGACTGACAGGCAGACGGACGGTCAGGTAGATAGTCAGACAAACAGTCATACAGACAGATAGTCGGTCAAATAGACAAATAGTCAAATAGACAGACAGACAAACATAATACGACAAATGAACTACTCTGGTTTAATCATAGCAGTTATCACATTTTTGGTAATTGGACTTTTTCACCCTCTCGTAATCAAGAGCGAGTATTATTTCGGCACGAAATGCTGGTGGGCATTCGCACTTGCCGGCCTGGCCTTCATCGTGGCAAGCCTTCTGGTAGAGAACAGCGTAGCAAGCCCCATTCTTGGAGTCGTGGGGTGCTCTTGCCTGTGGAGCATATTGGAGATTTTCGAACAGAGGGAGAGAGTCAGGAAAGGTTGGTTTCCGATGAATCCGAAGAGGAAGTCTGAGTATTAGGCAAAGCGCGGGTGAAGTCATAGCCAGAGGCGGCCAGGCTGTCCAGGAGGAGGGCGAGGAGCTCGCTTGCTCCATCGAGTCTGTCGTGGAGGAGGATGACCGAGCCGGGGCGTACCTGTTTCATAATCCGTTCTACAACAGGGACATACCAGTCGTGTCCAGACTGCTTACAAGAATGTTCTGACTGTTTACAAGAATGTCCAGACTGCTTGCAAGAATGCTCTGACGACTTGCAAAACAGTGTATCAAAGCTTCTTACATCCCAGCCGACAGTGTGCAGACCGAGAATCCGGACCACTTTGGCGATAGTCGGATTCGTCACGCCGAAAGGAGGACGGAACAATGAAATCTTCTTGCCGGCGACACTTTCCACTGAACGTTTCCCTTCATTGACATCGGCCAGCATTTTATCGAAAGACAACAACGGAAAAGTGCCGGCATGGCTGTAAGTGTGCAGCCCGAGCGCATGTCCTTCTTCAAGCATGCGACGCAGAACCGCCTCATTGCCAGAGACTTTGGAGCCGATCAAGAAGAAAGTAGCCCTGGCGCCATGTTCACGGAGAACATCCAGAACACGTTCAGTTTCAGGCGGATGCGGCCCGTCATCGAAAGTCAGGTAAACCACTTTCCGGTCTGTCTTCTCACGACAGAATGCCCGCACATATACTCCTGAGCGTATGCTGGCAGAAGCCCAGACCATAAAGACTGTTATGGAAAGGACAATGGCAAGTATGCAGAGTATTGCTATGACAGACATATCGGCAGAAGTCAACTACTTATGTAACAAGACGATAACGCCATCCTCATTGACATCATCCACTATCGCGGTATAACCATCCTGAATCTTCTGCTCCGAGATGAGTTTACAGAGCAATACCGGAAGCAGTGAACGGAACGCCCCAAGGGACTCGACGTGGTCGGCGCAGCTTATGAGATTGACACCGGCATTGATTCCGAACAGTTCAGAGATCGGATTCGCTGCGCATTTCGGTAGGTCTGAAAGATTCGCGAGGCCGCAGAATCGGAGAGCTGCGTTGCCGTCTTTGGTGCCGTTCAGCGAGCGGGATGAGGTCCCCCCGGACTCGTGCAGGAGTTCGGAAGAGGACTCGGAGCCGGATTCATCACACGGCCAGGAGGCAGACTCAGACTCATGCAAAGGTCCGGTGGAGCACTCGGAGTTTGCGTCACCACCCCGATCAGAGGCAGACTCAGAACCGGCTTCATCATCACCCCGCTCAGAGGCAAACTCAGAACCTGCTTCATCGCCACCCCACTCAGAATCAGACTCGGGACCATCACCACCACCCGGCCCTGTGGACGATTCAGTTGCCGGGCAGGAGTCGGAAACGTCTGTCGGCATCGCGGCACTGAGCAGAAATGCAGCAGCGCCTTCTCCCAACGGAAGGAAACCGTCCCCAACTCTATATAAACCAAGACGTTGCCTTATGACATCGACCTCCGGCGTAACCTCGTCGAAAGCACCGACCAGTGCCACATTCCCCTCACCAGCATCATCGAGCAGCATTGCGGCATCGACAAGAGACGCAGCGAAACCATCAGCCTGTTGCACATAAGTCGTGTTATAGGCATGAATTTTTCGGATCAATGCAATGTAACCGGATGCAGTATTGAAAGTGGACTGCATGAAAGGTGACGGATTCAGCAGAGTTTCCTCCCTGTCGAAAATGCTTGAACCGAAAGAAATCGTATCCTTCATAAAGCCGGCGCCTGTAGAAGTAATTATTCCGGCCACCCTCTCGGAAGGGACACCATCAAGCGACTTCAGCCCGCACCATACAGCCATCTTCAGGAGCCGCCCCATTCTGCGCCTCAAATTCGCATCAGTTATAACTTCCTTATAATCAGGCTCATCAGCACTGACATATGAAGTACCGCTGATATATAAATGTTTATGCGGAATAAACAGCATGGCTAAAGTGCTTTAGAAGATTGAGTGTCAATGATATCCGAAAAGACGAGAGAGACGCAGTTGCCGCTGAAGCCGAAGGCCGAGGACAATATGTTGCGCAACCGTGGCCTAGAACCATCTCGAGTCGCAAACGGTGCAAGACCGGTTTCCGGAATCGGAGAAGCGTAACTGCGAGAACCACTAAACGGTGCAAGGCCGGTTTCCGAAAGAGAAGCAGCGTAACTGCGAGAACCACTAAACGGTGCAAGACCGGTTTCCGAAAGAGAAGCAGCGTAACGGCGAGAACCTCTAAACGGAGCAAGACCGGTTTCCGAAATCGGAGAGGAGAAACCGCACGAGCCCATAAACGACAAATCATTCAGTTCCAATGACTTGCAGACCATCACCGCCTCGATTCCCTCAGAAGCGGCGAGAGTATGCCCCGTATAGGCCTTGAGCGAACTGAACGGCGGAACAGCACCACCGAAAACCCGCAGCATAGCATTGCTCTCCGCAAGGTCATTGACCTGAGTACCAGTCCCGTGCGTATTGACAAAGTCAATGTCGGACGGATCCAGACCAGCCTGCTTGAGTGCGGCGGACATTGACAATCCAGGTCCTATACCTTCAGGAGAACTCGCCGTCTGATGGTAAGCCTCATTGGCATTGCCCCAGCCGGTCAGCCTGCAGACAGCGCCTTCAGAGTCGGCAGTGAGCACGAGATACCCTGCACCCTCACCCAGATTCAGCCCTGCACGCGACTCGTCGAACGGCCTGCAGATTTCCGGATCAAGAATACGCAGAGAATTGAACCCGTTCATCGTAAAACGGCAAAGCGAATCCGTGCCACCCACAATGGCCACATCGCACAATCCTTCGCGCAACATCTTGGCTCCCAGCATAATAGCATTACCGGCAGCAGAACAAGCCGTACTTATAGTCGTGCTGAAAACTATATTGACCCCACGGAACTCCAGATAATGCGCCATCATCGAGGTAACCTCCCCGGGCGTATGCATGCTCAGACTTCTCGCGTCGCCGCCCGTAAGGTCATCGCGGTGCTCCTGCCAGAAAACCTCACTCAAATCCATTCCGCCCACCGAAGTACCGGACAGAAATGCGCAGCGGAGTTGTTTCAGCCCGTCTGCCTTGCCACTACGGCTGACGAAATCTGTCAATGCTTCGTCCACAGCCTTGAGTCCGAGCAGAGCCGTACGACTTGCAACTTCCTGCCTGTCAATGTCTAACGCATCTTTAAGTTCGTCATCAGAAAGACAGACCTCACCGACGGGGAACCCGAGAGCAGTCTGAAAACGTCTCACAGGAGCAAGCATTGAACGGCCGCTCCGCATTGACTCCAGACATTCTGCCACATTGGTCCCGGCCGCGCAAATCGCACCAAGCCCGCTCACATAGACTTCCATATCATGCAGTTTTCCCGTGTTCGCGGATATAGTCGGCCATGGTCTTGACCGAATAGAACACCTGTTTTCCCTCAGCAGGATTCTTCAGCTTGATGCCGTAATCCTTGTCCAGGAGCAGGATAATTTCCAACGCGTCGATAGAATCGAGCCCGAGACCGTCGTCCCCGAAAAGAGGAGCTTCCGGGTCAATGTCCTCAGGCGTAATCTCTTCAAGATTCAGAGCCTCAATGAGCTGGGCTTTAAGTTTTTCTATAAGTTCATCCATAATTTCTACAATTATCAGAATAACAATGTCCGGCTATCGGCGGACCAAGAGTTCAAATTTAGCGAAATATCTGCCATTCAGAAAATCAATGTGACCGACAATGCAATATTTCATATCCTGTGCAGACATTGACAGCGCAGCATACTCACGCACGTCCGAAAGCGTCCTGTCATCTGACCAGAACCAGGTATTCTCACCCTTGATATGATGACAGATGGAAATCTCGCCCTCTACCACATTCGGAAGCGTATAGACGAACACCGCAGGACTCGCGGAGGCATCTATTTCTGTGTCAATGATTTGCTGATGCCGGATATCCGTATCGAGGCTGCCGTAAACTCCCGACAAAATGAGTCCGCAGTCCTCTTCACCATACTCAATACCGTCAAGAAGAACTTCAGATGCGACGTAGCCAAGTTTGGACAGACTGTCCATCTTGTAGAACTTCATGTTCGGCGCGCAGACTGTCTTGAAAGCAGAGCGTATAAAGTCCTGAAAATCACCAGAGTCCGAAGAATACACCTCTTTATCATTCAGCAGAATGCGACTTGATTCCACCAGAACCGTTCTGAGAACATCTGCATTGACCTTCACGGGAGACTCGCACGAAAGCGCATCCTGAGGATGGTATTCCAGAAGAAGCGCCGCATTGGTTCCGCCGAAACCGGAGGCTGTTTTCAATGCCCTGAGCGGTTTTCCGGACGGAAGTTCCACATTGGACCGGCTGATATTCAGCGGCATAGGGACTCCGAGCGTCTCAAAGCCAGGCGTTCCGGCCAAAATCTGATTACGGAGTTCTTCAGCCGCGATAATGGTCTCTATCACTCCGGAAGCCCCCATCGTATGCCCAAAATATGGCTTCAGGCTCTGCACAGGCACGTTCTGCAACCCTGCAAGCGAGCAGGCTTTGGACTCCATCTCATCATTATATGCAGTGGCGGTACCGTGCATCTGGAGCATATCCACATTGTCCGCACCTGCTTCCGACATTGCCTTGCGCATAGCGAAATACAGTCCGTCACCGGTCCTTGACGGGCCTGAAATATGGTTCGCGTCATCAGTCAATGCCGCTCCGCTTATGCAGACACCCTCCCCTTCCGTGGTCAATAACATCGCCCCGCACGCCTCACCGAGATTCAGTCCGCAACGTGATTCGTCATAAGGTCTGCAGACATCGTCTGAAAGTGATTTGAAGGATGCGAAACCACTGGTAATGAATCGGTTCTGTGTATCTACGCCGACTACGACCATCTCTTTATACCGTCCCGAGAGAATGAGTCTTCTGGCTACTGCAACAGCCGTAATTCCGGAAATGCAGGCATTGGAAACAACAAATGTATCATCCGCATTGATCCCGAACCTGGAGGCGATTCTCCTGGCCATCGGGCCGAGCAGCAGAGCTGAGTCCGAACCAGGCGAGCCTGGCGAATCCGGATGCTGAGCCACGACTCCCGCCACCTCTCCGGTCTCCCCGTGGAACTCTGCCCACTCCGCGCTATGACCTTCGAGAAGCGAAATGTTTCCCTTCGCTGAAGCTATCATCAGTCCGATGCCGTCCGCACTGCGGTGTCCGAGAACGGAACTGATGCAGTGAACTGCGATGATTTCCGTCAATGTCAATGTCCGCTGCCTGTCATAACGCTCGTATAAAGCTTCATATACGGAATCCGGAATAATCCCGGCTGTAACCGGAGACTGGGAAACACGAGGGTTTACGACACGACGCACGCCGACTTCTCCCCGAAGCAAGGCCGAAAAATTCCGTTCCACGCCTTCACCGAGAGATGTCACCATCGCCGAGGCCGATATAAATACCTTTCCTTTAAGCATTTGCAAGAGAACAACGTATCAGACTGTGACCATAGCCGAGATTATCGACAATCTCATCCACCCGCAGGCCGGCAGTCTCAATCATCTTGAACAAGTCATTGCTGTAGAACATCTTGCTGTTGCCGTTGGCCATGGCGGTAAAATACACACTTGTCTGCGCGAGGTCGAAGGACGCAGTATCGAACTTCTGCCTGTCCCAGAGCGTCTCCATAATATATACACGGGCGCCAGGCTTCAGACCGGAAGCGACACGTGAAAGGATGCTGACTACCTGCTGCTCAGAGAAACAGTCGAGGAACTGGCTCATCCAGACCACATCGAAACCGCCCGGAATCACCGTTTCCGGATTCAGCAGATCCCCTGCTACAGTATGGATCCTTTCGGCTCCGGTTTTTCCGTCAATGTTGTCCTTCAGCATAGCAAGCTGCTGCGGAAGGTCCATCACTGTAACATTGACCTGAGCATTTTCGCCCACGGTTTTAAGAGCGAAACGGCCTGTATTTCCGCCAATGTCGAGAATCGTCGCCGTCGGGAACGCAAATATGTGTGGCAGAGCCTGTTCGAATGAATTGTCCGAATAGAAATGGTCGAAGCCGAACCAGCTTTTCTGCACCTGGGGCTCCAGAGAAGAAAGCCCCTCATACAATGTCGGCCATGGACCGAGTTCCTTCAGTCCGGCAGGCTTTCCGGTGCGCACAGCCTCGTCCAGATGGAAAAGTCCCTTGTAGTTCACGTCATGATTGAAGTCAATGTCGGAACGCACCATCGGGTCATTGAGAAGGAACCATCCGACTTTGGAAATCGTGAAACGGCCGTCATTGAGGAATACGGTTCCTGCCGTCAATGATGACTCCAGCAGCACTTTGGCGCCATAGACCGAAATTCCTGCCTTTTCAGCCACTTCTTCGGCGGTCAGCCCTGCAGGAACACTTCTCCCTGCTGTTTCGAGCAACTCGAAAATGCCGTAATTTATCATGAGCCGGCTTACCTGAAACACAACAGGCGCAAATGCGATTTCATGGGCCGCCCTCTGAGCGTCGAGAGCCGAGATTCTTCTACCCTTGTACTTGCTGTCCATAGTCAGTTATTTTTTCAATTTCCAGAAGTCATAGTAATTGTACCATTGCTCCGGATGCTGTTTCATTTCGTTTTCCAATGACCTGATGAATTGGCCCAATATAATGTCTTCCCCACCTTTACGCGAGACGGGTTTTTCGGCATTGACAAAACTGAACCTGTATGTCATATCTTTCTCACGCACAGCGAAATAGAAGAACACTGGAACTTTCAGTCTTGCCGCCAGATGGAACGGGCCGAACGGGAAATCAGCCTTGTGCCCCATCAATTCAGAGGTCAGGAGTTTGTCTTCGTTCACGTATCTGTCTCCGAGGAAGCAGACAAGTTCGCCGTCATCCAGGGCTTCCGATATCATGAACACGTGCGCGAGCGGGTCCTTGTTTACAGGAATGATCCTGAAAGACGCGTCAGCAGAACGGTTTTCCTCGAGGACCTCCTTGATATCTGCATGTTCATTGTCATACATCACCAGCGACATCTTGGTATTGCCTTGTCTGAAAAACGGCTCTCCTGCAGCCCAGTTGCCGAAATGCGCACTTATGACTATCGCTCCCCTGTTCCCGTCCAATGCCTCGAGCAGCGCCTCGTAGCCTTCGAACTCATAATGGAACCGGTCCGACAAGCCGGAAGATATTGCGACTTTGTCAATGATGGATTTCCCGAAAGAAAAATAATTCCTGTAGATGAACAATGCCGATTTCAGCGGTCCGTAACCTAAGATCTTTCTTGCATAACGCCAGATGTCCGCTGTGGAACGCGGTGCCGCTGGAATGAAGTACAATGCCACGAAGGCCAACAGGCAATAGGCTGTCCTGACTCCCGAATGTCTGATCAGAAAGACGAAAATCTCATATCCAGTACGTCCCCCGCGGGACTTTCCCTGCCAGTTCTTTGCCATTGCGCGAAAATATTGCGACGAATCAGATTTTCTCCTGCAGGAAATCGTAGAAGTCAGAAAAAGTCTTGATCTTGGCAAAATCCTCTTTCTTCATAACATATCCGAAATTCTTCTCCACGAGCACGACAACATCCACCATATCGAGACTGTCCAAATCCAGAACCTCAAGCATAGGTGCGTCAGGTCTCATTTCGGTCACATCTGTTTCAAACTCTTCTGACAGAATTCCGTTAACTTTTTCTATTAGTTCCTCTCTGGTCATCTTTCCGATTTTTTCTTCAAAAGTGCTAATTTATAACATTTGCGCAAAATATGCAAAATGACTTTACCGGCTGATCCTCAAGCAAAAATTTTTGGAAACATTGGAAAAAGGGATTAACTTCGGTCTCTGAAAAAACCAAGACGGAAAGTTGTGAAAAAGATTCTGCGGGCTACCCTTCTGACCTTATTGCTGATGACACTGAATGTTTGGACCGGTTCGGCCCACACGTCCGCGTCATGCTCGGTTCCGCGCGATTCCACACGCAACACTCCGTCCACACACAGAATAGGAATCAATGCCAGAGGAGCATGGCTGATGCCGACCCATAAGTTCTTCAGAGGAGAGAACGGAACAGGCAAGCCCCTGAACTACAGCGCATCAGCACATCTTCAATACTCCTACCAGTTCCCCGCGTCCAGCACATTCGGGACATTGTTCCCTACCGCATATCAGGGAATCGGAGTCGGCTGGAACACCTTTTTCGACAAGAAGGAAATCGGCATGCCGACTGCGGTCTATATATTCCAGGGAGCACAGATATGCAGACTTGCCAGCCGCCTCTCACTTGATTATGAATGGAATTTCGGCGCATCATTCGGCTGGAAGCCATTTCACGACGACGAGGAACTTGACGGCAGATCCAACATCTACAACACCGTGGTAGGCAGCAAGGTCAATGCCTATATCAATGCCAGTCTCATCCTCACCTACCGCCCTGTAAATCAGGCGACTCTGTTCTTCGGAGTCGATATTTCGCATTTTTCTAACGGCAACACGAGATATCCCAACGCCGGAGTAAACACATTGGGCATCAAGGTTGGCGGCACCTACGGTTTCGGAGAATGCAGCATGAGAAAACCGGGCGCCAAGCTGAGCCGCAAAGCAGATTACGGGTTCAATGACATCTGGTCAGGCACCAGGCCTTATTGCATTCCGGATGAGAAAGAAGAAAGCAGATTCATAAACAGGATGTCGCTGAACGTGACACTCTACGGCGCTCTGCGCTCTAAAGGTCTCATGTATGAGGACAATGCCTATATACTCGGAAACAAGTTCGCTGTGGCCGGCATTGACCTGAGCCCTATGTACCGCGTCGGAAAGTGCTTTGCAGCAGGTCTTTCCGTGGATCTGCAATATGATGAGAGCGCCAATCTCAGAAGCCATATCGTAGGCACCGACCAGACCGAAGACGGCATAAAGCTGCTCGTCAAAAGACCTCCGCTGAAAGAATCATTGGCAGCAGGCGTATCACTCAGAGCGGAGCTGATAATGCCGATTTTCACGGTAGGAGTCGGCGTCGGCCACAATGTCATCTACAACGGAAGCGATTTCGACGGATTCTACCAGGTGTTCAATCTCAAGACCAGTCTCACCAGGCGTCTTTTCCTGAATATCGGCTACAAGCTTACAGACTTGAAGAGGCCGAACAACTTGATGATCGGCCTCGGATGGAGTTTTCACAGAATCAGAACGAAATGACCGGCAGTTCCAGATAACTTTCTGCTGACCAGATGGTCATGACCGCTTTCTTGTAGTCTGTAGCCTCTGCTTCATACTGATTCTTCAGATAAGTATGAGGGTTCATGGCAATGAGCGGGAACCATGAAGCCTGCACCTGCACCATAAGCGTATGCCCCGGGAGGAAATGATGGTCAATGTCACACATCGTGAAATCCGCATTGACCTTCTTGCCGGACTTGAGCGGCAGCGGCTTCTCGAAGCTTTTTCTGAATCTGAGCGGCATGACATCAGCTCTGACCAGCATCTGGTAGCCGTCAGGTCTGACATCTATCAGTTTCACAATGACATCCGCGTCTGTCAGGCGGGCATTGTCCTCGGGCGTAACGGAGACGCATACATGAACATTGACCGGTCCTGCGAGATGAAGTTCCTTTTCCAGAACAGGTGACGTGTAGGTGGCGACGTCATTGCGTGCAGAACTGAATCTCTGGTCAGCAACCATATAGGCCCTGTCGCGGCTGTTCGCGTCACTGTCCATGTAAGGAACAGGAGAAGCGGGATCAGATGTGATGGAACGGTTATAAGACATTGGTTCAGAAGACATTGAATAAGCCTCTCCGCCTTGCCCGAAGGTCAATGAATTTTCTCCGGAAAGATAGAGTTTCCTGAAATTCATCTCTACAGGCGGCCATACATCGTAACTTTCCCACAAATCTGTAACGTTCCGGTTTTCCATAACGCCGCGCATGGTCTCGCCTGAAGGACAGATATTTACGCGCGGAAGTCTTTCGCCGCAGTCCTTGCCGTCCAGATAATATGCAAAGAACGGATATTCCACATTGTCCTGATAATAAGCGCCGGTAGCCTCGCCGAACCACGCGTCGGAAAGATGTCTTGCAGAGCGGTTGTTCCAGCCGCCATGATACCACGGACCGGCAGTGAGGTAAAGCGGGCAGTCAGGCGACATTTTCTTCAGCATGTCATAGGTGCGGAATGCGCCATAGCAGTCCTCAGCATCATAGAATCCGCCCGTAACCATCACAGGGACAGTGATATTCTTAAGATGGCGGCTAGGGTCCCTGTCTTTCCAGAAGGTGTCGTAATTCGGATGGACCATCATCTGGCTCCAGAAACGGAGAGAGTCGCCGAAAAAGGCTGACAATTCGGAAATGGACTTGCCCTTGAAATAGTCATAGATATTCCCGTCAATGCGGACAAGGCTTGAAGGTGCGACCGTAGCAGGCTTCTTCATCTCGCGATAGAAGCCCGAACCGAATCTGTATGAATCTGTCAGGCACAATGCCCCGTTGTGATGTGCATCATCGCCCATATACCAGTCAGTAGCAGGCGCTTGCGGCGAAACCGCCTTGATGGCAGGATGACGGGACAATATGGCCAGCGTAGCATAGAATCCCGGATATGAAACTCCTTTCACTCCTACCTTGCCGTTGTTCGCGGTATTGGCCAATATCCACTCTATCGAATCATAGACGTCCGTGGCATCATCGGTCTGCACGACTCCTTTCACATAGACAGTATCGGCAGCACCGTCAATGCCGGACACATAAGGGCGCATCTGCTCGTATTTTCCTTCGCTCAGCATCCTGCCCCTTACATTCTGATACACAATTATATAGCCGTCAGCCACATAATTGGCCATATCTCCCTTGAGAGAACCGCCGAACCCCGAACCGGCCTTCTTCACGCCAAGTTCTCCGGGAGCGAGCCCATAAGGCTTCAGGGAATAAGGAGTGCGCTGAAGCATCACCGGAGAGGTTTTTCTGCCGAGTTTTGCAAGATAATCCTGATTCGGCTCATAGAGTACAGTATATATATGTATGCCGTCACGGACCTTTACCATGACCTCACGTTTGGTGTAGTTCTGACTCAGCCACTCGTCGGTGACTATCCTTCCGTTCTGCGCGAAAGACAATGCCGACAGCACGAGGGCCATCAGCATTGACACGAAAAATCTCTTCATTCTTATATCTCCTGATACATTTTTATATATTCATCCCCAAAGAATGTCACCGTCTCTCCGTTCTCGAAGCCGAGACGGCCATAGAGGCGCTGAAGATAGTCCTTCCTGCTGTCCACAAGAAGAGTCGCCTTCGTAAATCCAAGAGCTTGCGCTTCTTCCAATGCATTCTGTATCAATATGCTGCCTATGCTGTGGCCACGGAATTCCGGTGCCACGGCCAAAGAATCGAGATAGTACTCCCCTGCCTCAGTCTCTGTGCCGGGATTCGGCTTGTCCATATCCAATGCTTTGGAAATCAATGAGAAAGTAAGGTCAGCCGTTTCTTTATAGGAGGCCCCGTCATATGCAATCAATGCTCCGGCGACTTTTCCGCCGTATGTAGCGACACATGTATTCTTCCAGCTGTACAGTGTATCGTCCCGCTTGCATATCTTTTCCAACACGGCCTCCAAGCCCGGCTTGGAAGCAAATTCAGTATGCTCTCTGTCCATTGCCTCAAGCACGACCCACGAAATAAATCGAGCATCTGCAGGAGTTGCTCTGCGCAGTTCCACGCGCGGTTTCACAAAAATCGCATCCATATTCTAAAAAAATTCATTCATATTTTGTAAATATAAAAAATTGTTCCTACATTTGCAAACGCAAAACGGGGATATAGCTCAGTTGGCTAGAGCATCTGCTTTGCAAGCAGAGGGTCGTCGGTTCGACTCCGTCTATCTCCACAAGTTAAAGGGCTGACAAAGAAATTTGTTCAGCCTTTTTTCGTAACTTTCGGAAGTATCCTCATAATCAGCAGAATATGGCATTGGTATCGGGCGCCGGGAACGACCTGAAGTGGATTTGGAAGATTTCCCGCAAAACAAGATGGCAGGTAATACTGTGCTGCATCATTGAAGCGGCATATTTTTCCGTGTCAATGTTCTTTATCTGGGTAAGCAAGCATCTGATCGACATTGCGACCGGTGACGCGGAAGGAAGGATTCTGACTTTCGCATTTGTACTCGGAGGGTGCATATTGCTGCAGCAGGCATTGTCCATAGCAAGCGCGAGAATCGAAGCCAAGAGCGAGATAACACTCCGTGGCGATGTCAGAAGCAGGCTTTTCGGAAGGATCATGACCGGGAAATGGGCCGGCAAGGAAAAAATGCACTCGGGCGACCTGCTGAACAGACTGATGGATGACGTTACTGAAATCACGGAAACAGTCTGCTATACGATTCCCAAACTCACCGGTACTCTTGTCCAGCTGGTTCTCGCCACTTATTTCATCGCGAAAATCGACTACAGACTTGCATTGGCTGTATTTTTCATCATGCCTGTCGCACTGATACTGAGCAAAAGCTGTTTCCGGAAGCTCCGCAGGCTGACCAGGGACATCAAGGACTCGGACAGCAGCGTGCAGAGCCACATTCAGGAGAACATCCAGCACAGGACACTCATTTCCGCGATGGAACATACTGAATACTCGAGGGAAAGGCTCAACTCGCTGCAGGACGAACTGGAGGAAAAGGTCATAACCAAGACGGATTTCGCCCTGTTTTCCAGGACAATGATAAGACTCGGAGCCGGTGCAGGATATGCTACCGTACTGCTGTGGGGAGTATATGGCCTGCAAAACGGGACAATGACCTTCGGTATGATGGCGGCGTTCCTCCAGCTTATCTCCCAGATTCAGAGGCCTATACTCGACCTCAGCCGTCAGGTGCCCGGTTTTATCCGCACGGCAGCATCAGCTGAAAGGCTCAGGGAAATCGACGACATCGAGACGGAAGACACTGACAGGCACATCGTACTGGACGGGACATCCGGAATAAGGATAGAGAACCTGACGTTTTCATATCCTGATGGAGAGAAGCTGATTTTCGATAATTTTTCATACGATTTCAAGCCGGGCAGCCTCACGGCCATATTCGGCGAGACAGGTATCGGCAAGAGCACGCTGATCCGCCTGATGCTGGCTCTGCTGGAGCCTGACAAGGGCAACATCTATATATACAACAAGGACAATGTCCTGAAAGCCTCACCATCCACAAGGGGCAACTTCATCTATGTTCCCCAGGGCAACACACTTATAAGCGGCACTATCCTGGACAATCTCCTGCTCGGACGTCCTGATGCCACACAGGATGAAATCAGTGAGGCTCTTCACTACGCTATGGCAGACTTCGTTTGGTCTCTGCCTGACGGTCTGAATACGGTATGCGGAGAATCCGGAGCAGGCCTCAGCGAGGGACAGGCCCAGAGAATCGCCATAGCGAGAGCCCTGCTCAGACAGGGCGGCATTCTGCTTCTGGACGAGCCGACTTCAGCTCTGGACTCGGAAACCGAAAAAGCGCTGATTGCAAATCTGCGTGAGTGTTCACAGAACAAGACTCTTATCATAATCACGCACAGGGAATCGATTTCAGAACTTTGTCCTGAGACTCTGTTCATAAAGAAATAAACAGCGGCATCCAAAAGCATCCCCCCTAAAAAGGCAAAGAGATACGAACTTTCACATCCGTATCTCTTGGGGGTCAGAAGCAATAGATCCAATCTATCTATATCAGCTTCTAAATTCTCAGTTTTTATTAGAAGACGTCCGGTTACCAGTTAATACGTTCGTCCCGGACTCTGGGTGCAAAGTAAAGACTAAAAATTTAGAATGACGTGTAAGATAGTCGGTAAAAATCTACATACGGTGGTAAAATCAATGCGAAAATTCACATAAACGAGTGCTGAAAATCTGTGACAAATTTAGAAACGATTATTGCAACACGCTGATACAGCGGACTTTGACACCATATGTTTTCTGAGCTGGATACAGCATCGTAATAAGGCTATTTTGAGTTTGCCAGCCATATCGGAATGCAGAATTTGAGAACCCCGTACGGCAAGTGCTGAAGTTTGCCCCCTGCCCTGCCAGATACATCAGGATAAACTCGCGCTGATTTGGAACTCGCCACTTGTAATTTGAGTCATATGTATAATTCTGTGCACAAGTATATGTCCCTTCTACAACTTTCTGCATTGTAGCTGAAAGAATCTGGGATGCGACAAGAAAACTTTTTGCAGGCTTGTTGTCATCCTGACGTTCATTATGATTGTTCAGTTCCCCTTGTTCTCCGGAAACATTCAGTGCGCTCGCATCGATTCTATCGAGCGACAGTTTCGTATAACCATCCTGTTTGGTGGAAGTATAATACTCGCTCGGAGTCTTGTCATAGCCTTCATCGTATGACTGGAGATTGCGTACGCATCTCAGATAAGAAGCAGACCACTTCCCGGATGTGGCACTATTGGTGGCCATACCTTCTTCCGCAAAATAATCACAGACATTTTTTGTGGAAGTCCAGTATATCATACGGTTACCACCCGCATAATCATTGTACGGTGCGTTTCCCAAGATTGAAGTAGGCTTGTTGAACAGACGGCTGTCCGTACTGATGACATTCTCTCCCAACCAGAGTCCTGCATATTGCTTGAGCGTAGGCGCATACCAGCGTATCTCATTATCATCTATAACTCCGTCACCATTCAAATCCCTATTTCTGGACATACAGGCACGGTAGAACCTCTTGTTTGAAGCCAGATCTTTCCATGAAATGCGGTAGTTAGACTGCGACAAATCGCTGATCTGATTATTCCTTCCGTTCCAGCTGTCGGTTCCACTGGAAACCGGAGCCGCAGAAAAGCCCTTCCCTGCCTCATCATTCGTAGTCTCGCATCCGTAGGCAACCACAGTTCCGGCATGGGCTCTATCATAGAAAGTCTGGATATTACACTGATTAAGTCCGTAAGCGACTGTGGCATACACACTTCTATTATCCTTACTTTCACTGACCGAGTTGGCTACATAAAATGTCCTCTTAGGGACATCATTCACATACTCGTTCCATGACTTGGACGGATAATAATTCTCGTCGATGAAGCATGTAACATCAATGTATGGATTTGCCTTGGACCCGCCTGTCCAGAAAGTTATGACATCTGCATTGTCATAGAGTAGTTTAAGGAAAGAGTTGATGTTGTAGAGCGACGATTTTCCTTTTCCCGGATAGGTTACCGCAGTTCCACGCTCTGTTGCCGAGGATGAATATGTACCGCCTATGGCAAATTCAACCCAGTCAGTAGTGGCGCCATTCAAGTTTCCGGTCACATTGTCTGTCACCATCATAACTTCTGACTGATTGCCGAGATCGGAAATCTGATACACATAGCCTAAGCCCTTATCCTTCAACATCTTGATATCGTTCATATAGAAGCGCATCACCATATATTCGTAATGGCTGTCCAATGAAAGTGTCTTCCCTGCAGTACCATATTCCATCACGATACCCTCCGCTCCAGGTTGTTCCTGCGTCTGGTTTTCCTGCTTTGCCTCGACAATAATATTGTCCACGCCTGAAATGGAGACATTGAACGTATATGTGGAATTCCTCTCCACATTATAGTCATTGACATCCGCTGTACAGTCTCCCAAATGAACGTAATACGTAACAGCCGCATTTCTGGTGTAACTTGTGGTCTGCTCGGTATATGTTCCGTCGATAACCACGTAAGTTCCGAACGCAGGGGCATTGACAAAAGCTTTCGGTATAGACATCCCGTCAGCCTCACGCTCGTGCCACTTAGTCACCTTATTGACCGCATTCTGCTTATTCTCAGGCAGATACACCTCGAAATACTGCCTTCCGGAAGCATCCACATCATTTGGCGCGAAAATTCCGGATATGTTATTGAAATTGGTCTGTACCGGTTCGACAGAATAGATTTTCTCGATGCCGGCATCGTCGGAAGAGAAAAGAGGGCCGACGCAGGCTACATTGACAATGCGGTATTGCTCAGCCTTGAAGCTTTTCCCCACTTCACCACGGGCAATGCCGATATTGAAACGGACTTTGGAGACGACACGAGTGAGTCGGATCATATCTTCATTGCCGGAAGATGTAGTCTCGACACGACCTGCTTTATTGATATTCACCACATTACCTCCATTAGCCGCCCCTGTCATAAGGAAACTGCTGGAAACCTGAATTGTTTCCGGCTTGCGGTTGAACGGAAGTGCCAAAAACTGCTTGCGAGTGAAGTTCACGTTGCCATCCATTACCGCTTCCCAAGAAAGATTTATCGGAAGTCCATCCGAAGGCGATATTGTTTCCCTGATACCGTCCTTCATAGTGGTTTTGAGAGGATAAGTTCCTTCCTGATAGACATTTGCGACAGCATAGATGTATGAGCGCCCGGCTGTGGTCTTGACTTTTACTGTTCCGTATTTGCCTTTTGTATCCGATGTGGACTGGTTAAGTCCGCTGTTGAATGCCGCAAAGCCTTTCAATGCTCCACTTTCATTGAAAATATACACATACAGATTTTTCAGCGCCCTTTCCTCTGCATCGGTCGCCTTGGTATCCATCGAATAGGATTCTGAAGAGGGATTCTCCACAGGCAAGGAAACCACTACGACATCATCCTCATAAACGTCAGTTCCCTTTTCCCATATACACGAGGTAGCAGCCCACAGCAGGACTGTTGTCAATATTGCAATATGTAAAAACCTGAACTTCATAATCAGTTGAAATCAATGTTAACGTCCTCTTTGCTCTTCCAGTCGATTACCTGATACTTCAGCGTGGTTTCTACCTCCACCCGCCCGTTCAGGACATAGGCATATATGATGCATTCGTGATTTCTGAGGAACTCGCCAGGGGCAATGTTGAAGGAAACTTTCCTGGATTTGTTGGCAGAGAACTGATAGTTGACAATTCCCCTAAGTGCCTGACCGGACTCCAAAAAATACGAAGAGAAAGATGTCAGACCTGCATTTCTCATTCTTTCAGCATAGGCTTGCGCGTTTTCGTCCAAGCCTCTTCTGAAAACGGTGGGATCCTTGACCGGACTTATGTCCGCTGCTTTGAACAAGACATTTGAACTGCCTGTATATCTGACCGTCTGGGAATAATAGCCCACATTTTCAGGCAGGAACGCAGATGAAGTGTACAAATAATCGAGGCTCTTCACATCAGCAAAATCCACCGACCGCGTAAAGGCCAATGCTGTCTGAGGGATGAAATTACCGGAAACGCCGGTAGCGGAAGCTCCTGCTTTCCCAAATTCCACATTAAGAATACTTAGACCATCAATGTCCGTATTATCCTTAGCCTTAGCTATATAGAACTGGAACTTGGACACTGCCCTAAGAAGAGGAATCTCTATAGAATTTTTCAGGTCAATGCTTTCAGACACATACTTCTGAAGCGGGACATTGGTCAGCGCCCTCGACATAGGAAGGCCAGCAGAAGGGACCGTCGTCACCTCAGGTTTCATATCAGAACTGATGCCGAATCCGCTTATGGTTCCGGTTCTAAGCTGTCCTCTTGTCATCACGCTGCCGTCTCCAGACATCAGTCCGGAACAGCCATCCGCATTGGCAAGAACATATATATCGACACCGTTCATTTTTCCGGTACGGAGTTTTATGCTTACGACTCGATTTTCCGTGCCGGCAAGTCCAGTCTGTTCTGCAAAACCTATCGGCTGCGCCCCGTCTCCGGACTCTCTCGATGCGAAGATCCAGATTCGGTAGGAGTGTATAAGTGATTCAGATTCAATGCCTGACTCCATATCCGCTTCTGTCAATGAAGTCTTTGTCCTGCCAGGAATCTTGTTGCTGACGTCCCCTGTATTAAGAGTTACAGTCAGGTAAGCCGGCACGTTATCGGGATATTCGATATCGCACGGCTTGCTGTCATATATGCACGAAGTCAGGATGAGCGCGGCAAGTGCTGCCGTGACCATCTTCGCACACCGGGCATTGACTGCAACCAGTTTATTTATACAGGACATCAACATCTGCATTATCCTAAATATCTATGTCGTCAAGTATCACTCTCCAGGAATTGATCAATATGCTCGAACTTACCCAACGGTCCTCCTTATCCAGGAAAAAAGTCAGATTGTATTCATCTTGCCTGTCCAGATATTCTTGATCGGACATTGTCGAATTATAGTGACCCTTTATCAGCAAAGCATAATCTATCAGCGGAATGGAAATGACTCTGACTCCGTGCGTATTATAGACATTAAGTATCGGCCTGTGTCCTTTCACAAGACGCCCCACGGTAAGTTCTGCCATAGCCACGCCTATTTCAGTCTGGACGTCACGTGTCAATGCCGTCTTGTCAATGCCTGCGCTTCCGGAGCTTACTGACCAGGCTTTGTAACTCACTGAGTCTGATACCGTCAATGTATTGTTCCAGTCTGTCGTACCGTTGTCGTCCGTGATAAAGAACTTGAAATTCTTGTCATCCACAGGCTCTCCGGAAAGATGCTGGAGAATGATTCTCACATTGTTGGTATTCTTGGTAAGGGAAAGCGCAGCGCGGCGAACGCCACCTGTCCTGAAGTCCGTAAGGTCCACATTTTCAGCCATTCCGTGAAAAAGCGGGGTCAAGTCTTTCTCTACTTCACCGGACGGGTTACGTTTAATTATACGTTTGAGTTCATTGACATGAGTCTTTCCCGGGATAACAGAAATCGGCATATAGGAATCGGGATTCCTCTGTTCTCCTTCCGCCCAGGCTACCAATGTATAGTTTCCAGACGGCAAGTCGCTGATATTCACCTGATATCCGTTCTCCGACAATTCTGCAGCCGATGATGTTTTCACATAAACCACCGTTCCATCTTTATCTGCAGCATATATGTTCACGGATTTCACTTCTGACGAAGCGGCATCCGCTGACTTGAGGTTTTTGTCATATCGAATCTGAACGTACCGACGTGTAGGACAGCCGTCAATGTCATCGTACACACAGCCCGTCATTGCAGCGATGCTGCAAAGAGCCGTCACTGCGAGGATACGCTTCGACAATTTCATTATATCAGCCTTTCTGTTCATTGTTTTTCTACTTTTGCCGGAACGACTCCGGTCTTTGGCAAGCGGAAAGCCGGTCAAGGCCGTCCGCCCGAAAATTTCACTGTCTGTGCCGACAGCAATTACAGATTACTCGATTACAACATCCTGAGTAACAACTCGCCATTTGAGAACCTTGAGTTCTGCAGATACGTAGTAGTTCTTCTCTTCTCCAGGGATAAGGACGAGTTTCTCCTTCGGATCGAATACAGGATTACCGATTTTGGCGATCTTGGAAAGTGTGAGTTCATAGATATGGTTACGCACAGTACCGTAAGCGACATCCTCGGCTGTCTGGTTATGCTTGATAGGCACCTGATAGTAGCACATACCGTTCTTGAAACATACAAGCTCTTTCTTGGCAATATTGAAACCATTCTCGCCGTTGAGAATGTCCTCAACAGTCTTGGCCCAGACAGCCGACTCGATTACAGAATTGTCTTCTTTCATGAGTTTTGCACCTTCGGCAGGGGCTGTAACTGCTTCAACTTCGACTTTGACGGAACCTGAGTTGTCTGCAACATTAGCAACAAATTTTGCTTTTACCTGATCCGGAGCTACAGAAGCGATTTTCAAGCCTTCTGCTGTGGTATATTCCCAATGCAGTTTTCCCTTGAGAATCTGCTCGGCAGCATAATTTCTCAAAGAAGCATCCGTGTAGAAAAGACCGCCGAACTTGTAGATGTCCTGCCTTTCCCAGGCCGCTCCGGTCTTCGCTGTCTCCACATGTGCCGCAATGAGAATGGTAGGAACATTGGCAAGTTCACCGCCATTTACTCTTGCGGATGCTTTGTCAGTAGTATTTTCATACATGTAGTTGTATGTATCGACCTTGTTCAGAGTGGCTTCTTCCCAAGACAGATACTTGACATTCTTGTATGTTCCCGGCTCTCCCTCAGGCGTGCGGCCGAAAACATACTCCTCTGAGCCTGAGTAGTTAGGGTCCTGAGCCCAGAATGTCCTTTTGGCTGCTTCCTCATACCAGTTCGCGAAAGGATTTGTAACAAGCCATGATGTCGGAACATCTTTCACAAGATATGAAGTGGTGTTGAAAGCATTTGCAGCCCAACCGTCAACGACTATACGGGCAGAAACCTTGACACCGTCGAGAACACTTTCTGCATTTGGAGTCTCGAAACATATTTTTCCTTCTGCAGTCTTTTTCAAGCCGTCCTTGGCTTTCATGTTCACCTTGGCGACCTCGCGCTCCACATAAATCTGGACAGGAGTCTTGAGAGCTTCCTCCTTTGTTTCCTTTACGGAAGAAGCTGCAATCGGAGTTGCATTCACGATATTCTTTCCGTCAACATATACGGAATTGGTCATTGTGAACTTGCCTGCTTCAGTTGAAATCTCTCTATTGTCCACCTGTGAGTGAGCATCAGCAAGCGACAGATTCTTGAGAGCGTCGCAATTGTCATAGTTGAGAACCGCAAGCACAAGTGCAGGACGGAGTCTTGTAGGACCCAGCACGATAACAGCTTTAGACTCATTCTCTACGAATGGGGAATTAGCAGTACTCAATTTGAGGTTTCCGTTCTCATCCACAGAGCCGTCAGTAGCAGAAATAACACCTGATGTAAGGAAGTTGCCGTATGCATCATAGAAAAGGAAAATGGAGTTTTTCACATTTACAGTGCTTTCGGCCTCTGATCCGTCGCGATAGTCCGAAGGAGCTTTGGTAGAAGAGCCGACTGACATAGCGATATCCACAGCCATGTACTGATTTGCATCAGAACCTCCCTGATTAGAGGTCACGTTCTCTTTAGAGCAAGCCACAGCAAGGCTCAAGAGAGCGATAGAAATAAGTTTACCTGTTTTCATTGATAATATAGGATTTAATTGTTTTTGATTTTCTTATAGTTGTTACGCGCAGCCTGAAGTGAACCTGCCTGTGAGAACAGTTCCAATGCAGCTTCATTGTCTCCGTTCATTGCCGCAAATACGCCTCTGGCATTCTTGGCCTCGGGAGAATCCCCCGCATTGGCCAGAAATCTTGCGGCATCCTTCATATTGCCGTTTTCTAGAGCCACGCAGGCTGCATTGACATTGGCAATTTCACTTTCAGGGAACATCCTGACTGCGACATCGAAGACATTGTTGAAGTCATCGCTTCCTTCTACATAAGAGTTCGCGACCAGATACATCTCGTTCAGGGACAGTTTCTGTGGACGTTCTCTGATAATTTTCCGGGCCTCTTCAAGGCTGAAATTACGCACGTCGTATGTGACCTTGTAGTCTGTGCGGCGCAGTGACGGGTAAGCGACAGGAAGCACCACATTCTTGTAGAACGTAGTATAGCGCATCATAAGAGTCCAGTCTTTTTCGTCAGGAGTCATATTGCTGTCGATGATATTGAGCACATCCCATCTTCCCGGGAAGCCGCAAGTATCCGCAAATTCTCTGAACCCTTTCCAGTCTTCAGGGGTGGAATTCACCGAGAAAAGGATACTGTTCAATTCATTATAATAGTTCTCAAGGTATTTTTCCAGTGCGCGCGTACGATTCTTGGCCAGTTCCGCATTATGCGCATAAGGGCCGTCCGGAGAGGCATAACCATGAAGATATATTCCGGTGAGTTTCACGTCTTTGTCATTTCTTACAAGGTCGATGGTCTCTCTTATTTTCCTCAATTCCGCAGCATTGTTTCCGAAATCCGGTCTTATGTCATATTTGTCCACGTCGAAGTTCAGCCGTGCCGTACCTTCTTCCGCACGCTGTTTCACTGCCTCCGGCTGAGGCATGATGTAAGCGAATTCCCACTCCACTGGCTCTTCTGACGGAGTTTTTTCCACCTCCGGTTCCAGTTCTTCTGACGGGACTGTCAATGTTTCGTTCCCCAACTTCTGGGCGCATCTGCAGTCAGCCTGTTCTATAAAAAGTCTTGAACCTTTCATCCACGGCTGATAGGGAATCTTGTAGGCATAGTGCTCCACCTGCGGGTCGCCATTATGACGTCGTGCCACAACAAGAGGGTCCTGTGTTGCCGTAACCCCGTTTCTCAGCCAATATATATGGCGGAGTCTTCCGAGCATTTCGATTGCGGGGAGTCTCAATGTGTCTGATATTCCGGCAATTACAGGTGTGAGCACAAGACCCTTGTTCGCTGGAAGCGAAAGATTGCTCACATCAAGGTCAAAACTCAGTATCACTGTTCCTGAAACTTTCTCGAGGCATACATTCTGTGCCTCAACCTGCCCGTCTGCAAATGTCTGGGCAGACATTGTAAAGACAGTTGAGATGACAACTGCTACGATTGCAAATATATTTTTCATGTCAATGTCCTGTTAGAAGAGGTAAACAAGGCTTAGAGCAGCCTTTGTTGGCGCTATCATAAATTTCTGATTTTCATCGACTTTCTTGCCGCACTGCGGGCAATCGTACTTCTCGTATCCTGTGTATATCACACCCATTCCGAGCTCGAATTCAAGGTTGAAATGCCTGGACAGGGCCCAGTCGTAACCATAGCCGATTCCGGCCCCTGCCATCCAGCCCTGGTACCTGTAGTTTTTCAATGAGGAGAAATCCTTGCCGAATGCCTTGAAGTCTGTCGGGAGATTTCCGACATTGTACTGGGCGCCGAGAAGATGAAAGGCGAGAAAACTGCGCATGAACTTGTTGCAGAACCACCAGCGGATTTCCGGCTGCACTAGCCAATGTTTCCATTTTCTGTTGTCTGAAAAACTCCATCCGTTATAGTTGCCGGAAATATCCATCGTCCATTTCGGAGCAATCGAGAATTCGACACCGGCATTGACCGTAGCCGTCGCATCGTAGAGGACATTTGTCTTGAGCGCTACGTTCTGGCCCTTGACCGGGCAAATGGAAAACGCAAGCAGACAGACTATAAGTGCTATGAAACTTTTCATAGAACGCTTACCAAAATTATTATACATACCAATCTTTCGTGCAGCCCTTTATGGAGGCCTTGAAATCACTTACTATTTTTGGGGCTAAAAAAGAGACTGACCCAAAAGGGTTGGCCTCTTTTTTTATATAGGGTGTCGTAGAGTTGT
>ENA-OPUE01000360-OPUE01000360.1-human-gut-metagenome-genome-assembly--contig:-NODE-360-length-39778-cov-4.265564_pt1 | contig 39778 bp, 42 predicted proteins | sample MGYA00241466_ERZ501924 | MGnify/ENA primary metagenome ERZ501924 (study PRJEB25962, sample SAMEA2042223) | human gut metagenome | biome: human gut; feature: human-associated habitat; material: faeces...
GGCTTGTAATCCAGCCTGGTTCTAATGCTTTTAATGCGTATGAGCCAAATTCAAAGTTAACACCTCTTGTTTCGTGTCCTTTCATTCTGCCTTTTTGCATTTTGCGGTATTTTGTTTTTTTAGGTTGTAACATTTTATCTTACTCCTGTATTAATTATTCTTATTCTGCAACTTCGGCAGTTCTACGTTTACCACGTCTAGTGCCACCTTTTTCATCTTTTGATGATTTAGCTTTGATGTTTTCATCAGCTTTTTCGCCAGGCATCAAGTTTCCTTTGAATACCCAAACTTTTACGCCGATTTTACCCATCATTGTATCTGCTTCTGCGAAACCGTAATCTACATCAGCTCTTAATGTTTGAAGAGGAATTCTTCCTTCTTTTGCCCATTCTGAACGAGCGATTTCAGCACCGCCTAAACGACCTGATACCATTACTTTGATACCTTGTGCGCCTGAACGCATTGTTCTTTGCATTGCTTGTTTCATTGCTCTTCTGAATGCTACACGTTTTTCAAGTTGTTGTGCAATTGCTTCTGATACTAATTGTGCATCTGCATTAATTCTTGCAACTTCTACTACATTCAAAATTACTTGTCTGTTAATGTATGAAGAAATTTCTTTTTTCAATTCTTCGATACCTTGACCGTTACGTCCAACTACAATACCAGGTTTTGCTGTTACTACTGTAATTGTTGTATTTTGAGCTTTTCTAGCAATTAATATTCTTGATACACCTGCTGTGTATAATTTTTTCTTAACGAATTTTCTGATTTTAGCATCTTCTGCTACAAATTGTCCGTATTCTTTAATTTTAGCGTACCATGAGCTTACCCAAGGTTTAATTACGCCTACTCTAAATCCGGTTGGATGTGTTTTTTGTCCCATATTATCTAATTCCTATTTTACTGTATCGCTAACTTTTAATGTTAAATGTGATGTACGTTTCATTCTTGAGTACATACGACCTTGTGCTCTTGGTCTTGCTCTTTTGTAAGTAACGCTTTCGTCTGCAAAGATTTCTGAAATTTTTAATTGTTCAGGATTTACACCGAATTGTTCTTTAGCATTTGCCACTGCAGCTTTTAAGTTTTTTTCAACAACTCTTGCTGCAAAGTATGGCATAAAACGTAACATGTCTTGTGCGTCAATGACTTTTTTGCCACGTACTTCATTGATTACTCTGCGAAGTTTGCGAGCTGTCATTTTAATATTTGATTGTTTTGCTTTAGCTTCCATTGTTTTTATCCTTTTAAGTTATTTTTCTTACTGAGTCAGCTTATTTCTTAGCTGTTTTATCTGCTGCGTGACCTCTGAATAGTCTTGTTGGTGCGAATTCGCCCAATTTGTGACCAATCATTTGTTCAGTTACATATACTGGAACGTGAGTTTTTCCGTTATGTACAGCAATTGTGTGTCCTAACATATCAGGACTAATCATTGAAGCTCTTGACCAAGTTTTAATTACTTTTTTTTCTGAATTTTCATTCATCTTAGCAATTTTCTTAGCTAATGCTTCTTCGATATATGGTCCTTTTTTTAATGAACGTGCCATTAATATATTCTCCTTTTAATTGTTATCTTTTTATCTTGCACTTATGTTATTTTGTTCTTCTTCTTACAATTAATTTGTTAGAAGCTTTATTAGACTTACGAGTCTTATAACCAAGTGCTGGTTTGCCCCAAGGTGTTTTAGGGTGTCCGCCCGGACCTGTTTTACCTTCACCACCACCGTGTGGGTGATCGCATGGGTTCATTGTTACACCACGTACTGTTGGTCTTACGCCCATATAACGTTTACGACCTGCTTTACCAATGTGAACATTTTTGAATTCAGAATTGCCTAATGTACCGATTGTTGCCATACATTCTTTTCTTACCATTCTCATTTCACCTGATGGTAATTTTACTGTTACGTAGTTGCCTTCTTTAGCCATTAATTGTGCTGCATTACCAGCTGAACGAACCATTTTAGCACCTCTGCCCGGTTCTAATTCGATATTGTGAACGATTGTACCTAGAGGAATCAATTCTAATGGTAATGCGTTACCGTTTTGAATTGGAGCTTCAGGTCCTGATACGATTACATCGCCAACATTTAAACCTTCAGGTGTTAAGATATATCTTTTTTCACCGTCTGCATAGAATACCAATGAAATTCTTACGTTTCTGTTTGGATCGTATTCTACTGATTTAACTGTTGCAGGTACACCGAATTTTTCTCTTTTGAAGTCAATTACTCTGTAGTGTTTTTTTACACCGCCGCCTTTGTGACGACATGTAATTCTACCTGTGTTGTTACGACCTGCTGTCTTTTTAATTGGTTTTAATAAAGACTTTTCAGGTGTTGAAGTAGTGATTTCTTGATAATCACTCTTTGTCATACCTCTTTGTCCCGGAGATGTCGGATTAATTTTTCTGATAGCCATTTTTTATTTATCCTTTTATACTATATTTCTACAAGTTCTTTAATTGGATCGCCTTCGATTGTTACGATTGCTTTTTTAGATGAATCAGTTCTGCCGAATTTGTATCCCATTCTTTTTGCGTGAGATGGCATGTAAACTGTTCTTACTTTTTTAACTTTTCTTCCAGGAAAAGCCATTTCAATTGCTTGAGCGATTTCAACTTTTGTTGCATCCATATTTACTTCAAAAGTGTATTGACCGTCTTGCATTGCTTTATATGATTTTTCTGTAATGATAGGTTTTTTTACGATATCATATAATTTTTCTTGGTTTGTTCTTGATGTACTCATTTTTATTTTCCTTTTCTTTTCGGATTTTTATTAGCTTAATTTTTCTGTAATTTCGTTAACTGCAGCTTCTGTAATTACTACTGAATCAGCTTCTAACAAATCTTTTACATTTAAGTTTGTTGGTAATAATAGTTTTACGCTTGGAATGTTTCTTGAAGCTAATGCTAAGTTTTTGTTTTCATCAGCTCTGTAGTCTGCGATAACTAAGATTTTACCTGCTACTTTTAATGAGTCCAATACTGACATCATTAATTTTGTTTTTGGTTCTGCGATACCTGAGAAATCTTTAACAACCACTAATTGTTCGTTTCTTGCTGATAATGCAGATTTTAATGCAAGTTGTCTTGCTTTTTGAGGCATTGAGAAAGAATAATCTCTTGGTTTTGGTCCGAAAGAAACACCACCACCAGCGAACAATGGAGATCTTAATGAACCAGCTCTTGCTCTACCGGTACCTTTTTGTTTCCAAGGTTTACGGCCACCGCCTCTTACTTCAGCTCTTGTTTTTGAACAAGCTGAACCTTGTCTTGCGTTATTCAATTGACGTCTTAATGCTAAGTGCATTACGTGTAAATTTGGTTCTACACCAAAAACGCTTTCGTTTAATGAAATTGCACCAAGTGATTCACCTGTTGTGCTTAATATTTCTTTTTCTTGTGTTTTTGCTTTTGCCATTTTTATATGTCCTTATCTTGTATTATTCTTGTTTGTCAGAGCGTAAATTATACATTCCATTTTGTTCTTGAAGGAACAATTGTTACTAATTTGCCTTCTGAACCAGGTACTGAACCTTTGATTAAGATTAAGCTGTTTTCTGAATCAACTTTTACTAATTTTAATTTAGTAATTGTAACTCTTTCGTTACCCATGTTGCCAGCCATTCTTTTACCTTTGATTACTCTTGATGGAGTTGTACCTGCACCGATTGAACCAGGTTCTCTGTGGTTTTTAGAACCGTGAGCCATTGGTCCTCTTGAGAAGTTGTGTCTTTTTACTGTACCTTGGAATCCTTTACCAATTGATGTACCTGTTACATCAACTTTTTGAACATCGCTTAATACAGATAATTCGATTTGTTGACCTACTGTGTAATCTTGTGGATTGTCAACTCTGAATTCTTGTAAGTGACGGAAGTTTTCTAGTTTGTTTTTTGCAAAGTGACCAATTTGAGCTTTTGTCAAATGTTTTTCTTTTGCTGCTACTGTACCTACTTGAATTGCATTATAACCGTCTGTTTCAACAGTTTTAACTTGTGTAACCACGATTGGGTCCACTTTTATTACGGTAACTGGAACTGCCAAACCTTCTTCGTTGAAAATTTGAGTCATTCCGACTTTCTTACCTATCACACCAAGTGTCATAAATTTTTCCTTTCTTTTTGGGAGCATAAAAGTGTTAACTTTTAGTCCGTCTGCTTGCGAGCGCTACGTTGCTTTTTAGCCTCTTACCTTTTACCCTTTTAGAGTCGTAGATCGCATTATATTGCATAATGCTTATTTAATTTTTTGACAGGGAGAACGAAATTATAGTTTAACTTCGATATCTACACCTGCTGGTAAATCTAATCTACTCAACTCTTCTGTTGTTTGTTGAGTTGCTTCGTAAATATCGATAATGCGTTTGTGTGTTCTCATTTCAAAGTGTTCACGTGATTTTTTATCTACGTGTGGTGAACGCAATACACAATAAATACGTCTCTTTGTAGGTAAAGGAATTGGTCCTGCAACTTTTGCGTCTGTTCTTTTTGCTGTTTCTACGATTTTGTCAGCTGATACGTCGATTAATTTGTGATCGTATGCTTTTAAACAAACTCTAATTCTTTGTCCTGTTGCCATTTTTCTTTTTCCTTTATACTTCTGTAACCCTACCGGTTACCCTATTTTCTACTTACCCAACCTCATGACTTTAAGCCACTCGGCTAAGTGTGTAAAAAAATCATATAGCAAACAAATTTTGCTGTCAACACGGTTATTTTTACTTTGTATAGATTTCTTAATAATTTTGTTGCAATAAAAAATCCGAGAAAATTCTCGGATTTTTTATTAAAATTTTAAACCATTTTTTATGTGAATTTTGTACATCGGAAATTCTTCGTCATTTTCTTGAAAATGTGCAAAATCAATGTCACTACGCTTTCTTATAAAAAACAACGTCTTAATTACATTGTCTTTGTTTGAGGTTTCCAAAGAGTATCTGTAAAAATATTTGTCCGTGTCGTTAAGTAGCAAATACCTTTGTTTTTTCAACGGCCTTTTTCTTAACGTTATTTCGTTGTTTTCATTAAATTGTGAAATATAAATTAATTTTGGGTGTCTAAAAATTTCTTTTATCAAATCTTCTTCAAGTGGAGTTTCTATGAACTGTTTGTTTCTGTTGTTGTAAACTATTTGATAAAATTTCACGTCAAAAATATGGTACGTAATCAATTTACCTTTGTATAAAAATTCATAATTTGAGCCTGCAGGAGTGTAGACCTCACCCATCGGAGAAACGTATTCGGAATAGCTTCCAGAGCCTTCTGAAACTCTGCGTGTAACCTCCAGAATACATTTTTTCTTTTGATTTGGTCGTTGATAATACCATTTGTCCGAACAATATGAATAATAAATCATTTGACCGTCTGACACACCTGCATAAACTTCATCCGCAACTTTTGCCATTGTTGGAGTAATTGCAAAAACGGAGATTAAAGCAGTTAAAATTAAACTTTTTTTGAATAAATTATACATGTTTAGACATCACCTTAATAAAATTTGCTATTGAACGGTCGTAAGAAGCTTCGCCTGCTGCTGTAAAAAAGCATCCGGGAATTTCGCCTTTTTCTCTGTGGTGCCTTACGCAATCACAGCAAATACCTCTGTTTCTGCAAGTTGTACTGGTGCAAGTACAATCTAGTTTATTATCGTCTTTTTTGCATTCCATACCTAAACTCCTTTTTTAATATCAAACATTATAACAAAAGGATTTTTATTTTGGCAATATGATATTAAAGTAAAGCAAAAAAATATCGTTTTTACGAATCTGTTCTAATACTAAATTTACAGCCACAATAATTTTGGCGATACAAATTCAATTCTTTTGAAATTCTATTAGTTTTCAAAAATCCGTCTTTTTTCTTAAAATCTACTGCCAAGTAATTCAAGTCATATTTTTTAGCAATATTCTCTCCAATTTTTGAAAGCAATGCAAAATTTTTATGCGGACTTATCACAATTGAGGTTGTAAAGGTGTCAATCTTAAGTTCTTTTGTTTTTTTTGCGGTTTCTTCCAAGCGAATCCGAAAACAAACTTCACAGCGTTTACCTCTTTCAGGCTCGTTTTCAAGTCCTTTTACAGCATCAAAATAGAAATCTTGGTTATATTCACCTACTATCAACTCGCATTTGTGGTAGTTGCAAAGAATTCTTTCCATTTCCAAGCGTTTTTCATACTCGAAATCCGGATAAATATTTGGGTTAAAGAAATAAACAACAGGCTCATAACCCAATTCTCTTAAGTTCAAAATTGGGTACGCAGAACAAATTCCGCAACAAGCGTGTAGTAAAATCTTTTTGTTTTCCATGGTTTACACTACAAAATCTTTACTTTTCTTGTGCTCCGTATTTTATCAATTCTTTTTTCAAAACAAAGTCCGGTAAAATACCCATATTCACTTTTTGGTTATTAATTGAATATGCCGGAGTTCCGTGCAAGTCAAATGAATGAGAATAATTAATATCTGCTTCCAATTTTTTAACCAAAGCAGGATCTTGAACATCTGCCTTTAATTTATCCAAATCCAAGCCTTGTTCTAAAGCGATTGCCCATACATCGTAATCTGTCATTGGTTGCTTCAAGTATAATTCTGAACCAAAGCCCCAATAATTACCTTGTTTTTCTGCAGCAAGAGCATACAATGCCAACACGCAAGCTCCAGGGTGAACTTGAGTTGGTATATATTTATTACATTCTGCATCAAGTGGAAATTGGTAATGTACAACTTTTACGTTTTTAAGCTCACTTACTGTTTTGCAAACAATAATATTAAATACCTGACAAATTGGGCATCTAAAGTCTGAAAATACAGTTAATACAACTTCACCGTTTTCATCACCCAAAACATTACTTTTAGGTGCGTATGGATTTTCTTGTTTTTCATTCATTTTAATATATTTTTGAATTGAATTAATTCTTTTAACTTGTGGAGCTAATTTTAAAGATACAGAGGTATATATTAAAAATCCTATGCCACAAACTGCAACTACAATGAATGCAATTAAATATTTTTTAACCTTCAATGCGCTCAAAAAGTCATAGAATGAAGTTTTAAATATTTCTGCAAATCCGTGTCTTGTATAATCATTCATTGCCAATAGGCCGATTAAAAGGTCTAAGATATAAGTTAACACGCACATTATGCATAATTTTTTAATTTGGAATAAGCTAACGCATAGTAAAATCATGGAGATAGTAAAAGAAATTACCCCCAATGCAGCGATATATGCATAAGGATTTTTAAATACTTCCAAAAATTTTAGCAATTTTGTTTGAGCCAACTTTTTAGCACACATCATCAAACCGATAAATGCGTATAAAAACATTCCCCATAAAGCTAAAGGAATACCGAAAAATTGAGAGTCTTTTGTTTTTGCAACAGAATCACAGTCAATAAAATCATTAATTGAACAAAAACTTGCGTGTGCACCTGTCATAAAATTAGCTTTATAATAAACAAAAGCTAGATATATAGTTGTCACTATACCAATTAATGTGACACCTAAAATTGTCCATTTTTTCCAAGTTTTTATATCATAAGTGCCAACAAATTGGTTTTCGTTATCTTGAATATTTTCCATTAAAAACTCCTTAAATATTTGGTAAATCACCTTTAACTGTTGCGATTATATCACAACCCAAGTTAAACGCTTTATGTAAAGCTCTCAAAGCATCATTTGCCACATCTGCATCTACAAGACAGCTAATTTTTACTTCGCTTGTAGAAATCATTTTAATATTTATATTTAGGTTTGCTAAAGTGTCAAACATTGTGGCAGCAACCCCTGGTCTGTCAATCATACCTGCACCGACAATTGAAACCTTTGCGATATTGTCGTCGATATGAATTTTTTCTGCTTTAATTTCGTCGTTGATTTTATCAAAAAGTTCCATTGTTCTAGGCAAATCTGTCTTATTGATAGTGAATGCAATATCATTAGTATTGTTGTGTAATCTTGCGTAAGATTGAATGATAGTATCTACAGAAATATGTTCATCTGACAAAGTTGTAAATATTTTTGCAGCAACCCCTGGTTCGTCAGGTACGTCGCAAACAACAATTCTTAATTTTGACATATCAACAGCTACGCCTGTTACAGGTCTACATATTTCCATATCGTCATACTCTCCTTTAATCAAAGTTCCCATATTTGACAAGTTAAAACTACTTCTTACCCTTACCGGCATATTAAATTGTTTTGCAGTTTCAACTGAACGAGGATGTAATACATTTGCACCAACGCTTGCCAATTCAAGCATTTCGTCATATGTAACAACTTCTAATTTAGAAGCATTAGGCACAATTCTCGGATCTGTTGTGTATACACCTTCTACATCGGTATAAATATCACAACGTTTAGCCTCCAGTGCAGCTGCAATTGCAACGGCAGATGTATCAGAACCGCCTCTGCCCAATGTTGTAATTTCCCCGTCTTCGGTTACACCTTGAAAACCTGCAACTACAATAATTTTACCTTCTTCTAAGTATTTGTTTAATTTTTCTGTTTTAATATCGATAATTCTTGCTTTATTATGAACATTTTCTGTAATAATGCCAATTTGCATTGCATTCATACTTACCGCATCATAACCTTGAGCTTGAATTGCCATAGATAATAACGCAATAGAAACACCTTCACCGGTAGATAAAAGCATATCTAATTCTCTTGATGAAGGAACATCACTTATATCTTTTGCCATTTTCATCAAGTAATCGGTAGTATGTCCCATTGCTGAAACAACAACCACAACATCATTGCCCAATTTCTTTTCTCTTATTACTGAATTGGCAACGTTTTTAATCTTTTCTGTATCGGCAACTGATGTGCCTCCAAATTTTTGAACTACTAGATTTCGCATAATCAACCTTATTCATTCAAAATTATAATACAAATTACAGTGTTTGCAAGTGGTTTAATTAAGCCTCTAAAATTTCATCGGCTATTTCACGGAAAGCTCCATCACCACCACACACTGAGGTCATTTGAATATTCTCAATTTCTTTTATTTTTTTATTTGCATTCGGAACTGTAAATTTTGTACCTGCAAATTTTAGGCATTCTGCATCGTTCACATCATCACCAACATACAAAATTTCATCCGGAGTTAAATTATTTCTTTCAAGAATTCCTTTTAACACTTCAAGTTTATTTCTGATTCCTTGATGAACCTCTGTCAATTTAAAATTATTTGATATCATTTCAATTGCAGAATTTTTTTCACCCGAAATAATACCAACCAGATAGCCGTTTTTAACCAGCAAAGAAACACCCATTACGTCTTTAAAACTAATACGTCTTGAGATTTTTTTATCTTCAGAGATTATAACAGTATTGTCCGTAAAAATGCCGTCAAAGTCAGAAACAACCATCCTTACTGATTTTGGAATACTCACAACTAAACCTTTCTAAGTTTTTTTATAATTGGTAATTCGCTGTCATAAACTTTTTTAACACCGTCACCCATAAGAGTTTTAACTTGTCTGATATCTCTTACGATACGGTTCAAGCCGTCAAATTCTAAGCTTGCAGCTTGGTCTGAGCCCCATAAAGTTCTATCTGTTGTAATATGACGTTCTACTGCACAAGCCCCGACTACTGTTGAAAGAATTGTTGGAAAGATACCTTTTTCATGTCCGGAAAAACCTATTGGACAATCAAAACGCTCTTTTAATACAGGTATTACTTTCAAATTTATTTCTGAATTATCAGTTGGGTATGTTGAAGTACAGTGATAAATAATTAAATTTTCTTTGCCTAAAATCTCAACTGCGTGGTCAATTTGCTCCATTGTACTCATGCCGGTAGCCAAAAATATCGGTTTACCTTTTGCTTTTGTATATTTCAAAAGTTCATCATCGGTCAAAGAGGCTGAAGCAATCTTGTAGCAAGGAGGGTTAAATTGCTCGATAAAATCTACAGAACCTTTATCCCAACAAGATGCATACCAAATAATACCCTTTTCTTTGCAATATTCATCAATTTCTTTATATTCGTCATAACCAAATTCCAAGCCACGTTTTAAATCACCATTTGTAGTACCGAAAACGCTTTCACGTTCTTTTGCCAATTCTTCTTTTGAATAAACAACGTCTACAGTTCTTTTTTGAAATTTAACAGCATCACATCTCACAGAAACTGCCAAGTCTATTAACCTTTTTGCCAAAGCCAAACTACCATTATGGTTAATACCTATTTCTGCAGTGATAAAACAAGGTTGTCCGTCACCTATTAGTTTATTTGCTACTTTTACTGTTTTTGACATTATTCAACTACCTACTTCCTTGTATGTTTATAAATATTTTTTGTATAAACCAAAATCTTCTGATTTATTTTCTGAATTTTCATTTACTTCTTCTGTGTCAGGAATGTTTGATTTTATCTCTATATTGTCTTCTTGGTACATATTTTCGTTTTGAGGATAAATCTTATCTAAAGGCATTGTTTTTGACAATTCTCTTTGGAAAATTGACTTAACTTCATCGGTTGAAACTTTAGAATTTTCAGTTTCGTCTAAGTCTTTAATTAAATTTATAGACTCATTTGTAACCCCGATTAGTAACTTTTTGCCGGCAATTTCAATTACGTGTAATGTTTTATTATTGCCGATTTGTGTTGTTGAATGAATAAAAATTCTTTCGTTATCTAAACCTTTATATTGTTTTTTTACGGCATTGTGACCAAGAACATTCAACTTTGCGTAAACAATACCTGTAATATAAATTAGTAAAATTACAACGCCAAGCGCTATTACAACAGAGAAATAATTCACATCTGCAGAATGTTTCAAAGCTCTGTGTATGCTTGCAGGAAACATACTATCAGCATACGATGCTTGCACTGTAAAAATTAATGACATTAATAATAAATAGTATTTTTTCATATAAGCCTCATTTAACAATTATTGAATTTGAATTATTAATATAGTAACATAAAAACAGAAATTCAATACAAAAAGGTTAACAAACATGATTTGGTTCTTTGCACTAAATTTATTCGTAATTTTTATTTTTTTGATGCTTCTATTGGTATCTAAAAAAACTACTCAACGTTGGGCTAAAATGAACGATTATATTGGTGCCGTAAATGAAACATTAAAATCAGTCAGATATGGTGATTTGGGTAAAAAGATGAAGAAGATTAACCCTGAATCATACGAAACACTTACTGATAGCATTAACCAACTTATAGACACACTTAGCGAAAAAGAACGAGAAGTTGCCCAACAACAAACTGAATTAATCCACCAAAATAAGTTTTTGGAGGCTATTTTAAACTCATTATCAGATGGTTTATTGATTATTGACAAAAAATATAAAATTTTAAGAACAACTCCAAAAGTTTTGCAATGGTTTAATGAAAGAGGCAAGGATGTTTTGAGAAAAAATCTTCTTGAATACATACATATTCCTGATGAAACCCCAATTGAAAAACTTGAAAATACTGAAGTTTATATAAAATCGTACTCTGATGATGCGTTTGAAGCAACAACAATGAAGCTTCAACTTGAAGATAAAAAGAAGAGATTTATTGTAATTATAAAAAACGTTACAAACCAAAAAGAATTGGAACATTTAAAAGAAGATTTTGTTGCAACACTTACGCACGATTTAAAAGTTCCGATTATTGCCGAATCTAACATTTTGGAATTTTTGCTTGATGAAAAATTTGGCTCAATTACTGACAAGCAAAAAGAAGCCATAATAAATATGCAAACCTCTAACAAAGAGTTGATTGAACTAGTTCAAGTCCTGCTTGAAACTTACAAAATCAAAGACAATGGTGCAGTTTTATATTTGGAAACCTTTGAAATTAACCCATTTATCAGAGAAATTGTTAACGAAATGAACGCTATTGCAGAAAAAAGCAATTTAAAAATAAAATACAAAGAGTACGAAAATATTACAATTACAGCTGACAAAATGCAATTAAAAAGGGTTATTAAAAACTTAATCCAAAACGCAATTTTACACAGTGACACAAGCAAAAATATCGACATAAAAGTCGTAAAAACAACAACTGACGTAAATATTTCCGTCATTGACCACGGTAAAGGTATCTCTAAAAAAGACATTGAAATGGTCTTCAAAAAATACTATTCTACAGCAAAGAAATTCCGTAAAATCGGAACCGGTTTAGGGTTATACTTGGCTCAACAAATCGCAAAATCTCACGGCGGTGAAATTACGGTAAATAGCGTTGAAGGACAAGGCACAGAATTCTGCATCAGAATTCCAAACACTAAATAATTAACTAATAAATTAATTTTGTTGTATAATACGACTATGGATATACTAAAAGCATTACATATTGATAAACAAAAAGCGGTAGGTGTAGCATCTAATGGAGTTTATGCTCTTTTTAGAGTGTTAGAAAAAATGATTGAAATCAGAAACATAAACTACCCTGAACAAGAGCAAAACGTTATATTCGCAATGTGGCATGCAAAACAATGTAGCTTACACGGCATTCCATTTGAAAAAAGAAAAAACGTTAATATATTAATCAGCCGTTCTGACGATGGTGAAATTATTGCAAGAGTTGTTCAAAAGTGGGGATTCAACACTGTTAGAGGCTCAAAAGATAACAAAGGCGACAGAAGAAAAGGCGGAATTCAGGCAACATTGCAAATGATTGACAGATTAAAAGAAGGTCAAAACGTTGCAATTATGGTGGATGGACCGGCAGGACCTTATCACGAAATCAAAAACGGCGTAATCAAGGTTGCTAAAAAAACAGGTGCCGCAATTATTCCGATGACTTGGTATTCACCTAACAAAAGTCTTTTAAAACTTCCAACTTGGGACAACTTTGAAATTCCTATGGGTTTCACAAAATTCGTAAACCTTTATGGTGAACCTATATACATTTCAGAAGATGCGGATGTTGAAGAAGATATTCGAGTAAAACAAAAATTAAAAGAAGCTCTTTTAGAGTTAGACAAAAAAGCTTCGGAAGCGTTTAAAGAGGCATACAAAAAACAAAAATGACAAAAAAAATAAATGTGATGGCAATCCAAATGTCATCTGTGCTTGGGGATAAAAAACAAAATATAGAAAAAATAAAAAAATTAATCAATAACAACGCAAAACCTGAAACAGACATTATATTTTTGCCGGAGGTTTGGACAGTAGGATGGGCTTGTGAATATTTCCCTGAATCAGCAGAAACTCTTGATGATAGTGAAGTTATAAGAACTTTATCAGAACTTGCAAAAACACATAATGTAAATATTGTCGGCGGTAGTTTTATTACAAAAAAGGATGGCAAAATGTTCAACACTTGCCCTGTAATAAATAGAAAAGGCGAACTGATTGCAACTTATGACAAGTGCCATTTATTTTCATATTACGGCGACAAGGAAGGTACATATATTACAGAAGGTTCAAACCCTGTAATAGTAGATATTGAAGGTGTTAGAGTAGGCTTAACAATTTGTTATGACATCAGATTTCCTGAAATATACAGAGCATATGCATACAAAGGAGTTGATTTGATGGCAAATATGGCGGCCTGGGGTTCAAAAAAAGAAATTCCTTGGGTTTCAATGACTCACTCACGAGCTGTAGAAAACCAATGCTATTTCATAGCTCTAACTCAATCCGGAGCTATTGAACACGGAGAGTTTAACCTTGGTAAATCTACAATTATTAATTACAAAGGTGATAATTTAGCTAAAATTACATCCGATGAAGGTGCTATTTTCGCCACATTAGATATTGATGAGCAAAATGATTTCAGAGCAAAATGTACAGTTTTGAAAGATGTTCACAAAAGTTATGACGTAAAGGAATGTTAGATATGAAAAAGATATTATTCACATTATTTTCAATAATTTTATTTACACAAAGCGTTCATGCAATGGATAGCGGATTATTCAACAGAGATATTCACCGTTCAGGCATTCACAAAGGCGCAGTTTCAGTATCAATAAAAGATTTAGATACAGGTAAATCAGTGGCAGAGTTGAATTCGGAAATTCCAACATCACCTGCATCAACACAAAAACTTTTAACTTATTTACCATCTCTAACTGTTCTTGGCGAAGATTATAACTTTTCAACAAGTATTTATAAAACTAAAACAGGAGATTATTACTTAGTTTTAGGCGCAGATCCTTATTTAACAACAAAAGATTTATTCAACTTGGTTTCACAACTTGGCTTAGCTAAAAAATCTGAAATCAAAAATTTATATATTGATGACACAATTTTAGACAACCAAAATTGGGGAGAAGGTTGGCAATGGGACGACGATTTAAACAAATTAATGCCAAAATTTGGTTCATACAATTTGGATAAAAACTTATACACAATCATTGTTAACCCAACAAAAGTAGGTTCACCGGCTGATATATTCACCGGCATTTTCTACCCAACAACCTTTATAAATCAAACAAAAACAACCTTGAAGGAAACTAAAGTTGATTTTACCAGAGAAAATTATATTTCACCTGATTCACTAACCGTTTCAGGTCCTGTTGCTCAAACAGTTAAAATTCAAATTCCTGTAAATTACTTAAGAAGATACTTCTTATTAAGAATGGATGATACCTTTACTAAAGCAAAATTAGGTTATTACGGCAAATATCCAAGAGCAAAACTACCAAAAGGAGCGGTAAAAGTAGCAGAAATAAAACACCCAATCAGTATGGCTACTGTTGATGTTTTGAAAAACAGCAACAATTTAGTGGCAGAAACAGTATTTAAACTTGCTGGTGGAAAACACGTAAATGGTACGGGTAGTGCCATTTCAGCAATTGCAATGTTTAACACATACTGTTCAATAAACAAGCTTGATTGTACAAAAATCAGATTAACTGACGGTAGCGGAGTTTCAAAAAACAACCTAGTAACTGCAAACTTTATGACTGATTATATGGTTACAACAACCAAAATTTTTGGATTAGAAAAACTTGAATCAATGCTAACTAAGCCAAAAGAAGGAACTTTGGCAAACAGATTTTTCAATATGCAAGGCAAACTTTGGGCTAAAACAGGAACACTTGCTAACATAAGCGGAATTACAGGCATAATGACAGCCCAAAGTGGTAAAAATTATGCATTTAGCATTTATATAAATGACGGCAAATCAAGCGAAAGCGATAAAAAAATGCTTGAAGAATTTATTATAAAAACAGCTTATAGCAAATTCTAGCAAGCATCTTTAAATTATTTTTTTTAAACACCACGTGCTATTCAGCCATGTGGTGTTTTTCGTATGAACCTACGAATCTATAAAATTTTGCTTTTGATTTGATTTCTTCTAATGCATTATGTATTTTTTCTTCGTTGCAATGTCCATCAAAATCAACATAGAATGTATATTCACCAAATTTAGTTTTTGAAGGACGTGAATCAATGTAAGACATATTGATGTTGTGCTTAAAGAAGATTTCTAACATTTCTAGCAAAGCACCAGACTTGTTTTCGGTAGAAAATGCAATACTTGTCTTGTCATTGCCTGTAATTGGAGTTTCATAATCACCAATTAAGGCAAAACGTGTTTGGTTATTTGGTTCGTCATTAATATTTTCACAAATAATATTCAAATTGTACAATTGAGCTGTCTTTTTGCTTCCGATTGCAGAATAAGTCAAATTGTAAGCATCCAACATACGAGCAGCTTCGGCAGTACTTGAAGCTCTAACAATATCTAAATTCATTGGCAATTGAGTTGAAATAAAATTGTGACATTGTGCCAATGCTTGAGGGTGAGAAATTACACCTGTAATGCTGTAAAGTTCGGTAACTTTAGATAGCAAGCAATGATGAATAGGAATAACCAATTCAGACAAAATTCTAATATTAGGATTTTTTGTCTTAATCAAGCAATCACTTGATTCTCTAACTGCACCTTCAATCGAATTTTCAATCGGAATAACACCAATTGATTGAGGATTATCATCAACAAAATCAATTACACGGCTTATCATATTCAAAGGCTTTTCCTCAGGATAAATGTCGTACTTATCCTTAAATTCGTCTTTTGCTATCTCAGCATAAGAACCCCCAGGTCCTAAAAAAGCAATTCGCATAACGTCTGATAAAAAATTCATTGATAATTCTCCTTGTTTTTATTATAATCTTACCAAAAGGGAATAAAAATGACAAATATCAAATTTGGGACTGACGGTTGGAGAGCCGTTGTAGGTGAAGATTTTAATTCAGAGAATGTAACTCTTGCAACAAATGCAATAGCTAAGTATATTTCAGACAATTTTGGATTAGACAAAAAAATTATCATTGGATATGATCCAAGAAACATGGCAGATGTATACTCAAAACTTTGTGCGGACACTCTTGTTCAAAAAGGATTTTCTGTACTTTATAGCAAAAAAGTTGTGCCAACACCGGTGTTAGCATACAGTGCAAAACACTTGGATGCTTGTGCAATAATGTTTACAGCAAGCCATAACCCACCAAAATATTTAGGTTTAAAATTTATACCTGATTATGCAGGTCCTGCAACAAGTGAAATTACTGATGAAATTGTTAAAAATATTGGCGAAAGCATTGAAAACAGTATTCACGGTTCATTTGAATATTATGATTTTACAAAAGATTATTTCAAACACTTAGAAACTTTAATAGACTTTGACAGAATAAAAAAAGCCAAAATAGACATTATTTTTGATGGCTTGTATTCTGCTACAATAGGATATTTTGACAAAATTTTAAAAGAACACGGCATCAAATTTAAAAGTTTGCATATGAAACACGATCCTAATTTTGGTGGCGGAATGCCTGAACCCAAACCTCAATATATGCAAGAATTAATCGAAATTATTAAGAAAAAACACGGATATGTGGGTTTTGCAAATGATGGTGACGGCGATAGATACGGTGTTATTGATGAAAACGGTAACTACGTTACACCAAACGAAATTATGGCTATTTTATTGTTACACCTAACAAAAAATAAAGGGCTGACAGGTTCTCTTGTTAAGACTGTTGGTGGTAGCACACTTTTAGATTTAATGGCTAAAAAAACTAACACAGAACTTGTAGAAACTGCCGTTGGTTTTAAACACGTCGGTGAAGCAATGAGAAAATACAATCCAATCATTGCAGGTGAAGATTCTGGCGGACTTTCTATTCAAGGACATATTCCTGAAAAAGATGGTATTTTAGCAAATTTATTAATTCTTGAAGCTATGGCTTACGAACACAAATCTCTTGTTCAACTTCAAGAAGATCTATATAAATTTATTGGTTCAAAATTCTACAATGATAGAATTGACAGCAAGTTAGACAATCAAGACCAAGTAAAAGAAAAACTTAAAAAAGCTGAAAATTTAAAAGAACTTGGCGGATACAACGTTACACGTATCAACAAAATTGACGGTGTAAAATTATATTTCGAAGATGGAAGTTGGATTTTAGTTCGCCCTAGCGGGACTGAACCTTTGCTTAGAATTTACATCGAATGTGATAGTTTAGAAAAATTAGAAGAATTTAAGGAGAATATAAGAAATGCAAGTATCGCTTAACTGGTTAAAAGATTTCGTTGATTTAGACGGAATTGATGAAAAACAAATTGCTCATGAACTTACGATGAGCGGATTAGAAGTTGAAGAAATTGACTATATTAAGCCAAAATTCAAAAATATTATTACAGCAAAAATCGAAAAAATTAATCAACATCCAAATGCTGACAAACTTCACTTAGTAGATGTAAACATCGGTAGCGAAGTGAAAACAGTTGTTTGTGGGGCTCAAAATATTGAAGAAGGTCAAATTATTCCTTACGCATCAGTAGGTTCAGAAGTTTTAGACCGCAAAACAGGCGAAAGTTTTACACTAACACCTGCAGTTATCAGAGGTGTTGAATCACAAGGTATGCTATGTTCTGCAGATGAACTTGGTTTAAGCGACAGAAATTATCAAGAAGAAGACGGCATCTTAATTTTAAACAGATTTATCGATAACATTGAACTTGGTAAAAACTTGGAAGAAGTTTTAGGCATTGAAGAAGATATCGTTTTAAATGTTGCGCCAACAGCTAACAGAGGCGACCAAATGTCTATCATAGGTGTTGCTCGTGAATTATGCGCAATTTTTGATAAACATTTAAAATATTCACCTCTTGAAGCCACTGTAGAATACGGAAATGACGACTTTGAAGTTGAAATTAAAGATACAGATGTTTGCAAATATTACTCTTTAGGTTTATTGAGCAACGTTAAAATCAAAAAATCTCCTGATTGGATGCAAAAAAGGCTTGTTGCATCAGGTATGAGAGCTATCAACAATGTTGTAGATATTACAAACTACGTTCTTTTAGAACTTGGAACACCTCTACACGCTTTTGACAGAAGCAAATTAAACAACTACTTGTGCGTAAGACGTGCAAACGAAGGCGAAAAACTTGTAACTTTAGACGAAGTTGAAAGAAACTTAACTCACGACAGCGTTTTAATTGCAACAAAAGAAGCTCCTGTATGTTTAGGCGGTGTTTTTGGCGGTGCAAATTCAGAAATCGATGATAATACAACATCTATCGCATTAGAAGCTGCTTACTTTGTACCTTCTGCTAACAGAAAAAGTGCAAGAAGCGTTGGCTACCGTTCAGAAGCAAGTGCAAGATTTGAACGTGGTATTGATATCGGCGCTGTAAATCAAGCCTTGATGCGTGCAATGCAACTTTTGGCAGAATACGCAGATGCTAAAATTGATGGACTTGTAAAAACTGGCGATGATACTAATAAAATTGATCCAATCACATTAAGATACTCAGAATTAAAACGTATCCTTGGTGTTGAAATTCCTGCTGAAAAAGCGTTAACAATTCTTGAAAAATTAGGATTTATAATTTTAGGCAAAAACGAAATTGCAGCAAAAATTGAAGTTCCTTCTTTCAGAGTTGATGATGTTTACAGAGAAATCGACTTAATCGAAGAAATAGCAAGAATTTACGGATATGACAAAGTTGCTCCGACTTTACCAGAAAAGAACGGAACACCAACAATTACTTTAGAAGAAAAAACAACAGCTAGAATTCACGATATTATGCGCTCTTGCGGTTTGAATGAAATCGCTACAACTTCATTAATAGGCAAATCTTTATTAGACCAATTTATGATGACTTATGATGATTCAAAAGCCGTAAAAGTTGCAAACGCAGCAAGCGAAGACTACTCAATGCTTCGTCAATGTATGTCAGCAAACGTTTTAAGCTGTTTTAAAAACAATTACGACAACGGTCAAAAGAATTACTGGGCTTACGAAATCGGTAGAATTTACTTGAAAGACCAAGAAACAACTCACGAAAATGCTGGTGTTTCTGAAATTAAAACTCTTGCAGGTATTATTTCAGGCGACATCGAAAATTCAAAATGGCAAAACGTTCAAAAAACTGATTTTTACACATTAAAAGGTGTGTTTGAAAAATTGTTATCAGAATTAGGTCTTGAAAACAGAATTCAAATTCACGCTTGCGAAGATGTAAGTTTTATGCACCCATACAAAACAGCAAAACTTGTTATGCTTGGCAAACAACCTAAAAACATCGGTTTCTTTGGTCAAATTCACCCATTGTTGAAGGATAAAATGAAATTGAACCAAGATGCGTACATTTTTGAGGTAAACTTAGACGAAATTTTATCTTGTATGCATGAAACTGTGGCTAAATTCAAACCATTACCACAACATCCGGAAGTTCAAAGAGATATGGCTTTCGTAATTCCTGAAGATGTTACATTTGCAGATATTCAAAAGGTTATCAAAAAATCTGCACAAGGTAACTTGTTCAAAGGCTCTGAAATCTTTGACGTTTACCAAGGTGAACACATAAAAGAAGGCTTCAAGAGTGTTGCTTTTAGAATTAAAATGCAAGATGCAAACGCTACTTTGACAGAAGATGTTATTGAAAAACAAATGTCTGCAGTAAAAACAGGCTTGCAAAAAGCATACAGCGAAATTTCATTCAGAGAATAACTTATAGGCGCATCTGAACAATGTTCAGATGCGCCTTACTATATATTATTAGGAGTAATTTAATTATGAAAAAACTATTTATTACTTTATCATTAATGGTATTCGGGTTAATTTTACCTGCAAACGCAAATATGGAAACAATGCCTGTTTCATCAGAATCCTTGCAACACACAGCAATTGGTATGTACCAAGTGCCAAAGCACGTTGTAATTCACGAAAAGGCTGATGCAAAATCAAAAGTTATTTACGAAGCAAATTGGGACTATGAAAAATTCAAAGCTTCAAGCGGTAACGAATACTCATTTTTTAGCGTTTTCATTCCTAAAAAGGAACTGGGATTCATCCAAGTAACAGATTTTACCGAAGATTGGATTAAAGTTGTATACAATAAAGAACGTCATTTGACAGGTTGGCTTCAAGCCGAAGACTTGCGCTTTATGATGTGGCGTAATTTCTACGGAATTTATGGCAGAAAATATGGCTTGTTCATTTTTGATGATAAAAAAGCAACAGTAAAAGATTTGTACAGCGGAACTGATGAAAACTCTCAAATTGTAGACACAATCACAACAAAGGTCGTAAAAATTAAACTTACTGCAATCAAGGGTAACTGGGCTTTGGTAACTGTTTTGGACACTAATAATACTGCAAAAACAGGTTATATGCGTTGGAGAACAGATGACGGCGAATTGAATATGTTTCCTGCAATAAAATAAAATATTTTATCGATAAAAAAAAAGAGATTCCGGACTTGTTTCAGAATCTCTTTTTTTTTTCAACTAAATCCCAACGCTCAAACCGGCACAAAGATTAATTGATTGTCCGGTAACACCTTTTGCCTCGTCTGAGATTAAATATTTAACCATATTTGCAATCTCGATTGGCTCAACAAAACGTTTTTGAGGAATACATTCAATAATTTCATCCTCAGAAAAATCACTATCTTCTATTGAACCTTTGCCTAACTCTGTATCCACCCAGCCGGGATTAATTGTATTAACGGTAATATTTTCAGCTGCTAATTCAAGCGCTAATGCTTTTGTCATACCGATTAGCGATGACTTTGTTGCTGAATACATACTTGCAAATGCTTCTCCCATAACTCCGCTAATTGAGCCTATGTTAACGATTCTGCCCCATTTTTGTAATTTCATATTTGGCACAACTGCACTTGCCAAGAATGCCGGAGCTATTGCATTAATTTTAAAAATCTCTGAAATATGCGCATAATCCATATTTTCAATTGGATTGTAAATATACTCGCCGGCATTGTTGATTAGAATATCAATTTTATTTTCTTTTATAAATTCTGCCAGTTTTGTCAAATCTGTAGATTTTTCTAAATCACAAATGCAATAACCCGCTAAATTAAGCTCTTTTAGAGATTTTTCAGTTCTTGCTGTCACAAAAACGTTATACATTTTTGATAATTCTTGAGCAATACATCTGCCGATTCCTTTAGACGCACCTGTAACCAGAACATTTTTCATAATTAAATTTCCTTTTTTGCAAAACCCATAACAATTTCTGACAAAAGTCTTCGAATTACAAAATTACGTTTTATATCCGGCAAATCTTTTAGTAATTCAAAAGATGCAGAAAGACCGTAATCTTTGTCATACCAACGTCTATAAGTATATTTATTTTTAGAAATACGTGTCAATTCATGATCCAAATTCATCTCACATTCGTTGATGAGAATTTGCAATAATTGCTGAGAAATAAAAACTTGTTTTTCACGCTCTAAAGTTCGAATAAAAGCCATAAGCTCAAGTATTTCGGGGTGGCTTTCATACCAGCGTGGTTGTTGTTCGTTTTCCATTGCTAAATCAGCTTGTTACTTGATAATACCAAAGCCTAATAAGAAAGTGCAAACAACAAATACAGCTGCAACGATAGCAGTTAATTTGTTCAAGCCTTTTTCTGCGCTTTTTTGAGATGAAAACATTTGAGAAGCACCACCAATAGCAGCAATACCGTCACCTTTAGGTGAGTGTAAAAGAATCAAAACGATTAATAAAACTGCTGAAAGTACTTGTATAATCCAAACTAAGCTTAATAACATTTTTAAATATCCTCTTTGTTAGCGATAAAGAACGATTTCAAATCGCCACTATATAATTGTTTATATTGGTAAAGTCTTGCAGGTCTTTTTGAAGATGCTTTTGTAAATTCATCAAGTGTGATAAGCCCTTCAGTACCTAAAACTTTTTTTCTAAAGTTACGTTTATCTAACTTTTTGCCCATAATCAATTCATAAACTCTTTGCATTTCAGTAAGAGTGAATTTTTCTTTTAATAATTGGTAAGCTACCGGACAAGTTTTAAGAGATAATCTAACTCTTGCACGAGTATAGTCAATAATTTCTTTGTGGTCGAAAGCTAGAGGTGGTAAATCATCAATCGGATACCAAGCAACGTCATCAGATGCTACAACCTTAACATCTTCGTATCTAACAAGAGCAAAATAAACGCAAGTAATAACACGAGAGTCAGGGTGACGAAGCGGATCGCCGAATGTGTATAACTGTTCTAAATAAACGTTATCTACGTCTGTTTTTTCTTTTAATACACGAACAGCAGCTTGTTCAAGGTTTTCTGACATACGAACATATCCCCCCGGGATAGCCCATTTATCTTTAAAAGGTTCTCTGTCACGTCTGATTAACAAGGCTTGAAGAGCGTTATTTTTAATTGTCAAAATAACTGTATCTACTGTAATCTCATGCGTTTTAGTTTCGTTATACATTTAATCCTCTTGATTGGTTTAGGTTAATTGTAACTTAAACTAAATAAAAAGTAACGTAAATTTTTGTTAAATTAAAGAGTCTTTAACAGCTTTTGTTGCAGAAACGTCAATCATTTTTGTAGTGTGTTTAGAAAGACCTGCATGTCTACCGTTGTTAACAGAAACCGGAGAAGTAGACACTGAAGGTTTTACAGTGTAATTTGGTTTTGGTAATTGGCGATTAGCTTTAGGAGCCTTTCTTGAAGCCTGAATAATTGCTTGATCAGGATTTTTCTTGTAATAGTTGTAATCAGACATAATAGAGTTTACAAATTGACGACTTGCAGAAGGAACTGCTCTTCTTCTGGCAACTGCAACAGGACCTGCATTGTAAGCAGCAAGAGCAAGCTCAGTTGAACCGAACATTTTGTACATCATTTTGTAATACATCAAACCGCCTCTGATATTATCGCTAAGATAATACGGATTAACTCCTAATCTTTGAGCTGTAGAAGGCATTAATTGGAAAACGCCTACAGCACCATAAGGGCTTCTTGCATTGTGTCTGAATTTAGATTCTGTCTTAGCGATAGAAAGAGCTAGAGCAGGTTCAATACCTAAATCTATAGAGTGTTTTACGATTGTTGCTTTTACTTCATTTTCACTTACATTTGAAGCTTGGACACCTTGACAGAACATTAGCACTATTGTCATAGTGAGTATTACTGTTTTTTTTATCATAAAAATTTCCTAGTGTGTTGGTAAATTGTACGGTCATGGTTAGTTAAGAAAAAATGTATAAAATACACCCATGCCCTGTGTAAATATATCTTAACACAAACTCAAAAATATTGCAAGTGCCCCCTACATGTGTTATAATAAGGAAATATTGTACATCATACATTATAAATAAGTTGGAACAAAAGGGAGCACATAATAATGCTATTGTTGTCATCCTGAAGCCTCCATTTATTAGAGAAGTCGTATTTATTCAGGTATCGGTCTAAATGCGCAATCGGAAGATTGATAAGATGTTGAATAACTACGTTAGAAATAAAATCTACAAAAGCAATGTTTCAGCATGACTCATAGTGTCATCCCGCACTTGATGCGGGATCTCTCAAAGATAATCAAAGGAGAAATAATATGAATAAAATGAAAGCTTTTACATTAACGGAATCATTAATTATGATTGCAATTGTTGGTGTTATTGCAACAATTACAATGGTTTCTTTGGCAGGTCTAAAGCCTAACAAAGATAAAATGTTACTTCAAAAAGCATACAAAGCAACAATGTCAGCTGTTGCCGAATTGACAAACGATCCTGTTGCATACCCTCCTTTGAAATCAGCAATGAATCAAGATGTTGTATTTTCTTTGAACAAGCAAAAAACATTGGCACAACTTATGTGTTTAACTAACCAAACTCGTATGAATGCCAATGGTATGATAGAACAGGTAGCAACAACAAACTGCAAGACCAATCTTGCACAATTTGAAACATGCTTTAAGGCTGATGAAAATGATGATTGTATACATGATACTAATACTCTTACTTTTACAAGAACAAGAACCTTTACCTTTACACTTCCGTCAACAACTACTGATAATGGAGGAAGTAGCACAAATAGTGAGGCTATTGGTGGCAACACCGGTGTAAGTGTTGGTGGCAGCAACAACAATGGTGGATTTGTATTACCTGATGTTGGTACTGCAAGCACAGGAAAAACCGGTAACTCATCTGCTAACGTTACTATCACAAAAGCATCTGCAGCGTTGACAGACAGAAGTATTCCGACCAGAGATACAGGTAAATATACAGCAACTAACAAATTTGCATACTTATTCTCAAACAAAATTATTGCAAATGAATCAGTTTCAAGCAGCTCTGTTTCATGTACAGGCGCAACTTGCAACTTCAGAACAAACGACGGTATGAGTTGGACTGTTACTGACGGGTTTATAGCAAATAATGTAAACTCTACTTCAACTGTAGTTGTTGACATCAACGGTTCAAAAGGTCCAAATAAATCATACAACCCTTCAAAACCAACAGAAGTAAAAACTCCAGATAGGTTTACGTTTACAATTCGTGCAAACGGACAAGTTGTAATAGCAAGTAATGATACCGTTGCAGTAAGATATTTGAACAACAGAAACTACAAATAAATTCATGACCTCAGGGTAGAATTTTAACCAAAATATCATCCCGCACTTGGTGCGGGATTTTTTAATCAAAATGTCATCCCGTACTTGATGAGGGATCTTTTAATCAAAATGTCATCCCGCACTTGATGCGGGATCTTTTAATCAAAATAAATTCAAGACCTCTGGGGGAATTTTTAACCATATGTCATCCCGCACTCGATGCGGGATCTTTTTAAAAGTATTTATGGTAGACTTTTTCTATGGTGAATAAACAATATTATGTTTATATTTTAACAAATTATACTCATTCTACTTTTTATACAGGTGTTACAAGTAACTTAGAGCGTAGAATATTTGAGCATACTAACAATGTGGTTGAAGGTTTTACTAAAAAATACAAAATTCATGAACTCATGTATTATGAAATATATACAGAGGTTGAATTAGCAATAGCAAGAGAGAAAAAATTAAAACATTGGAAAAAATCGTGGAAATGGGATTTAATAGACAAGGTTAATCCTGAACGGAAAAATTTATACCAAGATGGAAATGTTCTTCCGATAAAAACAATATTTGATTGAGAGATCCCGCATCAAGTGCGGGATGACATTAGGGTTACAATTCCAACCTGAGGGCTCCTTGATTTTATTTTAATTGAGAGATTCCGTATCTAGTGTGGGATGACATTAGGGTTAAAGTTCTAACCTAAAGGCACCTTAAATTTATTTTAATTGAAAGATCCCGCATCAAGTGCGGGATGACATTAGGGTTACAATTCCAACCTGAGGGCATCCTGATTTTATTTTGATTGAAAGATCCCGCATCAAGTGCGGGATGACATATGGGTTAAAATGTGGGATGACATTAGGGTTACAATTCCAACCTGAAGGCACCTTGATTTTATTTTAATTGAAAGATCCCGCATCAAGTGCGGGATGACATTAGGGTTAAAATGTGGGATGATATATGGGTTACAATTTTCAAAGCATCCAAACCTCTAATAGTCTTAATTCTTAACATTATTGTATTGTTTTCTTTTTTTGGTATAATTAATCCAAAGGAGTTTTATTTATGAAACGTACTGCATTCACTTTAGCGGAAATACTTATGGCTCTTATCATCGTTGCCATTGTTTCAGGTGCGGTTATCAGTAGTTTGAACGGCCTTACCAACAACACTAACAAACCTGCATTTCATAAATGTTACACTCATATGACAAATACTATCAACGATATGCTTAATGACAAAATGGTTTATCCTGACATCCCTACATCTGAAACTGATTTGTCTCCTCAAGGTTTTGACAACGATTTTCTTGAAAATGGTTCTCAAAGCTCTTTCAAGTTCGTTGACCAATTTATGAACAGAACTCTTGGCGCAGTTCAATACTCTAGTGATACAGACTACAAAGATTTCGTTGCGCAAGACAAATCTTACTGGCAAATCTCAACAACAAAAACTGACAGCAAAAAGAAAAAATATCACCAAATATATATTGATGTAAACGGTTTAGACAAAGGTTCTAATTGCCCTGGGGTTCTAAAATCAGACGAAACTGAAGCATCCAGTTGTACAGATCCTGACAGATATTATTTTTACATCTATGGTGATGGCTCTATTCAAATTGTTGATATGGCAGGAAAATACAACGGTAAAAACCAAAATGATTTCTTAAGTGACAACAATTACTTTGGATTTAGCGCAAAATAATTTATAAATTTTTTGTATATAAAAGAAAGGAAACTTAAAAAATGGAACAAAAAAAATTAGCTACTATCGGTGTATTCGGTGGTTCAGGTTTCTACAAATTCTTAGACAACGTTGAAGAAGTTAAAGTTGAAACACCTTATGGTATGCCTAGCGACAACTTAATGATTGGTCAAATCGGTGAACACAAAGTTGCTTTCATGCCTAGACACGGCAGAAACCACACTATTTTGCCTCATTTAATCAACTACAGAGCAAACGTTTGGGCTATGAAACACGTTGGCTGCGAAAGAGTTATCTCTCCTTGCGCTTCTGGTAGCTTACAAAAACATATCAACCCTGGTGATTTCGTTATCTGCGATCAATTCGTTGATTGGACTGACGGTAGAAAATCTACTTTCTTTGAAGGTCCTGTTGTTCACCACCCTTCTGCAGCAGATATGTACTGCCCAGAATTAAGAAAAATCGCTATTGATACAGCTAAACAATTAGGTATCAAAGTTCACGAAACAGGTACTATGGTTGTTATCAATGGACCTAGATTCTCTACTACAGCTGAATCTAAATTCTTTACAGCTCAAGGTTGGGATACTATCGGTATGACAGCTTTCCCTGAAAACTACCTTGTTAGAGAAATGGATATGTGTCCATTGAACATCTGCTTAATCACTGACCACGATTGCGGTTTAGTTGGTGATGTTCCTCCTGTTTCTCACCACGAAGTTTGCAGAGTATTTGACGAAAATATCGAAAAAGTTAAAAACTTATTATTCAGAGTTATTGAATCTATTCCTGCAGAAAGAGAACACTGCGAATGTGCTAACACTTCTAAAGATTCTCAAGTGTAGGTTTTGTGAGGAATAATTATGATTTTAAAAGCGATAAATAATCTATTCTATTTCTATTATATTCTTATTATCATTAGAATATTCTTGACTTGGATTCCTACAATCGATTGGGATGCTCAACCTATCAAGTTTATTAGAGTCGTAACTGATGTCTACCTTGATTTGTTTAGAAGAATTATTCCACCTTTCAGCGGAATTGACTTCTCTCCAATCATTGCTCTTATCGCTCTTCAAATTCTTCAATCTATTCTTACCGGTTTTATCGGTAGTTTGATGTAAAATTTGAATATAACTCGATAAATCCTTAAAACTTTAAATTCGGCGGTTTGCAAATTTTGCAAACCGCCGAATTTTTATAACTTATATTATTCAAATTTAAGATTTTGCCCAAGAGCGAGCTTTTAACATAAAGGTATCATCATTTATCGAATTACCTTTGCTTATATATTTATTTATCAACATTTGTATTTCTTGTTTTCTGTTGGTTTTCATACAAGATGCAACCAAATTTTGCAAGACTTCATAATTATTTTCATCTGCATCATATGACATTTTAAAGTATTTGTATGCATTTTCAAAATCGCTCATTTTTGCATATGCTACACCTATCATATTTAACAACTCAGGTTTATCAGAATCATTTGTTGTCAAATTGTAAGATTGCACAAAATATTTTAATGCTTGATCATACTTTTGAGAGAAGTAGTAACATTCGCCCATAGATTTGTATATATTAGGATTTTTTGAATCTTTTTCTATTGCTTTTTTATAAGTATCTAAAGCTTTTTCTTTTTGTCCGTTTTCGTAATATGTTTGTGCCAAATTGACCAAACTTAGAGTTTCATCTACACCGGAAGCATTTTTTACCGATTTCTTTGCCTCTGCAATTTTTGCTCGTCTAGCATTTTTTATTTGTTTTTTAATAACTTTTGCATTGTTAGAGTACAACATCTTCATCGTAACTCTATCTCTTTGTGACAAAATACCATCAGAATTATTTAACAATGGGAACATAATATCTTCTGGCTTGTCACTGTGACCGGAAATACCCATTGCATGACCTAATTCATGCAAAATAACATTGTACATCTTGTTGCCTGAAACATATTCTTTTTGATTTTGATATTTATACAAGATGGTCACTTTAGCCATTGTTATACTATTGTCATCATCAGAGTAGTAAAGGTTTGTTAGTCCAAGCATAAATTTTTCGTTTGACCTTTCATTTGAGTCAAACTCTTGTTTAAAGGTTAAAATAATATCCGCCTTATTTTTAGCATCAGTTTTGGTAATTTTAAAATAGCCTTTAAATAATTGATTGTATGTATTTATCGCCTTACTAACAAACTTGTCATAAAGATTTTCCGGATCAATTACATAATAAGTTAATTCTTTCTTATTCCATCGAGCAATTTTACCCTCCGGTGTAACTGCATATTTCAGATAATTGGCACCATTAATAATATCATCCTTAGACATATTTTGGGCAATCAAATCACCGTTTTCGTCAAAAGTTGCATCATCTGAAATTTTTACAAACTTGTGATGAGAAACATAGTATTGTTTTTCGGAATCGTTAAGTTCCGAAAAATCTTCCATAACTTTTACTCGTTTTGGCGCATAATAATTTACATAATTGGCAATTGAAATAATTACCAACAAGACAAGCAAGATTATTATTTGATTTCGTTGAACATTTTTTCCATTCATTATATAAAAGTTTACTCTCTATATAGATTTCAGTCAAGAAAAAAGGCATATTTTAAATTATGCCTTTTCATATCTTTTTCTAACTTTCAACATATTCTCTTAAGCGTTTGCTTCTGTTTGGATGTCTTAATTTTCTAAGAGCCTTAGCTTCAATTTGTCTGATACGTTCACGAGTTACACCGAACAATTGTCCAACTTCTTCCAAAGTTCTTTGACGACCGTCATCCATACCAAAACGTAATCTAAGAACATCTCTTTCTCTTGGTGATAATGTACATAAAACTTCTGCCAAGTCTTCTCTTAACAAGTCTGAAGCAACTGTTTTGATTGGAGCATCAGCTTCTTTATCTTCAATAAAGTCACCTAAACGAGAATCCTCTTCCTTACCAATTGGAGTTTCCAATGATAATGGTTCTTGCGCAATTTTAATGATTTCTCTAAGTTTTGAAATAGAAACGTTCATTTCCATTGCCAATTCTTCTTCTGTCGGTTTACGAGAATACTCTTGAGCAAGTCTTCTTGTAACCTTTTTAAGTTTATTGATTGTTTCTACCATATGAACAGGAATACGGATTGTTCTTGCTTGGTCTGCAATTGCACGTGTAATTGCTTGTCTAATCCACCAAGTTGCATAAGTAGAGAATTTGAAACCTCTTTCATGGTCGAATTTTTCAGCAGCTCTGATTAAACCCAAGTTACCTTCTTGAATCAAGTCTAAGAACAACATGCCACGACCAACATATTTTTTAGCAATACTTACAACTAATCTTAAGTTTGCTTGAACCAATTTTCTTTTTGCGATAGCCCCAGGAGTACCACCTTGAATGATAGCTCTAGCCAATTCAATTTCTTCATTTGCTGATAATAATTTGATACGTCCGATTTCTCTTAAATATAAACGTACCGGATCATCTACGGCAACACCTTTTGGAACTTCCAAATCATCAGCCTTTTCTTCCGGTGAATCCATCAAATATACATCTTCGTATGGTGATTTTGATTCGATTTTACCGACAGAAACAATATCCTCAATATTATCAGTGCTTATATCTACGTTCATGTAAGATTCTTCGCCTGCATCGTCAACATCTTTTTCAGAATCAATATCCAATATGTCCATATTTTCTTCTTCCATAATATTAACTATTGAACTTGCTTGTCTTTTCTTTGTCATTCATTATCTCCAGTTCTTAATTTTTTTATTTTATCTCTGAGTTGCATCTGCACCTTTAATGACTCAGTTTCATCATCATTCGCTTCCTGATATAACTTCTTCATCTGCATCTGTTCTTCATTCAGCTTGCATTTTTCCAGAGTTTCAATATTTTCCCTAATAATTGCATCAAACTCTTTTTCTTTTAAATTGTTAAATGTTTCTGATATACAAATCAAATCTGTAATTAGGGTTTTAATTTCTTGATTTTGAGAGAACTCTATGTATAATTTATCCGTTAAGTCACTAACATTATTTACGGTATTGATTAATTTGTCAATTGTATCTTTTACAATTATTAACGTTTTATTTGTAAAATTTACACTTTTTATTCTTTCTGAAATCATACCCATAGAATATGGGCTTGTATTTATTAAAAACAAGCTAAGTAGATTTTTTTGCGCTATTTCTTCTATTGGTAAAGATTTTGTTACATTGACAGACGAAACTTCAGGAATAATAAAATCTGCCCTACTTGCTTTTCTTACATCCTGTTGAAGAGCTTTGTCATCCAATGATAGCGCTGTTGCAACTATTTTTACGTATTCTGATTGAATAATCGGATTTTGTACATCATTCAAAATCGGAATAATTTCTTTCACTAATTCTGATTTTTCTTGAGGTGTTGAAACTTCATTTTTTCGTTTTAACAGTTGATTTAACTCAAAATCCAACAATAGCGGAGCATGTTCAATATATGACTTGAAGGCTTCTGCACCTGAACTTCTGATAAATTCATCAGGATCCTTACCCTCCGGCGGAGAAACAACTCTGATTTCACAAGCATATTTATCTTCATTTGTTGAAATATGTGATTCATCAAATTGTTTTATATTTCCTAATCCGCTAAATGCAGATTTAATCAATTCTCCTCCACGTTTAGTGGCATTTTGTCCTGCTAAATCTGTGTCAAAAGAAAGATAAATTCTTCTGCTTTTTGTATATTTTGAAAGCATTTTAACGTGTTCCAGTGTCATTGAAGTTCCGCAAGATGCTATTGCGTTATGAATTCCGTGTGCTTGCGCTGAAATTACATCAAAATAGCCTTCCATTATTACAACAGAGTCTTCTTGTTTAATTGCTTCTTTTGCCGTGTACAATCCGTACAAAATCTTACTCTTGTTATAAATCGGAGAATCAGAAGAGTTTAAATATTTCGGATTTTGACCTTCTTCAATTGCTCTTGCACCAAATGCAATATATTCTCCTTGTTCATTTTGGATTGGGATAATTATTCGGTTTCTAAATCTGTCTAAATAACGTCCTTGATTAGATTTTAAAATTAATCCGGCTTTTTCTAAAATTGAATCATCATAATCACGCTTCAATTTGTTATAAAGCATATTTGGTTCTTTTAAGGATAAACCTAAAGAAAACTTTGAAATTATTGCTGGTGTGATATCACGGTTGTTTAAATATTTTACTGCTATGTTATCTGTCGGAGAACTCAACAATATATCTTGATAGAATTCAACTGCCTTCTTACAAGCCTCAGTCATTAAAGCACGTTCTTCTTTATGTTTGCCACCATCACTGCTATATTCGGGCAATTCGACGTGATAACGTTCCGCCAAATATTTAATAGTTTGCATATAATCCCAGTTATGGATCTTCATCAAGAAAGTAATTGCATCACCGCCGACACCACAACCAAAACATTTAAAAAATCCTCTTTGAGCATTAACTGAAAATGATGGAGTTTTTTCACCATGAAAAGGACACAAGCCCCAATAATTTGAACCTTTTTTCTTCAATACTATTTCTTCAGATATGATATCAACAATATCCATCTGACTTTTAATTTGTGATAGTGCTTCCTCGAACGTTAATCCCATATAAATATTTTAGCATTAATATAAAATCATGTTATAATCATTTTATGGAAAATTATTTTATCGATACACACTCACATATTGATATGATTGAAGATATTTCGCTTGATGAAATAATAAAATCTGCGAATGAAGTTAACGTAAAAAAAATAATTATGCCTGCCGTAAATGAGCAAGATTTTGAAAGCAAAATTGAAATTTGCAATAATCACGAAAATATTTTTTGTATGCTTGGTGTTTTTCCGGAAGAAGCAAAAACTTGGGATGACAAAACTTACGAAAAAATTATAAATTTGGCTAAAAATAACAAAAAAGTTGTTGCAATTGGTGAAATTGGTCTTGATTACTATTGGGACACCTCTTTTGTAGATCTTCAAAAAGAGATCTTTATAAAACAAATTCAACTTGCCAATGAATTGAATTTACCAATTGATGTTCACGATAGAGAAGCACACAAAGATACTTTTGATATTTTAAAAGAATACAACAAAGGTTCAGATATTATTTTACATTGCTTTTCAGGAAGTGTAGAATTTGCAAAAGAATGTATTAAAGAAGGTTGGTATTTGTCATTAGGTGGAGTTGTAACCTTCAAAAATGCAAAAAAAATGAAAGAAGTTGCTAAAGAAATTCCACTTGAACATCTTATGCTTGAAACAGATGCTCCATATCTTGCACCTGTTCCTTTCAGAGGCAAAATAAACGAACCCAAATACATTCCATATATTGCACAAGAAATTGCCGATTTAAAAGAAACATCATTGCAAAATGTTACAAATGTTACAACTAAAAATGCAGAAAAGGTTTTCCGAATTTGAAAAAAGAAAGATTAGACAAATACCTTGTTGGCTTAGGTTATTTTGAAAACAAAAGCAAAGCAGCAGCCTCTATTTTAGCGGGTGATGTTTTAATTAACGATGAAAGAATCACCAAAGCCGGATTTCAAATAAATACTCAAAAAGAGTACGAAATTCGTGTAAAATCAATGCCTTACGTATCTAGAGGCGGTTTTAAATTAGAAAAAGCATTGAAAACATTTGACGTAATTATAAAAGACAGAATTTGTCTTGATGCCGGCGCTTCAACCGGAGGTTTTACAGATTGTTTACTTCAAAATGGTGCAAAATTCGTTTACGCCGTTGATGTTGGCTATGGTCAACTGGATTGGAAAATAAGAAGTGATGAACGAGTTAAAACAATAGAAAAAACAAACCTTAAAATTTGCTCAAGAAAAGATATCTATGCAGAAAATGAACCTATCGCAGACCTTTTAGTTTGTGATGTATCATTTATTTCTTTAGAAAAAGTTTTGCCAAATTTTAAAAAACTTTTAGCTGAAAAACAAGAATTAATATGTTTAATAAAGCCTCAATTTGAAGCAGGCAAAGAATTGGTAGAAAAAGGTGGTGTTATTAGAAACAAAAACACGCATTACAGCGTTATAACCAGTGTTATTGAATGCTCAAAATCTCTGGATTATACTGTTTTAAATCTAACACATTCAGCAATAAAAGGACCTTGTGGTAACATTGAATACTTAATTCATTTGACTAGTGAAAAACACGAGCCTATAGAGTTTGACATAAAAGAAATTGTTGATACTGCCTTTACGGAGTTAAATCAACAACCTCTTCCCCAAACATAATATTCTTACCAATTGCTTTTTCTAAACCTGCTTTTGCTGAGTTAAATTGGTATAACGCATTATAATATGAAATTTGCGAGTTCAAATATGAAACTTGAGCATCTTTCAATTCTGTTGGACTTGCTTCTCCAACCTTATAACGTCCGAATGAAATGTCATAGTTTTCTTTTGCTTGTTTCATACCCAAAAACGCTACAGGAATTTGATTTTTCTTTTCAACAAGTGATAAATACGCCTTTTGAATTTCTAAACGAATATCATTTTCAGTACTTGTAGCATTAGCCATTTGTTTTGAATAATTCGCCTTAGCTTCTTTAATTTGTTGGTTAATCAACATACCGTTAACTGTTGGAAAATCTAAATATCCACCGAATGAATAACCATAAGATTTAGTTGGTTGAGCACCACCAATTGCATATGAACCTTGCGCTGTAATTTTTGGTAAATATTGTTTTTTCATCAATTTTAATTGTTGACGAGCTTGTTCTACTTGCAATTTTGCAACTTTCAAATCCGGTCTTGATTCATCAGCAATGCTCATTGCTTCTTCTAAAGTTATATCACAATCAGCATATTTCAATCGTTCTTGAACATTGAATTTTGTCATATATGGCAAACCCATAACGTTATTCAAATTTGCCATTGCAACATCAACTTGGTTATCGGCTTGAATTAATTGCAACTTTGCATTACTCAAGTTTACTTCAGCAATAGTTACGTCAACTTTTGGATTTGTACCAATTTCATAATAAGCTCTTGCTTGATTATAGAATAGTTCGAACTTATTAACATTATCTTCTTTTACTTTTTTATCGTCATATGCTAATAATAGAGCATAATATGCATTCTTTGTTTGCATAATAACTTCATTAACTACACTTGTTAATGTTTCTTGCGCTGATTTATAAGCCAATTTTTTTATTGTAACTTGATTTTGAGTAACACCAAAGTCATAAATCATTTGACTTACAGAAATTTGACCTAAATAATACAAAGTATATGTTGCATCTTTAGCACCAATAGCATCAGAAAATAACAAATTCTTGTTTTTAGAACCGTTTGTTGTCCAATTTAAGTTAGGAAAATAACTTGACCAAGCTTGCTTAATTCTTGCATCTGAAGCTGAAATTTCTTCAATTGCTGCACGAATTCTAGGATTATTACCCAGTGCAAACTTAATACAATCCTCTAATGTGATATCAATAGTCTTTTCAACAGAACCTTCAATTACTTTTGTATCACTTATTTTTTTTATATCTTCAATTTGTGGTGATATTTTATCCGCATCAGGATATTCTGATGTAATAATTTTATTACCAATTTCACTTAATTCATCTGTCTTTGCCTGTTTATTATCAATAACAGAAACTTCACCGGCAAGTGCAAGGTTTGCTGTTGTTAATAAACATATTAAAATTAATGAAAATAATTTTTTATACATTTTATTTACCTGCATTTTTTATTTTTTCTAATCCATCGTGTAAAAACGATTTAATACTATCCAAAAGTTGTTTCATTTTTGAATCGTCTTTTAATACACTTCTTGAATTCTTTTTCATTCTTTGGATACAAACGAAGAATCCAGGAACTAATAATGTACCAATGAACGCTACAGCCATCATACCGCCAAATACTGTCATACCAACTGAGTGTCTGCTTACAGCACCTGCACCAAATGCAAATACCAACGGCAACACGCCTAAAATGAATGCAATATTTGTCATCATTACAGCTCTAAATCTTAATTTAGCTGCCTCCATTGCTGCTGCAACTTCATCTCCGCCATTCTTTTCGTATGCATCTTTAGCAAACTCAATAATTAAAATAGCTTGTTTTGTACTTAAACCAATTAACATAATTAAACCAATTTGACAGTACAAGTCTAAAGAATATCCCGCTACATATTGAGCAAATAACGCACCAATCAAAGAAACCGGAGCAATTAACATTACGGCAATCGGTAATGTCCAACTTTCGTAAAGCGCTACTAAGAATAAATATACGAATGTTAGTGACAATACCAAAATTACAACAATTTGTCCTGTTGATTCTTGTTCTTGCAATGAACTTCCAGACCAAGCAAAGCCCATATCTTGAGGTAATACTTCATCTGAAACTTTTGCCATTTCTTTCATTGCTTGGCCAGATGAAACACTACCCGCACCGTTACCATTGATAGTTACGGCATTGTACATATTAAATCTTGTCAAACTGTAAGGTCCTACAATTGGTTCAAATTTAACCATTGATGACAATGGAACCATTTTACCTTCTGTATTCTTGATAAACAATCGTTTTAAATCCGCCTCTTTAGAACGGAAATCAGCATCAGCTTGCAACATAACACGGTATACACGACCAAATTTGTTAAAGTCATTTACGTATGTTTGCCCATAAACGGCTGACATTGTAGTATAAAGTTCACTAATTGAAACTTTTTGAGCCATTGCTTGTTCTTCATCAACTTTTACAATGATTTGTGGCAATGTAGCAGTATATGTTGTAAATACTGAAGTTAAATTTTTATTTGAATTTGCAGCGGCAATCAATTTTTGAGCTTCATCATACAATTCTTGAGGAGTTCTGTCACCCTTATCAAGTAATTGATATTCAAAACCACCAAAATTACCCATACCAGGGATTGGAGTTGGTGAAAACGCAACAACTCTTGCAGCCGGATAATTAGAGAATTGAGCCCTAATTTTGCCAATGATTGCATCCATTTGTTGTGAAGGTTTTCTTCTTTGGCTCCAAGGTTTTAATTGAACAACAATAAATGCTGTATTTTCACCTGAGAAACCAATGATATTGATTGTTTGACGAACACCATCCATAACTTTGATCTTATCTTCGATTTGAACCGCAATTTGTTTTGTTCTGACCGTAGAAACACCGTCCGGTAATTGAACTTGAACCATTACCGCACCTTTATCTTCAGTCGGAATAAAACCGGTTGGAATTACGTTACCCATAATTACAGCCATTAAAGTAAGAACTCCCAAAGTTACCATTGTTCTTTTTGGTGATTCTACAAAGTAATGAGCCGCTTTTAAGTATGTATCACGAACTCCGTTAAACCAATTATCAAACTTTTTAATAATTTCAGGAACTTTTTCATCGTCATGTTCTTTCAAAATAGTCGAACATAAAGCAGGTGCTAATGACAAAGCAACCAACGTTGACAAGCCCATAGAACAAGCAATACAAACGGCAAATTGTTGATACATTCTACCGTTTACCCCCGGCATAAAGCATACCGGCACAAATACCGCCATCAATACTAACGATGTTGCAATTACGGGACTTGTAACCTCATACATTGTAATAATTGTTGCTTCTCTTGGATTTTTACCTGCCTGAATATGTCTTTGTGCGTTTTCCAGTACTACAATCGCATCATCTACTACAAGACCTACGGCAAGTACCAAACCAAACAACATTAACAAGTTTATTGAAAAACCAAGCATTGCTACGAAAATAAATACGCCGACTAATGACACCGGAATTGCACACAATGGAATAAATGCAGCACGTTTTGAACCTAAGAAGAAGTATGTTACCAAGGCAACAAGCAAAATAGCCAAGCCAATCGCATTTTCTACCTCTTTAATAGATTCTTGTACAAATTCAGTTTCATCGTGTTCAATGTGGTATTCTAAGCCTTTGGGGAAACCTTTACTCAATTCCTCCATACGTTTAGCACATTTTTTAGCCAAATCAATAGAGTTTGCTTCCGGTAATTGTCTGATTACTATAAGAGAAGAACGTTTACCACCAATAAAAGAGTCGCCCCAATAAGATTCAGCACCCAATTCAACTCTTGCAATATCTTTTAATTTTACGTTTGAACCGTCAGGATTTGAATAAACAACAATGTTTTCAAATTCACTTGCAGAAGACAAACGACCTTTTGTTCTCAATGTAAATTTAACGTCATGCGTATCTTTTAAAGGTTCAGCACCTAAGTCACCAACGGCAACCTGTGTATTTTGCGCCATAATGGCATTTTTAACTTCCGTTGCTGAAATCTTGTAGTTAGCCATCTTTACCGGATCTAACCATATACGCATTGAGTATTCTGCTGCACCATATACGTTAACACTTGATACACCTTTAATACGAGCCAATTCATCTTTGATATAAATTGAGGCATAGTTTGTAATATACAATGTATCAAATGCGTTTGTTGGTGAATTTACGGCAATCATCAAGATACCCGGACCACCGGTTCTTTTACGTACTGTTAACCCATAGTTTCTTACATCACTCGGCAAACGAGGTGTTACCAATTGTAGACGGTTATTTACGTTAATTACCGCCATATCAGGATCTGTACCAACTTCAAAAAATACACTTAATTCATAAGATCCGTTTTGCGAAGTTGAGGACATATAAATCATATCCTCAACACCGTTCAATTGAGCTTCAATAGGAGCAGCAATTGTATCTCTTACAACGTCAGCACTTGCACCTGTATAAGTCGCACTTACTACAACTTGTGGAGGTGTAATTGACGGATAATCTTCAAGTGGCAATCCGCACATCATAATTAAACCAGCCAAAACGATAGCAAGTGAAATTACAATCGCAAATTTTGGTCGTTTAATGAATAAGTTTATATCTTTTTCGTTATATTCTGCCATTTTATATTACCTAATTATTTTTTAGAGTTACTTTCTTTCTTTGCTTTTGCTGAAGCATCAATAGCATTGATTTCTTCTTGAGTTAATTCTCTAACAGGTCTTGATGGAATTACACCTTGTATACCTAAAACAATAACCTTGTCACCAGCTTTTAAGCCTGATTTAACAACCCAATCTTTACCATCTTGACCGAAAGTTTCGATTTGTTGAATTTGAGGAAGTCCTTTGTCATCAATTTTGTATACATATTTATATTGAGGGTTTTCCAATACTGCGATTTGAGGAACTACAGGAACATTTTCTTTTTCTTTTGAATAAATATAAACTGTTGCGTAGTTACCGTTAATTAGCATACCCTTAGGATTAGGGAATGTCGCACGCATTAGAATAGAACCTGTTGTTGGATCGACATTGTTATCATGGAAGTTTTGAATACCGCTAAAGTCGTATTTTGCTCCTGTTGAAAAATACAAGTCAACATTACGATTTACTGAAGCAGTTTTATCAATTCTCAATAATTCTGTGTAATTTTTAGCATCAAGTGGGAATGTTACATAAATTGGATCAACACTGTTTAACGTTGTTAACGCTCCACTTTGAGCAGTTACATAGTTACCTACAGTAAGCTTAATCATACCAACTTGACCATCCACTGGAGCTTTTACTTTTGTATAAGATAAATTTCTTAAAGCATCTTGATATGCACTTTTATACATAGAAACTTGTGCTCTATAAGAGTCTCTTTGTGCTAAAACTTCATCATATTTGGCTTTTGCAATATAATCTTGTTTTACAAGTTCTTTTGCACGAGTTAATTGTTTTTCGTAATAAACTAACTGAGCTTGCGCATTATCTAAATTAGCTTTGGCCTTATTAGCGGCCAATTGGTACTCTTGAGGTTCAATTTCAAAAAGAACTTGACCTTTTTTAACAACGTCACCTTCTTTAAAGTATGATTTTGTCAAATATCCACTTACCCTTGCTACAATATCAATTCTTGAAACAGACTGAATTCTACCTGGAGCTTCAAATTTCTTGATAACATCTCTTGTTTCAACAGTCTGAATTGTAACACCCGGAGCACCTGCCATCTTCATCTTTTTAGCCATTTGAAAACCTTGGAATTGGTAAGTTAAAAATCTTGCTAATACTGCTGCTATCACTATAGATAGCGTTATAATAATAACCTTTTTCATATATATATATCCCCAAGTATAATTATAAAATACACTATTATTCTTTATAGCACATAAAGATAGTCTTAAACCATGACTTTTTAAAATTCTTATTATCTCTTAATATTATAATAATAAGGCGCAGGACATTTTAAAATGTCCTGCGCCTTTATTTTTAATTTA
>ENA-OPUE01000377-OPUE01000377.1-human-gut-metagenome-genome-assembly--contig:-NODE-377-length-38651-cov-10.738652_pt1 | contig 38651 bp, 40 predicted proteins | sample MGYA00241466_ERZ501924 | MGnify/ENA primary metagenome ERZ501924 (study PRJEB25962, sample SAMEA2042223) | human gut metagenome | biome: human gut; feature: human-associated habitat; material: faeces...
AGCACCGCTGCGTAGGCAGTATAAGTGCAAACGTGCCTGCGTACCATAAAGGCAACCCCACATGGCTTTCTCTATATCTTTTCGCATGTGCCCTCACGCATCGTCCGCCTCTCACGCTGTGCAAGGGAAATATATTTAGAGGTAGCGGACGAGATCTGCAACTTCTTTCCGTTTTGGCGCCTCACATTCCTGTGCCGGGTATCCCATTACAATGAGTGCAGCAACTTTTTCATTTTCCGGAAGGGAGATTGCCTCGGCAACTTTTGCTTCGTCGAAGATGCCAAGGATTACAGTTCCGACTCCTTTGTCATGTGCGGCAAGGCAGAATGTCTGTGATGCGATACCGGCATCGAACATTTCCCAACGATCTTCTTTGGAGGTTGTGTAACTGCCATCTCTTTCGTAGCCGCAGCGTTTTTCTACCATGCTGACAACAACGAGTTGTGGAGCACGGGAGATTGTCTTTTGATTATATTCAAAATCTAATACACATTCGTTCGCAATCTGATCCAGAATTGCCTTATTCTCAATTACATTATATCGTACGATCTGTGTGTTTTTCCAGGATGGTGCCATGCGGGCAGCGTCGATAATAGCGTCTACCGTATTGTGGTCGACCGCAGTATCTGTAAACTTTCTAATACTTCTTCGCGTCTTAATACATTCTAATGCTTCCATACGTTAATCCTCGCTTTCGTAAAGTTACTCTGATTATAACATGATATGATATAAGGGTCAAAAAGCCTTTTTGAAAAGATTGGTCACGGGAAGAAAATGCCTGCATAAAGTAGTAGTAAGTAAAGAAAAATCGAGGCGGGTTATGGCATTTGAGCATATCAATATTCGGCAGATTGTTGCGACGGCACTTGCAAATGATGCGATTATCGTAGATGTGAGAACACCGGATCGTTTCAGGGAAGGGCATATTCCTATGGCAGTAAATCTGCCTCTTGAACGGATAGAGCGGCGGCAGGTTACATTTCCTAAGAGCAGGACGTTAATTGTTTATTGTGATACGGGGGGAGGAAGTATGCAGGCGGCATTTATACTTTCAGAAATGGGATATCGGGTAATTAACTGTATAGGCGGAATGAGAAGTTATCGGGGTTCGTTGACCAGGGCATAAGGTAATAAAAAAATGCTATCACAATCAATGGAAATCTGTTATAGTAATAATAACTATGGAATTGTGCAGGAGATACCTGTGATAGATGTGAGGAGTACAATATATGCAGGAAATGGAATTCATTGCTCCGTGTCATTTTGGGCTGGAAGCAGTGTTGAAAAGAGAGATAACGGATTTGGGTTATGAGATAGTATCGGTAGAGGATGGACGTGTGACCTTTAGGGGTGGCGCAGAAGCATTGGTTCGGGCGAACATTTTTATCCGGACAGCAGAGCGGATCATGCTGAAGGTCGGTTCCTTCCAGGCGGTAACCTTTGATGAATTATTCGAGGGAACGAAAGCACTTCCCTGGGAGGAAATGATTCCAAAAGATGGCAAGTTCTGGGTCACAAAGGCAACTACGAACAAGTCGAAATTATTCTCCGGGTCGGATATTCAGTCGATTGTAAAGAAGGCAATTGTGGATCGGTTGAAGGGCATTTATCATATTAACTGGTTTGAAGAGAACGGAGCTGAGTATCCGATCCGGGTATTTATATTGAAGGATATTGTTACAATTGCATTAGATACGTCGGGTGTGTCGTTGCATAAGCGTGGATATCGTCAGTTGGTTGGCAAGGCGCCGATTTCCGAGACGTTAGCGGCAGCGCTTATTATGCTGACACCTTGGAATAAAGATCGTATTCTGGTTGATCCGTTCTGTGGAAGTGGAACATTTCCAATTGAGGCAGCTATGATCGGTGCGAATATTGCACCGGGTATGAACCGGGAATTTACCGCAGAGAACTGGAAGAATATTGTGCCAAAGAAGGTGTGGTATGAGGCAGTTACCGAGGCAGAGGATGCAATCTTACGGGATGTGAAGATGAACATTCAGGGATATGATCTTGACAGCGGCATTGTGAAATGTGCGATGCAGAATGCCAGAGAAGCTGGTGTGGACGAGCATATTCATTTTCAACAACGGGATATGCGGGATCTGTCCAGCCCGAAGAAGTATGGATTCATCATTACCAATCCTCCGTATGGCGAACGGTTAGAGGACAAGGCAGATCTGCCAAAGCTATATAAAGATATCGGGGCGACATTTGATAAGTTAGATACCTGGTCAAAGTTCATTATCACGTCTTATGAGGATGCGGAGAAGTATCTTGGACGCAAGGCAACAAAGAACCGCAAGATCTATAATGGTATGATCAAGTCCTATTTCTATCAGTATATGGGACCAAAGCCACCGAGACGGAAAGATAACGAGAATAGCTGTATTTGATCCAAAAGATAAAAAGTGTACACAGAGATGTTAAGGAAGAAAGAGAGAGCAACAGACATGAAGAAACTGATATTTGCGACAGGCAATGAGAACAAGATGAAAGAGATCCGGATGATATTAGGAGATCTTGACTATGAGATTCTTTCCATGAAGGAAGCAGGAATTGATGCGGATATCGTAGAGGATGGTAAGACCTTTGAAGAAAATGCGATCATCAAGGCAACAGCGATCAGCAAGCTGAGTGGGTGTCTTGTGTTGGCAGATGATTCCGGCTTAGAAGTTGACTATATGGACAAGATGCCGGGTATCTATTCTGCAAGGTGGATGGGTGAAGATACTTCTTATCGCATTAAGAACAAAGCAATTATAGATAAATTAGAAGGTGTTCCGGATGAGAAACGTACTGCACGCTTTGTCTGTGCGATTGCGGCAGCATTTCCGGATGGAAGAGTTGTGACGAAACGTGGTACAATTGAAGGAATTATCGGTTATGAAGAACGTGGAGAGAATGGGTTCGGTTATGATCCAATCTTTTTCCTCCCGGAGTATGGCAAGACAACTGCTGAATTGTCTCCGGAGGAGAAAAACCAGATCAGCCACCGGGGCAGAGCGTTAGAGTTGATCAAGAGTGAGTTGTAGAACGGACGAAAGGAAGATACGGTAAGATGCGGATATTGGTAATTAGTGATTCCCACGGGAAAAATGATGATGTCAAACAGGTGATCGAACAAGTTGGCGATATCGATATGTTTATTCATTTAGGCGATATTGAGCGTGGTCCGGAGTATATCCGTCAGCTCGCCAATTGTGAGACACATATGATAGCCGGTAATAATGATTATGATATTGATCTTCCGGCAACAGATTCCTTTATGATTGCAGATAAGAAGGTATTCATTACGCATGGACACCGGTTCTATGTAGGGGCGGGACTGGATAAGCTGCGTCAGTATGGAATTGACAATGGTTACGATATCGTTATGTTTGGTCATACGCATGTACCGTATTTAGAACGTAATAAGGATATTACATTGTTGAATCCCGGAAGTATATCGTATCCGAGACAGGACGGAAGAAAACATACATTTATGATGATTGATGTGGATAAGGATGGAGAGTTCCATTATTCGCAAGGTTTGTTAAAGTCTTCTTTGCGGGATTTTTACGGAAACTTCTATTAGGAATTGGCAGGAGATAAGAGGTCTGATATCGTAGTAGAAGTTGCCTGAGAAAATGATAGAAAGTGAGATAGAGATTTTGAAAAAAGGACAGGTATATGAGGGAGTGGTGGAACGATACACCTTTCCGAATAAAGGATATGTAAAGGTTGAGGACAGAGAGATCTGTATAAAAGGAGCACTGAAAGGACAGAAGGTGCGGTTTTCCATTAAGAAACTTAGAAAAGGCGGCGGAGAAGGTCGCCTTTTAGACGTGTTAGAGAGGTCGGCATTAGAGGACAAACAGGCGGATTGTCCGCATTTTGGGGTATGTGGTGGTTGTGCTTATCAGACGATGAGTTATGAGCATCAGCTTGCACTGAAGGAAGAACAGGTTCGTGGTCTGTTAGAACCTGTGATTTTAACTGCGGATAAAAAGGAAGATGCGTTCTGCTGGGAGGGCATTAAGGGAAGTCCGGTTCAGGAAGGCTACCGGAATAAGATGGAGTATTCGTTTGGTGATGCCTATAAGGGAGGTCCTCTTGCACTTGGTATGCATAAGAAAGGAAGCTTTCATGATATTGTAACCGTTGATCACTGCACGATCGTGGATGAGGACTATAATCAGATTCTTAAGACGATCCTTGATTTCTATACAGAAAAAGGAGTGCCGTTTTATAAGAAAATGCAGCATGTCGGAGTACTGCGCCATGTAGTTATCCGCCAGGTATCATGTAGTAAGGATATACTGGTGAATCTGGTTACAACAACGCAGGACTATATGGCAGATGGGAATGATGCGAAAGAAGAATCCGGTAATAGTAAGGAATGGCAGGATGGCGAGAGATTAGAACAGCATCTTTTCCTGCCGGAGTTAGTAGACCGGTTACTTGCACTTCCTTTGCATGGGACAATTGTAGGAGTTCTTCATACACATAATGACAGCTTGTCCGATGCAGTTGTGCCGGAAAAGATTGTGACAATATACGGACAGGACTATATCTATGAGAAGATTTTAGGGCTGACATTTAAGATCTCTCCATTTTCTTTCTTTCAGACGAACTCAAAGGGAGCAGAAGTGTTGTATGAGACAGCACGTTCTTATGTGGGAGAGACGAAGGATAAGGTGATCTTTGACTTATACAGCGGAACCGGAACAATTGCACAGATGTTAGCTCCGGTTGCGAAGAAGGTGATCGGTGTAGAGATCGTGGAAGAAGCGGTGGATGCGGCTCGTGAGAATGCAGCCTTAAATGGTCTTACAAATTGCGAATTTATTGCGGGGGATGTCCTGAAGGTTATTGATGATATCAAAGAGAAACCGGATATCATCGTGTTAGATCCACCAAGAGACGGCTGCAATCCGAAAGCATTGGATAAGATCATTGCGTATGGTGTGGATGAGATCGTGTATATTTCTTGCAAACCAACCAGCCTTGCAAGGGATTTGGAGATCTTTCAGGCGAGAGGATATCGGGTTGTTAAGGGATGTGCAGTGGATCAGTTTGTGAATACGTTGCATGTGGAGACTGTTGTTCTCTTGAACAACAAAAATTCTAAGAAGAAAGATTATGTAGAAATCGGTTTAGACACTGAGGATTACTATAAAATCAAAGCAGATAAAAAATAAAGAATTCATATAAATATTACGAAGAAGTCAAATCATTATTTAGCTATGTGATTGGTAACGATCACATAGCTAATCAAATTATATTATCTTGTGTCAGCTCGACACGAAAATTCAATCAAACAACTAAAAAAATTCACAAGGTGTATTTAGTACACTTGAAAAGGGGATGCCTATTGTCATTTACAAAAAGAGAAATGAAATTATTGTATGACTCATACTTTGAGGTTATCAGGGAAATGGAGAAGTATATTGAAGTTAAATCGGTTAATACAGAGCATTGTTGGAATGTCTTCAAGCATACTTTCGAATCAGGTAGACATGTAACGTTGTATCATAAGCAGCCCTACTATAACAGCTACAAGCCCGGAGATACATGTCAATAAAATGCGTAGACTTAGTGCAAGAGAATGTGCAATTTTACAGACGTTCCCTCTTGAATATGATTTTACTGGAAGCCTAAACAAAATGTATACCCAAATAGGAAACGCTGTCCCAGTTAAGCTTGCAACTAAAATTGCAAAAGGCATACATGAAGCTTTAGAAGGTTATGAAATTAATCAAGGCTAATTATAGTTGTATGCTAGAAACGAGGTGAGTAATGAATTATTATATGATTGTAACAAATGAAATAGATTATGAATGGGATGTGGACAATCAGTTTGTATGCGCAGGATTTCCAGACAAAAATAAAACAAAGTGGGGATCACAAGTACAAGGCAGTTTTGGAAAATTAAGTGAGCATGATTACAATGTTATTGCTAATGAAATAAGAAAAAGAATCGAAAATGAATAAACTTATTAAAGTAGAAGGGGCTGTGAAATAACAGTCATCTACGCAAAAAGAGGACTTTTCGTTCATTTTAAAAGAAAAGTCCTCTTTAAAATTTCATATTCAAATCTTAAGACACATTCTTATAATTCCTAAAATCAGCAAATGTACTGGATAAAAAAGATAATTAAACCACTTATTCTGTTTTCCACGTTCTCCATTATAAGTAAGTGTCAGGCCAAATCCAAGCAAAGCCCATGGTTCTTTGAACATGGAAAGATAGGAAAATGGAATCGCAAGTGCCTGTCGGTCATGAAAAATATAATAGAAATAGCCAATCAGCACCGCATGGTGTTCATAATCTAATCCCAGATTCATTGCAGCAAAGCACAATACTGCCACAATGAGAAATGATACGAAATACCATAAAGCTTTCGGCAATGCTGCCATCTTTTCCTTGAGTACATCAATCAGCCAGATCATGGCAAGCACCAAGGCTAACGTAAACATAATATTGTTCCAGTTGGCTTCAAAAAATGTAGCTGTTGTACACATATCAAAAGGAATTTCTGATATTACTCCAAATACAAGAAGTGTAATTAAATACTTCCATTTATTTTTTGTGTGGAAATAGCCTTCCACGAGAAGGAAGATGAATATTGGAAATGCGATTCTTCCTAAAATATCAAAAAAGTCACTCAACCGATTCAATGCTCCTCCATCCAAATTCGGATAGATTAACGCTTTGTTTGTGTGATCGATAAGCATAGATAGAAAAGCAATGTATTTAAGCTGCGCCCCTGAAAATATTTTTATTCTTTCTTTTATATTGTTCATAAAAAATAGTCCTTTTTTTAATTTCTTCAATTACATTCACTTATTGGGTCATCTTTACCCACCCCACTGGATATGGCGAAAAGGAACCGTTGAATAGTAGGAAGCTAAGATTGTGATAACTCTATATTACCATAGTTGTTTTGAAAAAACTATATAAAAGAAGAGTTTATGAAGCATAAAGCTTTAAAGAAAATCGAAGGAGGAAAGTCCACTCAAAAAGTGAATATACAAAAACAAAAGATTAAGGTGCAGAAACTTCATCTGGAATTGTTGGAGAAATTGCAGTAGCATACAGGTTACTGTTCACTCCCGTGTCAATCACTCCGCTGATTGACACGGAGGATGCATTCCTTAATGGTACAGGTGTAGGTCAGCCTCTTGGTTTATTCGCTGAAAATGGTGGTGGTCAGGTTGCAAAATCTGTTGCTAAGCAAACGGCTTGGAGGGAGAAATCTTTTCAAGCCGTTATTTTTTTTATTATATTTCAAAAAAGTTATTGACTATAACGTAACGTAATAGTTTATGCTATAATTACCACGAAGGAGGGATGAACAGTGATGACAGTAAATGAAGTTAGCAAGTTGACAGGAGTGAGTATACGCACTCTTCAATATTATGATACCTATACTGTATAAGGTCTACAAAAAAACGGAGATAAAATAAATGAAGCGATATACAAGACGAAAAAGCTATAAAGTAAAAATATTATTTAGCCTGCTGTTTTTAATAATCTTGTGTATGATGGCAGGCAAGGTACTTAATTCAGATTTTACATTACTCCCTCTTGATAACATAACACATCATGTTGCCAGTGAAGATAGCGTTAGAAAGGTAATGCCGAAGCGATCTCTTGTTTTGTAAAAACTGAATATAGTGAACAAACCAAAAGCGGCTAACCGTAAAAAGTTAGTCGCTTTTGCTGTATGGCGTCTTTAATACCCCCCCTGCTATGCAGGGGCGACAACAGATGCTTTAGCTTACAGTAAAAAACCTCCAATGCTATAATTACTTTGGTTGAGAAATCTAAAACATAGACTATCTTTTTTGTGTAGTCAGTTGTTATACATATTAGAATGGAATAAACGTTTATACATTACTGAAATGGGAAAGGAGGGCAACTTGAATGATTTTCTTTTGATCCTACAAATGAAACAGGGCAACGAAAAGGCTTTTGATAAATTTGTACGGAAATATTATGCAGAAATTCTATCCTATTGCAGATATCATTGTCTGGATCAGGCAGAAGCAGAAGATCTCACACAGGAAACCTTCCTTCGATTTATGGAAAATATTGCATCTTATCAGCATATTGGGAAGGCAAAGAATTATCTGTATGTGATAGCGGGTAATCTATGTAAGAACTACGCAAAGAAATGGAAGGCAGAGAGTGTAGAGCAGGAAATATTGGAAAGAGCGCTGGTTTCGGATGGAGGTATCCAAAGGAAAGAAAAACGAATGGATGTGGAACAGGCACTTGGCAGGCTGGCTCCGGAGTTAAGAGAAGTGATGCTGTTAATTTATTTTGGAGACTGTAAGCTAAAAGAGGTAGCTGATATCTTACAAATTGGCTTGCCGCTGGTTAAGTACCGACAAAAAAGGGCAAAAGAAGAATTAAAAAAACTTTTGGGAGAGGAGGACTCTGATGAATTTGGAAAAGATGATGCAAAATTATAAAACGGAAGCAAAAGTTATTCCAAGAGAAGAAAAGATTCTGGAAACGATTCAAAAATCTAAGGAAATTATGATGGAAGTTCAGTCTGAACATACGATGAGCTATGGAGAGTTTTTATTTTCTCAATTTCGGCTGATTCGAAAGAGATGGTGGATGTTGCAGGCAGCATTACTGATCATGACATTTTTTCTCATGAATTATCTGGATGATAGCGAATATTTGATGAGAACACTGGGAACTTCCTCTGTCCTTTTTATCGTTATGATCATTCCGGAATTTTGGAGAAACAAAGAAAGTGATTCCTTACAGATTGAGGCAGCGTGCCTATATTCCCTCAGACAGATCTATTCCGCACGAGTATTTTTGATAGGAGTGGCGGATGTATTTATGATAACGCTATTTATGTTCGTTTGCTGTGTGGGTATGAGAATGCAGTTTATGGATATTTTGGTGCAGTTTTTGTTCCCAATGGTCGTTGCTGCTGGAATCTGCTTTGCCATGTTAAACAGCAGCGCTTTGAATGAGGCAGCATCCATGCTCGGTTGCTTTTTGTGGAGTGTGATCTGGTGGATGGTTACAATGAATGATTTTATTTATGCTAAGATTACATTTCCTGTATGGAGTATCTTATTTGGATTAGCAAGCTGTTTCCTGATTGGTGCTGTGTATAAGGCAATACATGACTGCAATCGCTTATGTTGGACAATGGAGGGAAAACTATATGAAACTACAAATGGTTAATGTTACAAGAAAGTTTGGTGACTTTCGGGCAGTAGAGAACTTAAACCTGACGATAGAGAATGGAGTATATGGACTTTTAGGTGTGAATGGTGCAGGCAAGACAACACTTATGCGAATGATCTGTACCCTTTTGCCACCGACAAGCGGACAGATTCTGTGCGATGGAAAGGATATTTTCAAAATGGATGGAGAATATCGAAATTTGCTTGGATACTTACCTCAGGAGTTCGGATTCTATCCGGATTTCACAGTAAAAGACTATTTACTGTATATTGCCAGCTTAAAGGGTATTCGACCTATGGTTGCTGGTAAGCGGGTAAAGGACTTGCTTGCACAGGTTGGACTTACAAAGTCAGCAAATAAGAAGATGAAGAAGCTGTCCGGCGGAATGAAACGTAGAGCAGGAATTGCCCAGGCAATGCTAAACAATCCCAAAATTCTTATTCTGGATGAGCCTACGGCTGGACTTGATCCAACGGAAAGGGTGCGTTTTAGGAATCTGATCAGTGAGCTGTCAGAGGACCGGATCGTTATTTTATCGACACATATTGTTTCAGACGTGGAGTATATTGCCAATGAAATCTGGCTGATGAAGGATGGACAGATTATGCAGCAGGGAAATCTGGATCAGACAATTGCTTCTATGCGGGAAAAGGTATATGCGTGTGAAGTATCACAGGCAGATGCAACAAAGATGATGAAAGAATTTAAGGTGTCTAATATGAAAGCGGAAAGGGGAATGGTGAACATTCGTATTATTGCCAGTGAGCCACCGATTGCTGGAGCATCTGTGGTGGAGCCGACATTGGAGGATGTGTTCTTATATTATTTTGGTGAAAAGGGTGGTGAGATGGAATGATCAGATATGAAATTAAGAAAATTTTTTCTAAGAGCGTCAGTAAAGTATCATTGGTCGTGTTGTTATTTTCACTTTTGATATCCTGCTATTTCGCAATCACGAATGTCAGTTTTTTGGATGAGCAGGGCAAATCTCATACAGGAATCGCAGCAGCAAAGAGTCTGCGGGAAGAAAAGCAGAAGTGGAAAGGTGTTTTAGATGAAGCAGCATTACAAGCGGTCCTGAATGAATATAAAAAGATTAGTGAAGAATATCCCATTCGCCCTGGAGATGATTCTGCTAACCTATTGCATGATTCCAAGGTACAAGGGTTTTCAGAAATCAAGGACATGATCAATATGGGATTCTGCGAATTTAGAGATTTTAATTATTATCGCATTGATTCCTTATCGAAAGAAGAGGTGGGACAGATCTATGAGAACCGTGGAAAGAGTTTGGAAAAATGGTTGAATTCCGAAGATGCTGATGGTTTATTCGATGAAAACGAGAAGGCATTTTTGATAGAGCAGTACCGTGAGATGAAAGCACCTTTATACTATGAGGACTATGATGGCTGGAAATCCGCACTGAGTTATGCTCAGACGATTATTATGCTCATCATGCTTGTGTCAGCATTCTTGGTGTCAGGTATCTTTTCAGGCGAATTTAGCTGGAAATCAGATTCCATATTTTTCTCAACAAAATATGGAAGGGACAAGGGAACGAGAGCAAAGATCATGGCAGGATTTATCGTTGTATCAGCTATTTACTTTATTGTAATATTGCTGTATTCACTTGTGGTATTGGGATGTCTCGGATCGCAAGGTGGAAATGTCATGATACAGACAGGCTTCTGGCATTGGAAATCTTTTTACAATATCGCCTATATGCAGTTGTATTTGCTCACGGTAGTTGCCGGATATATTGGAACCGTATTTTGCCTGTTTCTGTCTATGCTTGTGTCAGCAAAGACGCATACAGCAGTTGTTGCGGTTACAATACCTTTTGCAATCCTGTTTTTACCACTGTTTGTATCAAATTTCGATTTCTTATCGGGAATATTGGGTGTGCTCCCAGACCGCTTGCTACAGATCAATGAGATTATCAATACATTTGATTTATATCATATTGGCGGTAAGATTGTCGGCTCGATACCAATCATGCTGGTCATTTATCCAATCCTAAGTATTTTGATGGTTCCGCTTATGTATCATGTCTATCATAAAACGGAGATTAAGTAGATGAAAAGGAAAAAGAGCTTTCTGAAAAAGATAACTCTGTTGTTCGTTCTTTTCTTTCTTATTCATGTAGGACATACATTTGTAACCAATGATGCGGTCGGGCTACCGGAAAAGTTACAAGGTTTTGGGACTATAAAACAGGAAGAACATCCCATTGCAAGTGATAAGTATGGATGGGAATTGGTGTTGGTAAATCGGGATAATTATATTCCAGATGATTATGAAATGGATCTCATGGAATTGAGTAATGGTCAGAAAATAGATTCAAGAATCTATCCATACTTGCAGGAAATGTTTGATGATGCGAGAAATGCAGGTGTATATCCGTTTGTTAGAGATGGTTACAGAACAGCAGAGGAGCAGCAACAGATTTTAGATGACAAGATAACCGCATATCGAAGTGAAGGTTATACAAAACACATGGCAGAGGAAACAGCAATGGAATGGGTAGCATTACCGGGGACAAGCGAGCATCAGCTTGGACTTGCGGTAGATATCAATGCAGATACTTCTAAATGTTCTCGTGATGATGTTTATAACTGGTTACTGGAGAATTCATACAAATACGGATTTATTCAAAGATATCCGTCCGGAAAGACAAGCATTACAGGAGTTGCTAATGAACCTTGGCATTATCGCTATGTGGGGAAAAAAGCAGCAGAGGAGATTCATCAGAGTGGAATGTGCTTGGAAGAATATGTGGAAAATCTTAAATAGAATAAAAAATTTTGAATATTCTATTTTGACAGCGGAGATTTTATACCCAAAAGCAGAAACTACGAATGTACAAATGGAGCTCAAACCCTTGCGGTTTGGGCTTTTCTAATTTATTGCCTATTTTTAGGAATCATCAATTGCCCCGATAGAGTGGTTCCTAAAAAACAAAGTGATCCTGATAATTATCTTCGCATGAAGAATTATCATTCCTATTGAAAGAAATGCTACGGCATGATAGAACGACCGTATAGACGGAAATAAAATCGATAAATACGGATATAAAACATGACGGAGGAACACACATGATTATCAGGGAAAGAATTTTTTACATAATGGAGCAGAAGAACATGAGCCAGTTGGAACTGTCGAGAAGAACTGGGATTGCAACAAGCAATATCAGTGACTGGAAAAAGAAAAAAACGAATCCCAAAGCAGACTGTCTGTTATCCATATGTGACGCATTGGATATTACACCGGAACAGCTTTTAACCGGAAAAGGAATTGATCCGGAGTATAAAGATGCAGATATGGATTATGAAGTTACTAGGTCAGATATTAAAATTTTAAAACAGATACATAGTCTGGGTGATGAGCAGTATAAAAGACTGATGGCATATATGAAGGCCTTGCAGAAGCTGGAAGCAATGGAGAGTATTGTGGAGGAACAGAACTAGTAGTTAATACTAATAGGATGATAAGCCAGAATAGGGGGATGCAATGAAAAGCATTATGTTTAAGACAAAAATATTTCATGAGGTGAAAATGTATCTTCTTGTATCGGATGTTACAAAGATGATGGAGATATCGGAGAAAGCATTTTGCAAGAAATATTCTGATAAGATTGTTGAGATCCCTGGTTGTAGGAAATGTATCGCAGAAACTGATTTTAATTTATTGATTTCAGATGACAAAGAACTTTTCAAGAAAATGGGTATGTTAGAAGTAACAAAGGTTGAAATACTGAGAAGTGAGATTGCGAGTATCATAAGCTTTCAGCCACTTAAATTCATGATGGCAAAAGAATATTTGAATATGATGAAGATAAAAACTGGATGCAAATCCGAGCAACAATATGTGGAGAAATATGAAATCCCGAAAGAATTTGATGAAGCATTACAGCGTTTTATGAATGGTCATCATGATAATAGTTACTATAAGTCAATGCTTAACTATCTTAAGAATAAAGAATGTTTCGATTTAGATAAAATTCGGGAATTAGGATTGGATATTCAGTATTTGTCATCGATAACATCCGATGGATCCATGACTTTGGAAGTATTTGTAGTTGGAAAAGGAATATTTTATAGTGTTCTTGAAGATGATGAGGGTGAGCAATGGAACGAAATCCATATTGATGAGATGGGAAATATAAAGCTTCCTTACTTTTCTTATTATTCAGATCGAGTAGAAGAACGTATAATTAATCTCTCACATACTGAGGTGGATAGAGATTTTTCAAAATATAACACGGTAGAAAATATTCAGTGGTGCATACAAAACTTGAATATGAAGGGGATAGAAGATTATGAATTTGATGTTTTAGGTTATTATTCAGATGCTATAGACTTAAGAATTCATACAGATTTACTTGTAAAAATGATAGTCCCGGATGCAATTGATACTATTTTTACAGATCAAATTATTGATTTGGAGAAATTAGTCTGGATAACAGATGTAAGTGATATGAGAGTGTTTGCGCAGGATATATGAATTTAAACGTATCGAATCCGACCTGTTTAGAAGCTAAGCAAGATTGAATGTACTTATAATAATGTGGCTGCCATTTGCTACTTCGCTAAAACAAACTATAGAAACAATGTCAGTGAAAGGAATATACATGGAAGAAGATAAAAAAGAAGAAATAAAAATTGTCAAAGTAACAGAGGAATTAATTAAGGCCAAAACCTATGAAGTAAGAGGTTATAAGGTAATGCTTGATTTTGATTTGGCTAAAATATATGGTTATTCAACCAAAGCTTTTAATCAACAGGTCAAAAATAACAGTGAACGTTTCGCATCAGATTTTGCATTTAAACTTACCAAGGAAGAGGTTAACAACTTGAGGTCAAAAAATTTGACCTCAAGTTGGGGCGGTTCAAGATATTTGCCTAATGCTTTTACTGAACAAGGTATATACATGCTTATGACGATACTTAAAGGTGACCTTGCAGTTAAGCAGAGTATTGACCTCGTGAGAACATTCAAAAAAATGAAAGATTACATATTAGAAAACAGAGAATTGATAGGGCAGCGCGAACTACTTCAGCTAAGTATGGAGACTGCCAATAACAGAATTGAAATTAGCAAGATAAATTCAGATATGATATCTATTGAAAAGCAAATCTCCGATGTTGTGGAGGGATTGAAGGATGTTGTAACAAAATCTGAGCTTGCTGATATGATGAATAGCTTCATTTCAGATGATGATGAAAAGTGGCTCATGTATAATGCGAAGTTTAGTAGCGCTGATGAAGTATATGCGTCAATTTATAGACAGGCAAAGGTCTCGATATATGTCGTTGATAATTATATTGGATTAAGAACACTGGTTCATCTAAAGAATTCTCAGTCAGGAGTATCTATTATTCTTTTTAGTGACAATGTTGGAAATAATAAGCTTCATAATATAGAATTTACTGATTTCTGCAAAGAGTATCCCAATGTAAAAATTTCCATGCAGAAAACTGGTGAGATATTCCATGATCGATTTATAGTATTGGATTATGGAACTGCTGATGAAAGAGTATTCTTATGTGGTGCATCTTCCAAAGATGCCGGTGCAAGAATAACAAGTATTGTTGAGGATTATGGAACAAAAAAATATGCGTCGGTTATGGCAACATTATTGCAGAATCCGCCGTTAGTATTACCCAAATAGGAGTGACTTGGTTGAAAAAGAAAGTAAAATGTTATATATACACCCGTGTCTCTACAGCTATGCAAATACATGGCTAGGATAGATGATATGAAGGAGATACCGCATTTAATCTGCGGTAAAACTGCCGTAGGTGGGAACTATAATTCGACGCGTGACAGCATAGCAGTCAAAATAAAAAAGTCCGCCGGTGCGTTAAAGCATCGACGGACTTTTGCTTTGCTATTTTGCCAAAGTAAAAATCAAACAATTACAGAGTCTGATGCACTTCACGGATCACAGCATCAGCAAGCTCCGGAGCTTTAGCGGGATCAATGTCATCCGGGAATTCCGCATCAATGGTGGAGGCAGCCGGGCGATAGTTCAGGCGCAGGGCATTTGCCTGAATGAAATCCGTTGCCTTGTTGTAAGTATCCTCTGTAACACCGTTTAAAGTAATTGTATATAATTTTGCCATAATCTATCATCCTTTCTTTTACGTTGTGGTTAATGGAAACAGTTCCTTGTTTCTGTATATAGTATATCTCTTTTCCTGAAAAAAGAAAATGGAATAAAGTAACAAATATAATAATAGGAATCATTACTATGTTTGTGAAATAGTCACATATTACCATAATGAGACATTTGTCAACTGTGTTTTGCTCCGCAAAAATGATAAAATGAACCATCAAAAAGCAGTTTGCCAAGGAGGAAAACAAGGGAAAATGGAAGACAAAGATAAGAAGAAAAATGTGAAAAAAATAATCGTGTATGCAGTGCTTTTAGTACTTATTATGGGAATCGCGCTGGGAACCGGACAAATTCAGACAGAGGAATTGGGGAGGATATTTACGGTCAATGCAGTTGCAGTCTGTAAATTATTGCTTTTGATCTTCGGGGTATTGTTCTTAAAAAGTCTGATCGTATGGATCCTGGGGCTGATCAAACCGGCGAATCACAGAGCCAGGTCTGTGCTCTCTCTGTTATCCAGTCTGACAAAATATATTGCGTTTCTGGTGATCCTGTGCGCAGGACTGACGATCCTCGGAGTTAACATGACTACCATCATTGCCAGTGTCGGAGTATTGGCTCTGATCGTCGGCTTCAGCGCGGAGAGTCTGATCGCGGATGTGGTGACAGGAACTTTTATGCTGCTGGAGAATCAGTATAATGTGGGAGACATCGTGGAGGTGAACGGTTTCCGTGGAACTGTGACGAGCATCGGCATCCGCACCACCTGTATCACGGATACCGGTGACAATGTGAAGATCATCAATAATTCCGAAATGAAAAATATCCTGAACCGCTCCGACAATTATTCCAAGGCTGTCTGCGATATCAGCATCCCTTATGAAACGGATCTTGAAAAGCTGGAAAGTGAACTGCCGAAACTCCTTGAGTCAATCTACAAGGCACATGAAGATACTATGAAAAAAGTTCCTGTGTATGTAGGAGTGCAGGCATTGCAGGATTCCGGAGTATTGCTCCGGTTCGTAGTGGAAGTCTCGGAGAAAAATATCTATTCCGGCATGCGTATTCTGAATCACGATCTGCTGCTGGGATTTCGGAAGTTGGGCGTGGAGTGCCCCTTCCCGCAGCTGGATGTGCATAATAAATAATGGGTGGATCCGGTAATAAAAGAGAAAATGAAGATCAAAGAAGATCATAAATATCATAGGATAAATAAAATGCAGAAACAGGAAAACAATATACTACCGGAATACCAGACACTCCCGCCGGATTCCATAGCCCCAGAATATCCGTCGCTGCCGGACGAATATCTGCAGAGTAAACAACCTGTGGAAAAAGGGGTACCGGAACGCAGTGAAAGCCGGAAGCGAAAAGTAATGCGCATACTCTGTATGCTGACAGCTTGTGTACTGCTTGGCTGCAGCGTGTATGGAACTGAGGCAGATCAGACGAAAATACCGGCACAGACAACGGAGGAGATACAGGCACCCGATGAAAACGGAGAGAATCGGGACGGCAGGGAAAATGACCATGTACAGTCCGTGACAACAGAGCCAGAAATAGATGTCGCAATAGCAGAAACGTCAGAACCTATCGAAGAACAGTATCCTCTGGAAGGCGGCATCTTATATTACAAGATATATAATGAGACTCATCTGGCCAACCCCACTGCTGATGCCTGGGAGAGAATCCTGGAAGAAGGAGAAATCTCCATAGAACAGCTTCTTGCCGGAGAAGTGATCACTCTGCCGCAGCCGGAGACACCGGAAGGCTTTGCATTCCTGGGATGGGCGGCACATTTTTCAGGCGATAAGGATACCTATCCGAAGTGGAGTCTGCTTACGGAACGCTTTACCGCAGAGGATGCAGCCAGGATCCAACCGGATGAGGAAGGCAATCGCAGTGTGGATATTCACGCGGTTTGGAACTCGCAGGATCCTGCTGCAGGGCAGATGATAATGGTATTGGATGCCAATGGAGGAACGATGGAAGGACAACCATCGCAGATGTATAATGCACTGACACCGAAATATTCCGGTGGAACAGTGTATCTGTGTGGATATCCGACTCCGGAACGGGAAGGGTATCATTTCGCAGGCTGGTATCTCACGACGGATGAGGGAGACATACGGGTGGAGACCCTGCCTGCATCCCGCTTTTTTGCACAAAAAGGCGGAGAACCAGATTATAACGTTCCGTTGGAACTGCACTTGATGGCAGGCTGGGAGAAAACCGAAGAAAAGGGGAACTAAAGGTTGTTTTTCTGCGTGGGAAAAATTATAATAGGACTAACGGATCACACACAGAAAGAGGACCCCAAAATGGAAGAACAGGAAGAACAGGGAAAAAAAGAAAGCACAGTGCTCCCGGAGCCTACGGAGATCACGGTGAAAAATCCCAGGATCGGCAAAGTACGTAAGCTGGAAGAGGAAGTAAAACGTCAGAATGAGTTGGAGCAGCTTCGGACCAGGCGCATCCGTAAGGAGCAGGAATATATTGAGCAGATGAGCAAGGCGGTGGAAGACCACCTGCGCAATACCAAAGAGGAGCAGCGGTATAACGAAGAGTTTGAACGCCTGATCCGCAAGGATGTCTACCAGATGCACGGCATCAGTGAGGACAAGCTGCAGGGAATGACGGAATACCGCTATGCCCTGTATCGGGGAACAGCGTTCGGCATGTTTTTTCTGTCGCTGATCTTGACCGGAATCTGTGGATATCTCCATGGTTTCGGCTCGGAATTATGTATTTTCATGGCTTTTTATACAGCCATCGAGGGAACGCTGCTGAACAATGGGAAGAGACAGCATGCAATATTGGATGTCCTGACGAGGATTCTGTATCTGCTCTTGTTCCCGTCGATGCTGATCGTGTTTGTGTGCTATGAACTGGGATTTACAGAGTATGCTCTTATCGTACCGGCGCTTACGATAGCCGGAGTGGTGCTTCTGCTGCTGGGAGCGGTGTCCTATTTCCTGTATGACCCTTATCGACTGGATCGTAAGAATCATAAAAAGGCCAATCGCTACATCCGTGATATCGAAAAGGCTGCCATCAAGGAAGTGGAACTGGAAGAAAAAGCACTGGCGAAGCAGGCGAAAAAGCAGGAAAAGCTGGAATTAAAGGAAGAAGCCAGACAGAAGCGTGCGGCAAAGCGAAGAGAACGGAAAAAGCAGATAAAGGAGATCTTCTCCGGCTGGAAAGAGAGTATCCGCGAAAAGCTTCCGAAGAAAAAGCAGGAGCCGCCGGAAATTCTTGAGGATACTAAGACATCAACAGCGGCAGATCCCATGGGAGATACAGAGACTTCTGAACAGACAGAACAGACGGATGCTGTGGAGATGACGGTAACAGAAGAGGAACAGACAGAGAAGTCCGTGGATACAGAAGGCAGTGGGACAACGAGCATGGAGGAAGCGTAATGGCATATTATCTGATTGATTTCGAAAATGTAAAAAGCCGTGGCATGGAAGGCGTGGAGCTTTTGACGGAGGAAGATACTGTCTGTATTTTCTACAGCGATAATGCGGACAGCATGACCTTTGACCTGCATCGGAAATTAAATGAGACGAAGGCAAACATCATTTACCACAAAGTAGCGGTGGGTACCAAGAATGCACTGGATTTCCAGCTGGCAACCTATCTGGGATATCTGATCTGCGGGCAGCAGAACGAGGGGATACACCCCAATTATTTTATCGTGACCAAGGACAACGGCTTCACCAGCCTTATGGTGTACTGGAAGGCGCAGGGAGTTCCCGTGCGGATCATCCGTACTCTCTTATGGGGGAAGAATTCTGTGGCAGAGCAGAATCTCCTGACAGAAGAGGAAAATGAGGCAGAAACAGCCGTTACCGCTGCAGAGGATGTGACAGAGCAGCCGCAGCCCACACAGCCAGAGCCGGCGGAAGAGACCAAAGAGCCCATGCAGCCGAAGACTGAGAGAGCGGATGCACCCGAGGAGCCCGCACAGCCGGAGCCGGTGAAAGAGACCCAAGAACCCGTACAGCCGGAGCCTGAGAAGGCGGATGCACCCGAGGAACCCGCACAGCCGGAGCCTGAGACGGTGGACGAGTCTGCACAACCCGTGAAGAAGCCTTCAAGGAAAAAGAGCAACGCGAGAAAGAAGAGTACTGCAAAGACAGATGATAAGACCGCGGAAAAGAAATCTGCAGAGAAGAAGCCTACTGAGAAGAAACCAGCAGAAAAGAAGCCTGCAGAGAAGAAGCCTGCGGAGGAACCGGATGAACTGACTTTAGCCGTAGAAAAAGTCCTTACAGATCAGACCATCGTCCCGCAGGTGGTAAAATTCATCCGCCAGTACAAGACCAAGCAGGGTATCAACAATGCCTTGAATAAGGAGTTCAAGGACAGCAAGCGCACCAGTGAGATTTATTCTGCCATCAAACCCCTGATTGCCGACAAAAAGGGAAAATGATAAAAAAGATCAAGAAAATGTGAAAAGAAAGTTATTGACAATATAAAAGCAGAGTGGTATTGTTGCTATCGAACAGAAAGTGAAATTCGATGAACAGAACAAGATCTGCATACGGAAGCATTTCAGAGAGCCGTCGGCTGGTGTGAGACGGTATGTGAGTATGACAGACTATCCTCTGTGAGAAGTGCACTGAAGATTTTAAGTAGGTGTCACCGGTATTCTACCGTTATTTAGAAGCCTGTTGGAAATGAGATATTTGTATTTCATGGAGATGGGAACAAGAGGTCATGTGATAAAACATGGCAAGCAAAGTGGTAACGCGGAGAGCTTAGAGCTTTTCGTCTTTGGGTGCTTAAGGGCACCGGAGACGGAAGGCTTTTTTGTTTTACGGGCAATCAGAATTTTTCTTTCTGTCACGACAAAATAACAAGACATAAGAAAGAAGGAAACAAAAATGAACAGTTTGGTAATCATTCTGATCGCAATGGCAGTGCTGGTAGCAGGCTATGTCTTCTACGGAAGATGGCTTGCAAAAAAGTGGGGAATCGATGAGAAGGCGAAGACGCCTGCATTTACCCATGAAGACGGAGAGGACTTCGTGCCTTCCTCCAAATTCACCGTATTTTCTCATCAGTTTTCCTCTATCGCAGGGGCAGGCCCTGTGACGGGTCCCATCCTCGCATCGGTATTCGGATGGGTGCCTGTGCTTCTGTGGCTTCTGATCGGCGGCTTGTTCTTCGGTGCGGTGCAGGACTTCGGTGCTCTGTATGCTTCTGTGAAGAACGAAGGAAAATCCATGGGAATGATCATTGAAAAATACATCGGTAAGACCGGCAGAAAATTGTTCATGCTGTTCTGCTGGCTGTTCACTCTGTTAGTTATCGCAGCCTTTACTGATATGGTGGCAGGTACTTTCGTAGGTACCGGACTGGAAGATGCAGGTGTGGCATATGCTAACGGCAGTGCAGCATCCATCTCCATGTTGTTCATCCTGGTTGCTGTGATCTTCGGTCTGATCCAGAAAAAGGTTGGAAAAATGAACGAGTGGGTCAAGGCAGTCGTAGCCATCGGTCTGCTGGTAGTGATGTTTGCGGTAGGCATGAAGCTTCCGATCTATGCTTCCAAGACCACATGGATCTACATCATCATGGCATACCTGTTCCTGGCATCCGTAATGCCCATGTGGCTTCTGATGCAGCCCAGAGATTACATGACCACCTTTATGTTACTGGGCATGATCATCGGCGCTGTACTCGGTGTGGTCGTAGCACATCCCGATATGGAGCTGAATGCATTTAACGGTTTTCAGGTGGGCAACAGCAGCCTGTTCCCGACCCTGTTTGTCACGATCGCCTGTGGTGCGGTATCCGGATTCCACAGCCTGGTATCCTCCGGTACTTCCTCCAAGACCATCAGCAATGAAAAAGATATGCCCATGGTAGGCTACGGTGCCATGATCGTAGAGAGCCTGCTTGGTGTGGTAGCACTGGTAGTTGTCGGAGCAGTAGCTGTGAATGGTACGAAACCCGATGGCACACCTTTCTCCATTTTCTCCTCCGGCGTTGCAGGATTCCTGGAGAAAATGGGTGTTCCCGTAACCGTGGCAACCGTATTCATGACCATGTGTGTATCCGCACTGGCACTGACTTCCCTGGATTCGGTCGCAAGAATCGGACGTATGTCCTTCCAGGAGCTGTTCTTAGGGGATACCACAGACACTGCAAAGATGACTCCCATGCAGAAGGTTCTGACCAATAAATATTTTGCAACCGTGATCACCCTGTTTTTCGGCTATCTGCTGACTCTGGGCGGATACAACAATGTATGGCCTCTGTTTGGTTCTGCAAACCAGCTGTTGGCCGCCCTGGTACTGATCGCACTGGCAGTGTTCTTAAAAACCACCGGTCGTACCGGCTGGACGCTGTACTTCCCTATGGGAATGATGTTAGTCGTAACCTTCACTGCATTGATCCAGAAGACGATCGCGTTGGTGAAAAATGTGGCTTCCGGACAGGCAACCTTCCTGGTGGACGGTTTACAGCTGATCGTTGCCGTGCTGCTTATGGTACTGGGCGTTATGGTCGCTTACAGCTGCATCCGCAAGCTGTTCGGTGCCGGGAAAAATTCAGACAAAGAGGCAGCGTAATACAGCAGAAAAATAGCAGATAAATATAGCACAAAATATAACAAAGAAATATGGCAAACTAAGAAAAGATATGCTAGAATAGGGAACGGTCAGAGAGCAAAAAAGCTTTTTGACCGTTCTTTTCGTCAGAGTGGAAGCTGGCGGGGAGAATTGTAATGGGAATCAAGTAAGTGACAGGGAAAAGGATAAAAGCAAGATGAAACAGAATATGCAGGATCTGACGGAAGGATCCTTAGGGAAGAAAATACTGATCTTCAGTGTGCCGCTGATGCTATCCAATCTGCTACAGGTGCTTTTCAATATGGCGGATATTGCAGTGATCGGACAGTTCGCGGGATCTCTGTCTCTGGGCGCGGTGGGCTCCACGGCGACACTGGTCACCATGTTTACCGGGTTCCTCATTGGTCTGTCCGGTGGTATCAATGTATTAACGGCATTATATTACGGAGCAAAAGATAAGGACAGCCTGTCGAAGACCATCCATTCCGCAGCACTGGTCAGCCTGATCATGGGCGTATTGTTATTGGTACTGGGGGTAGGCTTGTCTGAGTGGATGCTGACGGCATTGAAGACGAAGAAAGAGCTGTTGGACAAAGCGGTATTGTACCTGCGGATCTATTACCTGGGAATGCCGGCACTGGCAATTTACAATTTCGGTAACGCGGTGTACAGTGCGGTGGGCAATACGAAAAAGCCGTTGTATTATCTGGGATTTTCCGGAGTGCTGAATATAATCTTAAATCTTTTCTTCGTCATTGTCTGTCGGATGGATGTAGCGGGAGTGGCATTAGCAAGTATCATTTCCCAATACGTGTCCGCTGTGCTGATCTTACAGGCACTGCTTCGAAGCAAAGACATCTATGCACTGCATCCCGGAAAACTACGGATGGATCGGGAACTTACGAGGGATATTCTGAAGCTGGGAATGCCCTCCGGATTACAGAACGTGATCTTCCAGTTCGCCAACAGCTTTGTCCAGATGGGCGTGAACTCCTTTGATGCCACGATGGTGGCGGGCAATTCCGCAGCTTCCAATGCGGATGCACTGGTGTATGATGTCATGGCAGCATTCTATACTGCCTGCGGCAGCTTTATGGGGCAGAATTACGGCGCCGGTAAAAAGAAAAGAGTGCGGAACAGTTACCTCATCAGCCTGGCATATTCCTTCGGCATCGGTCTGCTCCTGGGAGTGTCACTGGTGGTTTTCGGAAGACCGTTTTTGTCTCTGTTTACCAGAGATGCGGTAGTTATGGATGCCGGAATGTATCGTCTGACGATTATGGGCTTTTCCTATTGCATCTCGGCATTTATGGACTGTACCATTGCGGCAGCCAGAGCCCTGGGCAAAAGTATTGTACCGATGTTCATTGTCATCATGGGATCCTGCGTATTCCGTGTGATCTGGGTTTATACGGTATTTGCGTATTTTCATACGATTCCGTCCCTGTACCTGCTGTATATGTTTTCCTGGAGCATTACCGCAGTGGCGGAGATCCTGTATTTCATACGGATATACAGACAAAAAATGGCTCTCCTGTCGTAAGACAGAGGAGCCATTTTTCTGTGAGTACGAGGAGCCGGCCGGCTCGATGGTGTATGGATTTATGCAGCTTCGGCCTCTGCAGTAGCAGAAACGGCAGCGTAACGAACCGGCAGGAGATGAGCGCGTTCCAATGCCACATAAATGGTAGGAAGTAAGATCAGCTGAAGGATGATGCCGGGGAGACAGGATACGAAATATCCGGTAGCCCAGGCAGACCAGCTGTAAGAACCGCCGGCGAAGATCAGGGCACGCAGGATTCCGGTGATCACGCGACCGCCCAGCATGGCGATGATCAAAGCCGCATACAGATCAATGACCAGCTTGCCGCTGCGGAGAAGCTGCATGACCAGACCGCTGATCAGACCATAGAGTCCCAGCTCGATCATCATGATGGGCATATAGCCAAAAGCGGGCATGCCGGTGAGCATACTGGATATAAAGGGTCCTAAAATACCACAGATGAGACCGGAAGGAGCTCCGCAGACCAGACCGCACAGCAGTACGGGCAGATGCATGGGAGAGAACAGGACGCCACCCTTAGGGATCGCATGCAGAGCCATAGGCAGTACCACACATAAGGCAACACACAGAGCGGTGATGATGCTCTTGTTTAAAACGGTTAATTTTTTCATGGAATGAAACCTCCTGAACAGTAATAAAAAAGCCAGAACGGCATAGTTCCCCCTTCTGGGGTAATATGCCTTCTGGCGTCAGGCTCCTTCGTGAAGCACAACTTATAATAAAGGGTAAGCATTTTTTTGTCAAGATAAATTGCAAAAAAGCATCTGCCATGCTATCATGAAACAAGTATTATTTTTACAGGAGTAAGGTTATGCGTATTATGGTAATGGATGGCCAGGGCGGAGGCGTAGGCAGAAGCCTGCTGGAGGCATTAAAGGAACATTTCCCTGAGGCGGAACTGATCGCTGTGGGAACCAACGCCACGGCTACGGCGAATATGATGAAAAGCGGCGTGACAAGCGGAGCCACCGGAGAGAACGCTGTGGTATATAACAGTAAGAGAGCGGACGTGATCATGGGACCCATGGGAATCGTTATGGCGGATGCCATGTTGGGGGAGATCACACCCACGATGGCGGCGGCAGTGGCTTCTGGTGATGCGAAGCTGGTCCTGATCCCCATGAACAAATGCCATGCGACGATCGTGGGAGTAGAGAGCAGACGGCTGGGAGAATACATTGCGGAGGCTGTGGATGAGATCGCGAAGATTTTTTAATGATCTGGCAGAGGAATTAAGGGAACTCTCTAAAGAGGTACGCATCATTGCCATTGACGGAAGATGCGCGGCCGGGAAGACGACACTGGCTGCAAGACTGGTAAAGGAACTGGGTGGGGATGTGATCCATATGGATGATTTTTTCCTGCCGCCTGCACTTCGGACACCGGAACGCAGAAGCGAGCCCGGAGGAAATGTGCACTATGAACGCTTTTTAACGGAAGTGCTCCCGAATCTGAGATCCGGCAGACCTTTTTCCTATCGGAGATTTGATTGCTCCCGGATGACCCTGGGAGAAGAGATTCCGGTAGGAAATAACGGTTATGTATTCGTGGAGGGAGCCTACAGCTGCCACCCGGTATTTGGTGACTATATGGACCGTCGGGTATTTTTGGATATTGATGGGAAGACCCAGGAAGAGCGGATCCGCAAGCGGAACGGCGAGGACAGATTACAGGACTTTTTACAGCTGTGGATCCCGCTGGAAGAGGCATACTTTCAGACATTCTCTGTGTGGGAAAAAGCAGATTACATCATATTATGATGCCAGGGTCAAAAGGTCTAAACCCACATGAGCTTGCTCATAAGTGGGTGAAAGACCTTAGGACCCGCCCCGATATGAGCATAAAAGTGGGATGATAATCCCACGATATGCGAATATTGGGTAGAATTGTGGGAGTGCGTAGCACGAAGCAATTCGTAGGCATCAAAGTCGGGGACTTTTGACCCCGACATCATATTATAGAGGAAATAAACGAAAGGCGGGACATATGCTGCAGCAGTTTTACCCGGATCATGAGGCGGATTCCGCCTATGGCATAGATTACAAGACATTATATAGGAAGGGTTATCGCGGGATCATTTTTGATATTGATAATACCCTGGTACCCCATGGGGCACCGGCGACACCGCAGGCGATCGAATTTTTCGGCAGACTGCGGGAGCTGGGATTTCAGACGCTTCTATTATCGAACAACAAGGAACCCCGGGTGAAAAGCTTTGCGGACGCGGTAGGGGCTTCTTATATTTATAAGGCAGGCAAGCCGGGAAGAGACGGCTATCTGCGCGCCATGGAGCAGATGCATACTACGAAAGATACTACACTTTTTGTGGGAGACCAGCTGTTCACGGATGTGTGGGGAGCCAAAAAATGTGGCATCGTGACCTATCTGACGCGCCCCATCCATCCTAAGGAAGAGATCCAGATCGTACTGAAGAGATATTTAGAAAAAATAGTGCTGTTTTTCTACCATAGAGAATGCCGCCGGAAAGGAAAGTAAAATGCTGAATGATATCAATGGTTATACCAGAACCTGTGGACTGATCGGCAACCCGGTGGAGCACACGCTGTCACCGGTGATCCATAATACTCTGTCCATGGTGCTGGGAGAAAATCTGGCATATGTCCCGTTCCATGTGGAGAACGGAAGACTGGAGGATGCTGTAAAGGGAGCCTTTGCGCTGAATCTGCTGGGTTTAAATGTGACGGTTCCTTATAAAAGTGATGTGATCCCGTATCTGACGGATATCGATCCGCTGGCAGAGAATATCGGAGCGGTGAATACTCTGGTACAGACCGAGACAGGCTATAAGGGATATAACACCGATATGCCCGGATTGTACCGCGCCATGTGTGAAGATGGTGTGAAGGTGAAGGGAGAAAAAGTCCTGATCCTGGGTGCCGGCGGTGTGGCGAGAGCCGTGGCTATGCTGCTGTTGGATAAGGGGGCAAGGGAAGCCATCCTTCTTAACCGCACGGTGCAGAAAGCACAGGAGGTGGCGGACGAAGTCAATCGTATCGCCGGCAGGAAATTTGCGAAAGCAATGTCTGTGGATGCGTATGACACACTTCCGGCAGGAAAACAATATCTAGCAATACAGGCCACCAGTGTGGGCATGTATCCCCACTGTGATGCGGCCGTGATCGAGGATCCTGCATTTTATGAAAAAATACATACCGGTTACGATCTGATCTTCAATCCGCCGAAGACCCGGTTTATGGAGCTGGTGGAGGCACAGGGCGGTAAGGCCTACAACGGAGCAAAGATGCTGCTGTACCAGGGAATTATTGCGTTTGAACTGTGGACAGGCTGCAAGGTCGAATCGTGGCTGGCAGACAAAGTCTATGAACGGATGCAGGAAGCAAAAAAGACAGAGGACGGAAAATAAAATGAAGCACAAGCGCAGGAATATCGTCCTGATCGGTTTTATGGGATCGGGGAAAACCACACTGGGATTAAAGCTGTCCTATCTGCTGCGGATGCCGGTGGAAGATACGGATAAAATGATTGAGAGACAGGAAGGCAGGAGCATTTCGGAGATTTTTGCGGATGATGGGGAAGCCTATTTCCGGGAACTGGAGACGGAAGTCTTACGCAAATGCGGCAGTAGAAAATACGAGTACATTCTGTCCGTAGGCGGAGGAACCCCGGTCAATCCGGTGAACCGTCCCCTGTTGCATCAATGTGGAACGGTGGTATACTTAAGAGTGTCACCGGAAGTAGTCTATGAGAGACTCAAAAATGATACCACAAGACCGCTGTTGCAATGTGAGGATCCGCTTGGAAGAATCCGGGAACTGTTAGCAGTACGGGATAAAATCTATACGGAATGTGCAGATATCATCCTGGATGCAAATAGGGGATACTCTGATGAACTGGCAGAGGAACTGCAGCTGCAGCTTCGTAAGATGAAAGAAGCACCGAAGAAAAAGGAGCGTGGGAAGAAAATGAAAATATTAGTGATCAACGGCCCTAACCTGAATTTCCTGGGAATCCGGGAGAAAAAAATCTATGGCACGCAGGATTATCAGTATCTGTTGGATCTGATCGATAAAAAGGCAAAGGAGACCGGGGATGAGATCCAGACGTTCCAGAGCAATCATGAAGGAGCCATTATCGACAGGATCCAGGAAGCCTATTTTGATGGAACAACCGGTATTGTAATTAATCCGGGAGCTTATACTCATTACAGTTATGCTATCCGGGACGCACTGGCAAGCGTGGATATTCCGAAAGTGGAAGTCCATATTTCCGATATTACAAGCAGAGAAGAATTTCGCAAGATTTCCGTGACGGCACCGGTATGTAATAAGCAGATCTACGGCCAGGGACTGGACGGATATCTGCAGGCAATTGATTTCTTAAGAGAAATTTGAAAAAAATATTCAAAAGTAGTTGAAATATGTATGCTTTTATATTAAAATATTAAAGAATTATGACGTGAAAATATTAGGAGGAATACATTATGATTTCTGCAGGTGATTTCAGAAATGGTATTACCATTGAGTATGATAACAATGTTTACCAGATTATCGAATTCCAGCATGTTAAGCCGGGAAAGGGCGCAGCATTCGTTAGAACCAAGCTGAAGAACATCAAGAGTGGCGGTGTAGTTGAGAAGACCTTCCGTCCTACTGAGAAGTGCCCTCAGGCGCGTATTGATAGAAAGGATATGCAGTATCTGTATGAAGATGGTGATCTGTACTACTTCATGGATACCGAGACTTACGATCAGGTTGCACTGAATTCTGAGACCGTAGGCGATGCACTGAAGTTCGTAAAAGAGAACGAGATGTGCAAGATCTGCTCTCACAATGGCAGCGTATTCTCCGTAGAGCCTCCTCTGTTCGTAGAACTGGAGATTACAGAGACTGAGCCTGGATTCAAGGGCGATACCGCTACCGGTGCCAGCAAGCCTGCTACCGTTGAGACCGGAGCTACCGTAGCTGTACCTCTGTTCGTTAACCAGGGTGACAAGATCAAGATCGACACCAGAACCGGTGAGTATCTGTCTCGTGCATAATCACTGATATCCGAGCATAAGACCTGTAAGGCAATGAGTGACCTTTTTTTCGAAGGTGTACTTGTTGCCTTTTTTGTTGCAATTTGAAATACCACATGGGTAAAAGCCGGTCTGGGGAGACAGCGCTTTCGGAGATACATGGAGGTATTTATATGGAAATGACCGTTTTCAGAACAAAAGTACAGCGTGCAGTCAGTGAGGCGCTTGGAGAGGAATACAGCGTAGAATTAAGAGAAGTACAGAAGAATAATGGAGTGATCCTGCAGGGACTTATGATTCGCAGGGCGCAGGAAAACATGATGCCCACCATATACCTGAATTCTTTTCTAAAGGCTTATGAGGAAGGTGCGACATTTGCGGATATTATCCGGAAGATCGTTACGGTGTACAGAGAAGATGCCGTGGGAAAACAGATCAATATCTCATTTTTCACGGATTTTGAAAAAGTAAAAGACAGGATATGCTTCCGGCTGATCAATCGTGATAAAAACCGAAGCTTCCTGGAAAAGGTGCCATATATTCCCGTTCTGGATCTGGCTGCCTGTTTTTACTATGCATACGATGGCAATGGAGTGCAGAACGGAATGATCCCTATTTACAACAACCATATGTCCGCATGGAATGTGACGGACAGAGAATTGTTTGCCTGCGCTGTGAAAAATACTCCCAGACTTTTTCCCTGCGACATTATGCCGATGGAAAGTGCATTGGAGGAACTGCTGGAGGAGCTTCAGGCAGATGTAAGACAACATCTGGCACGGGAGATTCCCATGCTGATCCTGACAAATGCCGGGAAAACATACGGTGCCTGCTGCATTTTATACCCGAAAGTGCTGGAGCAGCTGGCTAAACGGGTGGATGGGGATTATTATCTGATTCCCAGTTCGGTTCATGAATTTATTCTGCTTCCGGTAGATCAGGGACGGAGTGCGGAGGAGCTGAAGGAGATGATCGTCGAGGTAAACAGCACGGAGCTGACTCCGGAAGAGATTTTGTCGGATCAACTTTATTTATACAGCAGGCAGGAGCGCTGTGTAAAAATACTTTAATTTTAACTGGACATGTGTAGGGTTTTATGATATTATAGTCGAGGTGATGTAACAAATTTGTAATATTTGCATCCGTAGTCTAATGGATAGAACGGAGGCCTCCGACGCCTTTAATGCAGGTTCGATTCCTGTCGGATGCATTTACATCACCTTGATTATAGGGAGAGAGATGAGAGAAGCCGCTTGCGGCTTTTTGCAATTCAAGGAATATTTCAGAATTCGGAAAGGACTATATATGTGGAAAGAGAAAATACATTCCATCGGCAATTATATCATAAAACATAATAAGGTCGTGCTTCCGGCAGTAGTTGTAGTGGCGGTGGCTATTACCGTATCCGTAAGCCTGAGCCTGAGTAACCGGCATAAAGAGGCACAGCAGGAGGCAGAGATCGCATCCGCAGCCAGTGAGACGGCAACAGAGACGGCGACGGAGGAAGTGCCGTTGGTGGCCAACGAAGAAGGTGCGATTTATACACTGATCGCAACGTATTATAATGCCATGGCGACAGGTGATGAAGAGACACTTCGTTCCGTATGCGATGAAATCTCGGATAAGGATATGTATCGTTATGTAGAACTGTCTCAGTATATTGACTATTATCCTACTTTGGAAATATATACCAAGACGGGACCGGAGGAAGGGTCTGTGATCGCCTATGTGTATTACAAGATCTCTTTTGTGGGTCACGAAGAAGAGGTTCCCGGATATCAGGCACTCTATATCTGTACCAACGATCAGGGCGGACTGTATATTAAGCGTGGTGAGAACAGTGAAGAAGTAAATGAATATATCAAGACTGTCAGCACGCAGGATGATGTTGTGGAATTCAATAATAAGATTACCGTGGAATATAATGAACTTATGGTGGACCATCCGGAGGTGCTGCAGTATATCAGTGAACTGGATTCTCAGGTAAGTATTGCGGTAGGCGAGAAGCTTGCCAATCAGGTGGCCGGAGAGACGCAGGTCGCAGAAGCCGGAACAGAGGAAGGCAGCACGGACGGACAGGATACCCAGACGGAAAACGGCGAACAGCAGGAGGCAGAGGATCAGGGACCTCAATATGTAACCACCACCACAACCGTGAATGTCAGAAGCTCTGACAGTGAGCAGGCAGATAAACTGGGCAAGGTGTCCGGCGGTACGAAGCTGCAGGTTCTGGAACAGCGTCCTAACGGCTGGACCAAGGTGGATTACGAAGGCAAGGAAGGCTACATCAAGACAGAGTTCCTGCAGCTGGCGGAGAGTGCAGCGGGAACTGAGACCATCGGAACAGTTACTGCCACCACCAATATTAACGTGCGTGCATCGGCCAGCGAGACAGCAGACAGACTGGGAGTTCTCTCCGGCGGTGATTCCGCAGAGCTGGTAGGCACAGAAGGCGACTGGAGCAAGATCAAATACAACGGACAGATCGGATATGTGAAGAGCGAGTATGTGCAATAAATGAGCAGTGCCAAAAATGAATTGGCAAAAATCTGACTGCTCGCAGGCACGATTTTTGATGATTCAATTTTGATAGGGCGAATGCCCGACAGCGAAGAAACGCGAAGCGTTTTTGAGCTTGCACTGCGGACTTCGAATAAAACATGTCATTTCAGGGAAAGCTTCTTACCAAAAACGGTAAGGAGCTTTTTTGATGAACAAACAGGAAATTAACATCTATCGGGAAATACAGCGTAATACGGAAATGGCGATGAAAGCACTGGATGCTGTTACGGATAAAATCTACGATGACCGTCTGGCTGCGACTGTGGCAGACCAGGAGCTGCAATATTCCAGACTGCATGACAGAGCAGTGCAGAAACTGGTAGAAGGCAAAACACAGATTTATCGCACGAATGCTATAGAGAATATGATGCTTAAGCTGGGCATCGGATACAATACACTTCTTAATACCGGCACGGGACATATAGCGGAAATGATCATAAAGGGAAGCAATAACGGTGTTCTGGAGATGGAGAAAGTGCTGGCGCATAACGAAGAGATGGCGGATACTTCCAGCAGGGCATTGGCGAAGGAACTTATCGCCATGGAAAACAGTAACATTCGGGCCCTGAAAGAATATCTATAGCACACTTTTGGTAAAATGACGAACAGTATAACGCACAGATTGTATACTTGTATAATTTATTGTGCAAATTATACAGAAAAACGGTCAAAACTTTTATGATTTAGTGGGATAAAGTTTATTGTACAATTAAAAAAGTCGTTTTATAATAAAGCATATGGCAACCAGGTTGTCATGAATCTGTATACCAATTGAAGGAGGACATTCAGATGTCATATGTTGATGAAGTATTTGATATGGTAGTGACCAAAAATCCCGCACAGCCCGAGTTCCATCAGGCAGTCAAAGAGGTTCTGGAATCTCTTCGTGTTGTGATCGAGGCAAATGAGGAAAAATATCGTAAGGACGCTCTGTTGGAGAGAATCGTAACTCCCGAGAGACAGATCCTGTTCCGCGTACCCTGGGTGGATGACAAGGGTCAGGTACAGGTAAACAACGGATTCCGTGTACAGTTCAATTCCGCGATCGGACCTTACAAGGGCGGTTTACGTTTACATCCTTCTGTAAACTTAGGTATCATCAAGTTCCTTGGTTTTGAGCAGACCTTCAAGAACTCCCTGACTGGACTGCCGATCGGCGGTGGTAAGGGTGGATCCGATTTCGATCCCAAGGGCAAATCCGACAGAGAGATCATGGCTTTCTGCCAGAGCTTCATCACAGAACTTTACAAATATATCGGAGCAGACACCGATGTTCCTGCCGGTGATATCGGTACCGGCGCAAGAGAGATCGGTTATATGTACGGACAGTACAAGAGACTGACCGGCCTGTATGAAGGTGTTCTGACCGGTAAGGGTTTAAGCTACGGTGGATCCCTGGCAAGAACCGAAGCAACCGGTTACGGTCTGCTGTATCTGACAGAGGAGATGTTAAAGTGCAATGGCAAGGATATCGCAGGCAAGACTGTTACTGTATCCGGTGCCGGCAATGTAGCGATCTACGCTATCCAGAAAGCAGAGCAGTTAGGTGCAAAGGTAGTTACCTGTTCCGATTCTACCGGCTGGATCTATGATCCCGAAGGAATCGATGTAGCTCTGTTACGCGAAGTGAAGGAAGTTAAGCGTGCAAGACTGACTGAGTATGCAGCAGCAAGACCCAGTGCACAGTATCATGAGAAGAAGAACGGTGAGCACGGTGTATGGACTGTTAAGTGTGATGTAGCTCTTCCCTGCGCAACCCAGAACGAGCTGGATCTGGAGGATGCAAAGCAGCTAGTAGCTAACGGCGTATTCGCTGTAGCAGAGGGCGCTAACATGCCTACCACCATGGAAGCTACCGAGTACTTCCAGAAGAACGGTGTTCTGTTCTGCCCTGGCAAGGCATCCAACGCAGGCGGTGTTGCTACCTCCGCTCTGGAGATGAGCCAGAACAGTGAGAGACTTTCCTGGACCTTCGAAGAAGTAGATGCCAAGCTGAAGAACATCATGGTGAACATCTTCCACAACCTGGATGATGCAGCTAAAAAGTACGGTATGGAAGGCAACTACGTCGCAGGTGCGAACATCGCAGGCTTCCTGAAGGTTGCAGATGCTATGACCGCACAGGGCATTTGCTAATTAAGAATTTCTAAGATAATATAAGATATTGAGAAGTCCTGGAAATGTTGAATTTCTGGGGCTTTTCTTTATGTATTGAAATGACAAAAAAATTGTCAGAATATTTATAAATAGAAGATAATTTACGTTGCTTTGAGGTCGTTATATACACGTGGTACACAAGTGATATACAGGTGGTATATGGCAGAAGTGAAGGCGATTATGGAACAGGTGTGGAAGACGCAGAAGGCGATGTTGAAGAAGCAGCTGTTGATACATAATGGTTAAGTAGAGCTTTCAGCACAGAATGTGTGGTATGGGAAGTATCGGTTAAAGCGAAGTAAACGGTTTTAATGGAATTGTGTGTGCGCGTGTGGTAAAATGGTGTTGTTGAAGAAAACGGCATTTATCAAATATAATACCTCTCCCAACCTATGGTTGAGTTTGATAATTCCACTTACAGTTTGTGTACAAAAACTGATAAAAATTGTAAAGTGTAGCGTGAAAGGAGGCATATTGTAATGAATCAAATTGATACAGGAAAGTTTATTGCTAGTTGCAGAAAAGAAAAAGGTCTGACACAAGCACAATTAGCAGAAAAGTTAAACATCACTGACAGAGCTGTTTCCAAATGGGAGACAGGAAAATGTATGCCCGATTCATCTATCATGTTGGAACTTTGCAATATCTTAGATGTTACGGTCAATGAACTATTAAGTGGGGAGAGGATAGAAATGAATAATTATGAAGAAAAAGTCAGCGAAAATCTCATTGAATTAAAACGAAAAGATGAGAATAATATGAACAAGAATACTATAATATCAATAATATATACAATTACCATGGTTATTGGTATTCTAGTATGTTGTATATGTGATGTTGCTATTTCGGGCACCCTTACATGGTCACTTATTACACTTAGTTCTATTTTGATTACATGGATAGCATCTTTTCCTGTTATATTGTTAGGGAAAAAAGGTGTTTTGGTAGCGATGGTTGCCATTAGTATTCTCATTTTACCATTTATGTACATATTAAGTATTTTGATAAAAGTCAATGAAGTATTCAACATTGGTGCGATTATGTCCATTTATACACTAGTTTTTTTGTGGATAATTTATATTCTGTATTATCGACTCAAGGAACGAAAACTGTTGGCAACAGGAATTACATTTTTGTTTGCAATTCCGTTCACACTTTTGATAAATATTACATTATCAAAATTAATTGGAGAACCTGTGATTGATGTTTGGGATATATTATCCGTATTTATCCTGTTGATAGTATCAGTTGCTTTTATAATTGGAGATTATGCACGAAAAAAAGGTTTTGTAAGATAGGCTATTTTCTGAGTCGCTTGAAAATTCAAGGTTCAGAAGCTAAACGTTATTTGAAAAATGTTAGTGTGAGGTACATATATGGGAAAATGCTAATACTGACATTTGAAGACAGCGAGGAAGGAATACTAAACCATATAGTTTCTTATGTCAGTACAGGAACGAAGGCATTTCAGGTGGTAGAAAATGCAAGAACAGAATTAAGATTCGATGGATTGGAAATAGATGTTGCAAAACGTTTGGTAAGAAAGCAGAAACAGGAAATAGATTTGACCTTTACTGAATTTGAAATTTTGCATTTATTAGCAGGAAATCCGGGCAGAGTGTTTAGTAAAGAGCAGATATATAATAGTGTTTGGAAAGAACCATATTTCGGTGATTACAACATTGTCATGAGCCATATCCGTAACATACGGGAAAAGATAGAGGATAATCCCAGCAAGCCAATTTACATACAGACGGTATGGGGAGTCGGCTATAAATTTAATAACAAACTAAAATGAGCAGGTATTGCAGAGCGTTTGTAATATCTGTTTTTTATATGGCTGATAATAATGGTTTACGGACTTTGCCAGAGAAAGAATATAAGAAGGCTGTAAAATTTCACGTTGAATTTTCAGCCTTCCTGCGTATAATATATAAGTAAAGAAGCTATATTGTCGTAGGAAAGGAAGTTGATTTTATGCCAAATATATTACCGGTATCAGATTTAAGAAATTATAATGAAGTGTTGAAAAATTGCCAGATTGGAGACCCCGTGTTTTTGACCAAAAACGGTAGAGGTAAGTTTGTGGTTATGGATATTGAGGACTACGAGCGTGAAAAAGCCGAAAAGAAGCTACTCATGAAACTGCAGGAAGCAGAAGAAGCTGTTAGGGATGAAAGTGTCTGGATGAGTTTGGATGAACTAAAGAAATCTGTCGGGGTATAGCATATGATGAAATTGCGGATTAACCCTATTGTGGCAGAGGACTTGAAGAATATTAGAGAGTATATTGCTGAAGATAATGAAGAAATGGCGGTAAAGACCATTCAGGAGATATATGCTCGAATTGAAAATATACAGCAATTTCCGTATATGGGAGCTGATCTTGCTAAAAGGGTCAGCTTCCGAACGGATTATAAATATGTGATTTGCGGGAATTATGTCGTGCTATATAAGATTGGGGAAGAATATGTGGAGATTTACCGGGTGGTGAATCGGTATCAGGATATTACGCAGATATTTTAGTTGAATTATTGAAATGGATATTGGAGGTTAAATGTGAGAGTACAATATTTTTCAGATGAGTATATTAGTGAAACTGAAACAGTTGATTTGATTGAAAAAGTAAGTGAAAAATATAAAGATATTGAGGGAAAAATATTATATAAATTTCCTTCAATTAAGGAGTTAGATAAAAAGGTTATTGTTCCAGATATACTTATTGCTTCAGAAATTATGGGTATAATTGTTATTGTGGTTGACGCTATGCAGGTATTGCGTGAAGCAGAAATGGATATCTTCAAAGAAAAAATAGAAATAATTGATAATTATATCTATACATCGTTAATGAAAAATAGAAATTTAAAGCAAAACGCACGCAGTTTAAAGATTAGTGTTACTACATTAGGGTATTGTCCAAACTTATCAATAGATTTAGAAGATGAAAATATCTTTTGCTCAGTATCAAGTATTTTAGAGTATATTGATAAGATAGATGAATTGTGCACAGAGGAAGTTGTTGAAGAAGCTATTGCAAGCTTAGAACAAGCAACTGCGATGATAAAACCTAAAGAACGAATTTTGGGTAAGGAGGATAAGAACACAAAGGCACAATTACTCAAAGAGATAGAAACGCAAATTGCACGATTTGATGATGAGCAAAGATTGTCTGCGTTAACTTTGTTAAATGGCCCACAGCGAATAAGGGGGTTGGCTGGATCGGGAAAAACAATTATTCTTTGCTTGAAAGCAGCTAATTTGCATATGATATATCCAGAAGCAGTTGTTTTATATACATTCTATACCAAAAGCTTATATGATTATATTATTCAATTAATTACAAGATTTTATATGAAGATGACAGATGGACAAATTCCAGATTTTGAGAATAAAGTTAAAGTGATGCATGCATGGGGAGGAAGGCAAGTTCCAGGAGTATATTATAATGCATGTAAGAATAATGGAATTTCACCAATAACTTTTGGCGAAGCAAAAAAACATGGAAATGCTTTTAAATACATATGTGAAAAATTTGTTGATGCAACGCAATATGATGCGAACAAAATGTATGATTATGTCTTAATAGATGAGGCACAAGATTTTGATATTTCTTTTTATCAATTATGCAGATCTATTGTCAAAGATGATCATATAATTTGGTGCTATGATGAAGTTCAGAATATCTTTGATGTAATATTACAAAATCCAAAAGAGACGTTTGCAAACAAATATGATCCTAAAGGAATTGATTTGATTGAGGAACAAAAGAAATATCCTCGCATGAGAAATGATATTGTTTTGCATAAAAGCTATAGAAATGTAAAGAAAATACTATTAGTAGCGGTTGCGTTGGGGTTTGGAATTTATAATGATAAATTAATTCAAGCACTTGAAAATAATAAACATTGGGAAGATTTAGGCTTTACTGTTGTGGAAGGCGATTGTAGTAAAGAAGAAAGAGTAATTATTGAAAGAAATGAAAAAGCTTCACCATTAGTTGTTGATGAAAGTAGAATTGAAGATTGCATTAGAATATTTCAAGCTCCGGATTTCTCACAAGAACTAGACTGGATAGCAAAAGAAATTGAAAAAGCAATTACGGTTGATAAATTATTACCTGAGGATATTGCGGTAATTTGTTTGGATGAGACTAATTCGTTTAACTATTTTAACGGATTAGAGCAACGATTAGAAGCTAAATCAATCGCAACATATAATGTCATGGATAGGGATTATGTTAAGGGATTTTATAGAGAAGGTAATGTGACTCTTTCAAGTATTTTTAAAGCTAAAGGAAATGAAGCTGCTATGGTGTTTGTGATAGGATGTGATGTATTTGAAGATAAAAAAGATTCCAGAATAATGAGAAATAAAGTGTTTACAGCATTTACTAGAGCTAAAATATGGTTAAGGATATCTGGAACGGGGGAGGAGTGTTTGAAACAAATGTTATATGAAATGAATCAATTGAAAGAGCATGAGTTTAAATTTGATTTTCTAAATAAACCAACACATTTATTGGATAAAGATTGGAATGAAAGATCGGAAAACTATGATAATGAGCAGGCTTTTTATGAGGAATTACTTGAGATGAGTAGGAAAAAGGGGATATCTGTAGATAGAATATTACAAATGTACACTCAGAAAAAGAAAGAAGATGAAAAGATAGATGAATGAAGCAGCTTTTTTGATAAATATAAAAAGGTGTAAAAAAATATTAGGAGAGAGTGGTATACTTAAGAAAGTAAATGTAACAAATGTTCAACTGTGTACATATAAAAAATACAGTAATGTATTTCGAACTACCGCACAGAAGGAGAATTATGCAAGGACTTTCATAGTTGGTTTAGAAATGGATGATTATGATTTCTTGCTGAATGATGGCTCTTATTTTCAGTTTTCATTTGATAAATGTGAAAAAGATTATGTTTTGAGGATGGCATTTTATCCCACGATAAATAATATTTCATATGACGATTTTTTACATGAGTTTTTAGAAAGTGATATAGATGAATGTGGAGGTGAATTTATTGAAGATTATCAACAATATTTAACTGAGCAAGAAATAAAGTTCGTAACTCCAATAAGGTATGACTACAATACTAAAATATATAAACCACTTGTGCATAGTTCGGCGCATGTTCATTTTGGATATGAAGAAGATATAAGAGTGCCTACGGACAATGTGCTATTTCCGTCAGCGTTTGTGAAATTGATTTTACAATATTTCTATTATGATATTTGGAAGCAAAAAATAATGCAAGGTGATTTTCAAGATTGTCTAATTGAAAGAATAGAGAGGGAGATAATCGGTAGGCAATATTGGGGGATAGATGAAATGAAAATCCCTTATATTAGTTGTTCTGGTCATAACAATTAATGTTGTGAATATAGATTTTTGTTCGTTGAAATTGTCCGACAATCACTCTATACACGTGATATACAACCGACCTCAAAACCCC
>ENA-OPUE01000380-OPUE01000380.1-human-gut-metagenome-genome-assembly--contig:-NODE-380-length-38376-cov-3.563268_pt1 | contig 38376 bp, 57 predicted proteins | sample MGYA00241466_ERZ501924 | MGnify/ENA primary metagenome ERZ501924 (study PRJEB25962, sample SAMEA2042223) | human gut metagenome | biome: human gut; feature: human-associated habitat; material: faeces...
AATAAAAGCCCCTTAAAAAGGGGTTAAAATGCTATAATGGTGTCCTTGGCAGGAACAATTTCAATAGTTTCACACGATTTGTCATCCCGTAAAAACGACAAATAGCCAACAGCAAAATACACTATGAAACACTAAAACACTATAAAAGTGTGTTGGGAGTGTGTTTAAAAATGAATTGTAAATATTATAGAACAAGAGCAAAAAAATATAAAAAATATGGATACTGCATCAAGTACAAAAAAGAAGTATCTCTATTCTGCAAGAAATGTAATACAATAGAATATAAAGAAATTAAAACAATAAAGAAAAGAACATATAAGTTATCTAAAGCAGAAACTAATAGAACTAGTATATTCACTGATAACTTAGACCGTTGCATTATTTGTGGCAAGAAAAAAGATAATCTCCATGAAGTATTTTTTGGACGAAATAGACAGCTTTCGATTAAGTATGGACTAGTTATACCATTATGCCTAGAATGCCACCGAGAAATGCACAGAAACATAGAATTACAAGAGCTGTGGTGCGAAAAAGGACAAGTCATTTTTGAAAAGGATTATCCTGAATTGAACTTTTTAACTATATTTAGAAAAAATTATTGCACAAAAAAAACAACCTAGCCAAAAAAGACTAGGTTATTTTTAATATTTAAATCCATATTTTACTAACATTTTTAAAGTTAGCGGTCCTATGTTGCCATCTGACTCAAGACCTGTTCTTTTTTGAAACTCAATTACCCACGATTTAAGATAATTACCAAAGAAATCACCATCATTATTCTTACCAACAAGTTTAATTCTTGCACTTTCTTTTGTATTACCGAAATAGCCATAAAAATTGTTGACAAAGAATAAACATATTTTATTGATATTGCTTCCTTTATCTCCGTATTTCAAATAACCTCTAGTCCCTAAAAAGTTATCTGTTGTACTAGGTTTAGTAGGTTCTGGTTTAACATCTTTTTTTTCTAATTTTGCTGTTACTTCATTTCTAAACCAATTCATATTTTTATTGAATTTCTTTAACCAATGATCGCAATCACCGTGATTTGATGCATAGCCTTTTAAATGAGCTTCATGATGGCTCACAATACTATCAGCTGACAGATTATATTTGTCACATAGATAAGCACAAAATTCTATAGCAACTCCAAAAGCATCATTGAAATACTTTTCATCTTTTAATGCATCCTCACATATTTCAAATTGTATATGTGTGTAGTTGTAACTTCCTTTTTTACCACTTGCACATCCCCATGGCATATAATCGAATGGTAGTGTTTGATAACATCTAACTACTCCATTTTTATCTTTACCAATGAAAGCGTTAACACAAGAATTTAATCCACTTCTATTCCAATCATTGTTATATTGATTTTTTCCTAGAATACCATCATCAGGTTGAACATATCTTTTTAGATATGGATTATTAGCTCCAGTTGAGTGTACCACTATCCCTTTAGGCACCATTTTTGATGCTTTCTTATAACATGAATTATTAGTTAATAAACATTTTTTAATTTCCATATTTCTATTCTCCTTTAATTTTATTTACTGCTTTATTTCCTAACAAGTATGTAGAAATAACAGCTATTACAACTGCTATAGTATTTGTAACCTTATCAGCATTAATATTCCATATTGGAGCAATGCCTATAATAAGTGCGTTTACTATAGTTAGTATATTAAGCACATATTTGCTAATTTTTTTAAATTTTTCCATTTCTTCTCCTCCTTCCTATATTTTTTCTTTTTTCAACAATTGTTCCCAGTGCTCATGAATATAAGAATTGCCACCCAATTTATTGTATTTATCATATAATTCATGTGCGTTAAGTCTTTGAATTTGACTTTTTGGGACATTGTGTTCTACATCTGAGATAAAATTTGTCAAATCCGTTTTAATTGATTGTAGTTCCAAATCATCAATTCTTTTTACTAACGGATTTAATGTTTTATCTATTTGTTTGCTAAACATACTAAAAATATATTTAATTGAACTTATAAATCCAACTAAAAAAGCAAGTGCTGTAGCTACTTGCCCTAACGTTATATTTTCCATTTCTATCCTTTCTTTAAATAATAAATCAATTATATATTACTAAAATTATATTGAGTTCCACCACTTGGTTTAGTGCTTTGTTTCCAGCCATAACCCTCAAAAACATTCCATGGTTCATATCCTGTATTCCATATTGATAATAATTGTACTCTCATTGGAACATAATAATCGGGTAGATATGCATATATATCAACTGAATTATCACTATTACGTATAGCCAATAAATTAGAGGATTTTATATTTCCAGTTATTATTTTGCATTGTAAACCAAGATTGTTAAAATATGATATATATATAATACCAAAAAGTCCAGTTGCACTACCCATCCCAGGAGTTAACAATAAAGTTATATCTCGACTATTCCAACCACCTGTTTGAGGCAAGTGTGCTATTCGACCCCAACCTGGTTCTCCAGTTTTATCATTATATATTTGTTTAGTACTGTATAATTCTATTTTAGTTTTTAAATCTTGTCTATCTTTACCTTTATACATTATACAAGAACTATCAAAATAAATTTTATTCTCAGGTTTAATTGATTCTGCCATATTATTGACTTACTAAGCATTCAAAGTTTTAGGCTATTCTTTTATATACATAACTAGTTTCATTTTTGGCATAGACTTCTACCAATAATGAACATTTAACTCCATAGCAAGCGGGTGTTAATGTAGTATTGTATATTATTCCACAAGGATTTACATAGAAATTTACATTTCCGCTTGTTTTATAAATATACATATTTGATGCCCCGCCATAAGATTCAGCAACAATTGGAGGACTCATTTGACCACCATTGGAAATTATCGTTCCCGCTGGTAAATCATTTTCATTTTGTTCCCACCATATGTTTCCATTAGTAGAAGTTCCGTTGTGTAAAGAAAAATGCACATAGGCTTTTACTACCCCAACTATATTTTGAGTATATATATGGAAAGTGCCTGAATCAAATTTTAATATATCATCTACTAAAGAATTTATAGTATAGGTTTTAGATGGTATTTTAGTATCTGAAAACGGCAATCTAGAGCCAGCTGTCATTTCGCTAGTATTGCTAGAATTATTATAAGCATTACCGGTAGCAATTAATTCACCACCATGAAAGCTTTGCACTAATATCCACGTTCCATCAAAATAAACCGAAGGATTAATATTTTTTGTACTAGAATATATGCTACCTACCGGCAAATACGGGTACGGAAAAATATAGCCCTTATCATCTTCGAATTTTATACTTTTTCCCATTTTTGTTTTTTTGTTAGAGTTTATCGAGATATTATTTCCATCTTCCTACTGCTAAAACCTGAAATGTATGATATTGTGATGCGTTAAAAGTTGGCCCGGACACATAAATTTTTCCAGCATGTGATTTGGTGGCGTTTTTCACACCTCCTAAAATGCCATCATTTCCATACAATGCGACAAATACAAATGGTGTATACGCAAAAGATATTGGAAAATTTCCTAAATCTACTGGTTCAGTACTTTCATACAATGTTCCCCATTCTTGTGTTCTTTTAACAACAGCATCGACTTGATGGACAGTAATTAATCTTCCTCCAGCGTATTTAGTATAATTTCCATTGCTTGTTTCCCCACATTCCACAACTGAACTATTAAGTAAATTACTTAATAATTCTTTGTTATGAATTATTCCGGTGCTATCCCAATAAATATTATTCTCTAATTTAATTGATTCACTCAATTAAATCACCTCTAACAATACCTCCTCTCTTGAGAAGATAAACAAAAGGAAGTGTGCTTAAAGTAAGCATACCTCCTTTCTTTTTCCAAAACAAGACAATAGTTTGCTTGCTTGCTTGCTTGCTTGCTTGCTTGCTTGCTTGCTTGCTTGCTTTAGGATTTTCTCATTCTTACGAATGAGAGTCAATAGTTTTTTTAATTTATTTTTCATTTTATTCTCCTTTACCATTCATCTACTTTTACCAATTTCAAAAATACCCCATTTAACATCACTCCATCTCCGAAAATTACAAAACCAGCTTCGCCTTTTGAAATAGTATTTTGATATTCAAAAGACATAAGCTCGTCTCTAGCTGTATACATAATTTCATATACTTTTTGGTAATCCCATGCTCCACTTGTTGTCAAAGGATTTACCAATTTTAAATTTTCAGTTTTAAACGTGTTGTTTATTATTGTTGGAGTAATCGCTGTAGCGCCATTTGTCCAAGTAGTTTGACCTTTTTCACGACATTTCCAACTAATTGCTAAAGAGTTATTTTTTGAACTACTAAATGCTCCATTAAAGTAATTCCCTGTTAAATTAGTTTGCATTTCTGAACCGGTTTGCGTTGGTCTAGAAGTTGTCGCATTATAATTTAAAGGAATATAATTAATTCTCTTAAAATAATTACTTTTACTACTATCTGAAGATTGAAATTCATATTCTGCAGAATAACCTCTAGTATCTTCAATTCGCACCGTATATGTATTAGTATTAGGAGTTAGAACATATTTAGTTCCTAAAGTTTGCAATGCTCCATTAATATACAATTTTGATATTGAAGAACCATTTTTAGCTGAGTAAGTTAAATTAATTTCTGCCACTGATTTATAATCAACCAGAGTTTTATTTGACCCTGTTAACGCAACTGTTGTAGAATTTGTATCGCTTATTGTTCCAGAAATTGTTGGAATACACCTATTTTCTAAACAATAAATAGTTATTGAATATGATTTAGTATCACCTATTTTGGTTGAACCACTATAAGTTTCCAAATACAAAGTACCATATCCATATTTTGAATTTGGTATTTGACTATATAAATTCGATGGAATAGCCCAACTGCATGAATTTCCAGCACTTGTAGCTATTACTCCAGATAAATTGCCAAAAGAATATGATATCTTATGTGTAAACGTATCACTATTTCTACTAATGAAAATATTTAACGTTTCTTCAATATAACCATTACCAAAACTCATACTTGATTCCCGAGGAATTGTCGTTAAACTAGTGTTATCCGTAGGCAATTCAGTCGTATTTGGAGCATAATTATTTGTATGTTTTTTTGTAAACACCAATTTTGCATAACCTTTTAGAGTACCATTCGATTTGTGTTCTACACTTATTGTTTCACTTAATGTGTAAGTATTATTTTTTACAAACGTAGAAATATCTAACGATTTCAGTAATTTAGGTGTTGTGTTTTTATTGTCATCTACCCAATAAATTGCTAATGTATTTGTTGTGCCAGACCACCGAATGTCTTTCGCGTACATTGTGCCAGTAACTTCAATTGATGAAGTGTTATTTACTTTATCAGTTGATTTTTCATTGAAGGAAATTGTAAAAGTATATGGATATGCTTTTGGGCTAGCCGGAGCATAAACATTTTTTGATTTATATCCACTTGCCAATTTTAATCACCTCCAACATAAAAAAACGCAAGCCCTTTTCCGTGCGTTTCATCTTCTATTACTTCTTGTCTAAAACTATTTGATATTGAAAAATATCTATCAACTTCAATATTATCTACTCTTAAAACAGAACGTTTCAAATTTTCATCGTAACCAGCAAAAAGTAATTCATTATTATTACTTTTATCTACAACTACAATTGCATCAGTATCAGCATTAAATCTTGTTTTTGAGTCACTAGAATCTATTGTTAGGCCTTCGTCATTAAAAGTAAATCCTTTATCAGTTTTTAATTTTGATACTCCATTTTCTTTTATTTCATTTACCGCTGTTATTGAAAACGCAGAATCTGTTAAAGCTGTACTTACATCTTTTTTAATTTCGGTAACTGATGATTTTGTTGCATAATCATCAAATTTTTTATTTATTTCTCCTACTGTGTTATTTAAAGATGTTTCGTTATTATTTGCTTTTGCAGAAACTTCTTCAACTTTAGTAGATATTGAAGACACTGAAGAAGATATTCTACCATTTTCTACAGATAAATCCGATATTGTAGTACCCTGTTCAGTTAAAGTAGTATTAATTGTTCCTATTTTTTCATCATAATCGTTAACTATTTCTGTTATTTCTTTTTTAGTCGAATAATTTTGTTTAACACTGAGTTCAATTTCATCGTTTGCTTTTTTTATTTCTGATTGAACATCACTTTTAGTGCTAAAAGTTTCATCTACTTTTTCTTTGGTATAATAATGATTTTCAATATATTCTATTGAAACATCGGTATCTCGTTTAATCCAATGATTTTTATTATATACATCACTATCTTGAGTGGCAAAAACCCAGTCACCTTTAGCAACTGGATTTTCTGTTTCTCCTGGAGGTAAATCATCATCAGAGATAGTATCTTCTACAATCCACAAATCATCTTTTTTATATGAGGTGGGTTTACTTGTATAAATTGATTTCTTAGAATTAATTTGATTATAAATAGACATTGGCACATCTACTTTTGCCCATGCGTAAGTTACTGGGTTAGTATTTTTCTTACAAAAACGATACTGATTACTTGTAGTAGTATCATACCAGTAATCCCCAACATGTTTGGCTTTTAAAATATCTGTTGTCCAATCATTTGCTGGGTCATCACTTTGATACCAACTTTCAACTTTATCATCAATTTGTTTTTCTAATTGCATTTTATCAACAGAATATGTATTATCAATAAAATCAGTAATAGTTGTATCATCAGTTGCTATTACAACCCAGTCATTTATGCTAAACACTCCCATTAACTTATCTCTAATACACCGATATAATTTATTATTGTAAGATAATAGGCTATCTTTGTAATATGGTGGATTAGGAGGAACACTATAACTTTTGGGCAAATTATCTATTTGATTACTAATAGCATCTTTACTATCAGATAATTGCTTATCCAAGTAACCTTTAGTTATATAATCATTATCATATTTTGGTTCTCTACTTATATTATTCATTTTTCCTCCTAATCATATAATTTATTCCATATTTCTTCTTTTTCTTTTTTAGTAATATCTAATTTATTAATATAATTAAATAAATAAGCACGATAACTTTTAATGCTATAATTGGTTGTTACTCCAAAAAGTATTGTTTTTTCTGCTTTACTTATATTCAATTTGTTAATGTAATTAAATATTGCTTGTTTTCTTGCGTTCTTCATTGCCGTAGTATCACCTTTATATTTATCTTTAACATCACTTACTGCTTTCTTAGCTAAATAGTAATCAGATATTTGTCCCTTCGCCATTGTATACGTTTTTACGCCATTATAAGTATTAGACATTTCAATTCCAACTACATCTTCTCTTGCTTTATTATAAGAATAATCAACAATATTTTTTATTATTTGACTTTTCTCTTCATCTTCAAGTTTTACATAATTAGAATTTTTCAAAAGAAGTTTTATATTATCTTCAATTATTTTACCTGAAACTTTTGCATATTCAGTTCTTTCCTTAGTTGAAAGTATTGTCTTTTCTCCTTTTTGATTAATGTAATAAGGTGTAACTCTTGGCATTATTGTTTGGTCACCAGTTACTTTATAAACTCTATAAATTTCTGATGCACTTTCACTTATATTTTCCGTATTAACATTGGCTGGATTAAGAAATACATTAAAAATATTATTTTTTCCACCATATCTAAGTATTTCTCTTCCCATTGTGTCAACACTAGGTGATAGAGTTTTGCTTAAACCTGGTAATTTAGCTTTTATTTTATTAGTAGCTGTTTGTAAAGGTTTATCATATTCATAAGTTTGTCTTTGCGTTGTATCAGTTAAATCAACAATTTGTTTCGAAAATGTTGGAATAGCTCTTGAAGGTAATTCTAATACCTCATTTATTATTCCCGAAACAACTCCTGCGTTATCACTTAAAACATCGTTTATGCTTGATAAGAAAGATTGTTCGAGTAATATGCTACCTGCAGTGTCTAAAGAGTTAACTATGCCTTCTAAAAGGGCTTGTTCTTTATTTCTTTTAGAATTTTCTATATTAGCCATTATAGATAATGGAGCTGCAATCGGTTGTGCCCAGTCATAAGTAAATGACTTATTACCTATTTTGATTGAATACGAATTAATTCCTAGAGTATTTTTTATAAAGTCTCTAGTATCCTTGTCATCATCACTTTCACCACTTGTTATACCAGCCTTAGCTAATGCTATACCTAATACATATAACATAGTTCCAGCTGTTGCCTTACCTAGAGTTTGGACAAAGTCATGTTGCATTTTTGCAGTAAACTGTCCAGTCTCAATAGCATTATTCATCGCCTTGTATTTTGTTAAACTATTAACTAATCCAACTGGAGAATAATCAACAATAGCTTTAGTTAAGTTAGCAGGCGTTTTTGCAAATGGAATTAACACATCGCCTAGACCATATCCTCCTAGTTTTATGTTATTTAGTCCACTTCTTACACCAAGTACAAACTTAGTATATTTGTTGTTATCATTCCATGTCCTCGATAAAGCTTCTTCGTGGGCAATGTCAATCATTTCTTGTGTAACTTCGGTAGTATGATTTAAAATCATTTGATTTTGTAAGGAATTTTCAAATGATGCTTCACTAAATACTCTGTCACCAGCATCCATAACATAATTTAATAAAGATTCCGTTCTATTTAATGACTTACCTATTAAATTTTTATCACTGAATGACTTCCTACTAGATATTTCAAATCTATTACCATCCATATCTTTAGTATTTATACCTTTTTTATAATCATTTGTTGCCTGATATGCGCCTTTTTTCATTCCTTCAAGAATTGCTTTTATATTCATATTTCCTGTTGTTCTAACACCAGTTTTTTTAGCTATTTTTTTATCCATTCTGCTAGCAAAAATATCCCCAATATAATTGACAGGTGCAATAATAGCATTACCAGCAACATTTCTTACTTGAGTTTTAGGGTTAAATAACATTGATATTCTCATCCAAGATTTTATTCTTCCATCCTTATCTGGTGGCAATTTATCAGTCATCATTTTTTGAATTTCTGCAAGTTTAACTTTCTTGTCATATCCCTCTGGCATGTCTTTTACTTCTTGCATGGTATCCATTATAAATTGTACTTCATTTGGTTTTAAATCAAAATCATTTTTATATTTGTCAATCCACTCTTTAGTTTTTCCTTTAACCATCTTTTCATAAGCATCGGATAATTCACTTTGAGCGTATTTTACCATACCTTCAGGTGACATTCTAGCCATAATATTAAATGCTTGTACAGTTTGACCGGCTTTAGTTCCTATATCCCTCATTTTTTTAGCTACTTCAACCATGCTGTTATAGTCACCACTATCACTATATTGTTTTAATAGTATCCATCCTTCTGCAACATCAGTAGGAGTGGCATCTTTGCTATCCATTTTTGCCCATCTTAATGTTTCAGAAGCCCCGCCTTTATTTAGTTTCTCAAACGCTTCATTAAGACTCTCTTCATTTGTTATTTTTTTATAGTATTTAACTTCATCATTTGATAATATATGTTCTTTTTGAGTATCATTAAGCATATTAGTTTTATCTTTAATATTAGACCAGTAGCGACTCTCGCCTGCACCTTTTTCCACCTTAACTTTTGATAATTCTGGTGTTGTTAAAGCATCATTAACTGATAAATCAGCAATCTCATTTGGGTTTAAAGTTTTTTTAACTTTTTTATTATCAGACTCATTTTTATTAATTTCATTAAATCTAGCATTTGATTTTAGCATTTCGTTGCCTTTTAATTTAACGTCATCAAAGTAGGTTCTAGTACCCTTAGATTTATAATTTTTTTCTAAATGTGCTTGCCATAAGGAATTATTTTGTGAGTACTTTGTGTTATCGTCAGGAAAGTATCCAAATTCATTTATATCATCGCCAGCAAAAAGTATATCCTTTGCTTTTACTTTCATTTCAAGAATGTTGCCTTTTCCATTAAATTGAGTATTGTTATGATATTCTGCATATGATTTTGATGGGGTCACCCAGTCACCAACATTTATCTTATTTCCAGGTGTCGCCCTATATATTGTTATTTCTGCTTCTGGATTATTTCTAACTTTTTTTAACGCATTTAGCGATTCATTGTTATATTTTTCATTCAAATTTAAATACCATTCGGGATGTTCAAAAATTCCAGACATGTTTGCTTCAAAATTAGACGCATTTCCATAGCCTTCGCTTGGCCTATGGTTCATAAAATAATCTGTTTCTGTTCCCAAATTATTTATATCATTATTAATTTCTATTTTTTGATGTGTATCGGAAGCTGCTTCATATATTTTGTTTCCTAAATCTGCACCTAATTCTTTAATTGCATTTGTATTAGACCATATATTAAATTCATTTAACAAATTATTATTAGAGTCCATTAAATAAACTTTTACGTCACCATCATCTTTTCTAAAGTATTCTATATAATTTGTCTTAATTAAATCATCATATCGTTTCGCATCTGCAAAAGAAAAAGAACTATTATCTAGTTCCAAATTTTCAATATTTTCTTCAATGGCATTTTTTAAATCTTCTATCGCGTTCTTCTCGCTATAAATTATCGGTCTTCCAGAATTATCTTGTGTTGCTATTCCTGGTACATATTGTGCATCATATATATGTTGTTCATATCCATGAGAAGTTTTCTTTGGTGGTCTTATATGATCCGACACTCTCAACTTGCCTACGTTTTCTCCATTATAATAAAATTTTACATAAAAACTATTACTTTGAGAACTATTCTCAACATCCATGTCTAATTGCGGATATTTTTTTAGAATTTGATTAACTATATTTTTTGTGCCTCTTTGTACTTTCTCACGAAAACTACTTACATTATTTTGTTCTGATTTTTCATTTATTTCATTAAATCTTTTTTGTAATTCATATGCATCTTCCGGTGCACTGTTAACTCCTCCACTTTCTTCATAGTACTTTATTAATTCATCTATGTCTGTTACATTGTTTATCATTTCCTCACTATATTCATAGACTTGTTTTTCAATATCACCAGATGCATACATATCTTCAATTATTTCTAACTCTTCAGCTTTAAATCTTTCGATATATTTTTCAATGTCCTCTTTTACCCATTTAGTTTCGTCAGATATTTTTTTATTTCTTTCATCTCTACGTTCAACATTATCAATTGCATTATCAATTTTTTCGTATAAAGAATTATAGTCTTGTGTATTATTTTCGTTTAACGGCATAGAATATTTAGTAGATGTATCACTATTGACTTTAACGTCAGTTTGTGGTATATTAGTGTCATTAAAGGAACCGTGGGCTGATTTATCAGCCATGATAGATAAACTTGTTTTATCTAGCACGGCTCCTTTTTTTTCTTTAAAGTTATCTAAATCATAAGCAAAATTATTATTGTTGTCCTTTCTTACAACTAATCTTGCTTCATAATATTTGTAATCTATTATTTCACCTGATACATTTTTGATTGGATAAGCTAATGTAACATTATAATAATCAAAACCTTGTTTACCACGATTTGTTCCTTTATAATTTTGTTTAGATTTGCTGGTATCCATCTTTGCAATTTCTAATATTTCTCCATAATTTCCAGAAATTCTCTTTTTTAATCTTGTATTTTTTTGATTATTATATCCATCATTCAAATACTTTTTAATATCTTTGTTTTCTATACTAATTTCTGTACCACTTTTAGAGTTCACATATTTAATACCTAGCATTGATTTTAGATTTTGTTCTGCTTCTTGTTTAGATGGATGAGAACCATTAACATCATCAGAAACTACAACATCTTCACCACTCATTAATTTTCCTTTAGCATAATTTACATTTCCATTTAAATTATTGACTGATTGTTGCATTGTTGTATTTTTATATGCATTTCTCCATCTGACTTCTAAATCTTGTACAAAATTTCTGTATCTGCCTTCAGAAGTTAATCTATTTAATAATTTCTTTATAGCTTCATATATTTGTCTTATTAAACTTTTAGATTGTTCAGTATTTTGTGTTTCAAGGGTATTAATAAATTCTTGATTGCCAAATAGTTGACCACACACATCTGTAAAAACTTCTTCTGATGTAAGATTTTTCCCATATGTAGTCTCAATTTCTTTAACTGCCTTAGCAAAGCCTTCATTTCTATTAGCAAAATCATTTACCAATTGTATCATTTCCGGGGTTTTTATAGCATGAGAAATTTCATGAACAAGTAAAAATTCTCCCGCTCTATCTGAATCCGGATTAATTCTGATTTCAATTTCATTGTTTGGATTTGTAGTAATTTTTGCATTAACTGAGTCACCGTTTTCATTAGTAATCGTGTTATCCAATAGTATATTGTAATTTTTATCTTCAATTACTTTAGAAATTGTATCTATTAATTGTTGAGTTTCTTGACTGTTATTTAATCTTGACTCTTTTGCACTCTGATAAAGATTATTAATCTTTTGATTATTTGTTTCATTATAATTAAATAAATTTTCATTATTTGTTTGGACAAGATTATTTATACTTGAAATACTAGATTTTTGATAATTTTCATTATTTTGATTTAGTTGATTATTTAATGAAGGATTTTGATTATTATTTAATTTTGAGTTAGCTAAATTTTCTTCTTCATCTACAGTTAATCCATTAATCAAACTTCTTCCGGTTTTTACATTTTGATAAGTAGTAGGATTTGCTCCTATAGTTACCGCAGAAACTAATGCTCCCATCACAAAGTCTTGTAATTTATCTTCGTTAGTATATATTTCATTTAGTTCTTTATCATTCATATAGGTTAATTGTTTGCCTATAGCACTTCCAATACCAGAAATAACTTCTTCAGCACCTTCACCCAAAATATTAACACCCGCTTGAGTTATATATTTTAAAGCCTTATTTTCAATTTTGCTAGTTGCCTTATTCAAAATAGTTTCGGTAGTTTTACCTGTTCCTGGTAATTTAATACCTCCAAACACATATTCAGAACCGATTTCAGCACCAGCACTTATACCAGCAGAAAGCCATGCTTGTGCATTTGAAGCACCTTGTGCATAGGCTTCTGGTAATTCATTACCTACACTGGTAACTCCAGAAGTAGCTTGCCAAGGAACACCGACAGATTGTAAAGCTAGCATTCCTGCATAGTACCCTGTGCCTTCCATTACATCACGAGAAGTACTTCCCAAAACACTATTATCTTTTGTTGCATCGCTAGCTTTTTGAAATAAATCAACTACTGGATTAGTTCGATTAGCTATATTATATTTCAGTCTATCAGCATAATCATTATACCCCAATGCATCAGCTACTGTAGCTGTGCCTCCAACAATTAATTTACCAGCAGCAGCACCAATATTTGCTACTCCTTTTAATAAATTTGCACCAACATTGGCTGTAGTGCTTAAAGTGGTTTTGGTAATATCACCAAAATCATAGCCATCATCAAACAAATTTGAACCTTTTACAATATCTTTATACCAGGGTTTATTTTCACTTTGTGCATTTTTTGAATTTTTAGATAGTTTCAATCCCCCCACTATATTATATTTTTGTTCTTGTTCTTTTTTTTCTTGTTCATCGTTTTCTTTATGAATTTCAGCTAATTTAATTGGCATAGGGCCACCTCCGTTTTTCTATTTTGGATTAGTTATATAATTTCTATATTGGTTTTTGATATTTGGTGTTGTTACCGTACTACCAAAAGCGCGACCACCACCAGAGCGACCGCCTCCGCCATTTCCAGCACCAGAAGACATCTTTTTACTTGTTTTTTTGTAAGCTGTTATATCTACATATTCATTAGCATAGCCATCCCAAGCATAATATTTATTACCAATTTTCCAAACATTTTGGTCATCTATACTTACATTACCAGAATTTAAAGAACCTTTTTCACCAATAAATTGGGCAACTGTTTGTCCTGATTTTTTTAGTTTTTGTCCATTAATATTATCTGGTTGGTAATTGTTATCAAAAACTCCATTAGCTGTATCTGGATTTACTGTTTTAGTAAATGGATTTACATACTTGCTTTGGGTTTCTGAAGTTTTATTGCCGGAATTGTCACTACTTCCATCACCAAAGCCGCTTCCACCAGAACTACTTAAATGAGTTTTATATTTATTTAAAGCATATTCTTTTTCCCAATTTGCTTGACTTTGTTTAGCTTGTTCTTTTTGGAATGCTAAATTTTCATTATATTGTCTTATAGCTTCTTGTTTTGCTAATTCGGCTTGTTCATTTTCATACTCTTGTTGTTTCATAGCTAAATAATTATTATAAACAGTATTATATTGATTTAAAGCTTTATCATCTATTTCAGATTGTAAATTAGCTAAATTTTTTCCATAATCAGTTAATAAATTTATTCTGCTATTATCATAAGAAGTATTTGTATCATTTTTTTGTATTTCCAAATTATTTAAATTATTAATTTTGTTTTTTAACACTTCGGTTAAATTAGTTCCATAATTATTATTGATAGAATTTACTTGACTTCCAACAATACCTTGAGTTCCTAATCCTGCTCTATTCATTGAATTTTGATTATCTTTTAAAGATAACATTTTATTAATATATAATTGCTTTGCAGCATCTTCAGCACTTTGATTAATTGTACTTTGATTTGCATTTAATTTGTAAATTGCATTGTTTTGTTGATTTTGTAATTGATTTAAAGAATTATCTTTTGCTTTAATCAATTCATCAATTAAATATTGATTATTTTTTTTTATGGTTTCCGAATATTTTCTAGCATTTTCTTCAGCTTCTTTTATCCATTGCGCAGTTGTTGCCATATTTTTCACTCTCCCTTATATTTTCCTGCAAAAACATATTCTAAAGATAGTCTTTCAAAACTCGATCTTTTATTTGTTTTGCTTTCCATAATAAATTTCACAAACATAAATTTTTTAATTCTTTCTTTTTCTCTAATAGTTTTTGGAAATGTATCCGACAAATTGGAATATTCTTTGTTAATTATTTCACTTGTACCATCATCTAGTTCATAACTTAAAGTAATATCACTCTCTTGTTTTGGATTTAATACTAAAGTAACTGTTTTAATAGTCTTAGCATAATCATTAGTATCAAAATCTAAAAATGGTGTTTCCCAATAACATTCAACATTATTTTGATTACCATCTTTATAAGTTGTACCGAAAGTACATATTTTTCCATCATTTGTACCAAAATACAATTTATTATTCCAACTAAAAAATACCCTTGCAGGTATATTTTCCCAATACCACCACTCATATTGGTATTGTTCTGTTTTAGCATGTTTTGGGTAGCTTAAATATCTGCTATCAGCTATGTACACATGATTATTTATTCCTAAATAGTACTTACCATCGACAACAATTGATATTGCATTATCTAAATTACTCTCTTTTAAAAGTTTACCATTTACATAATATGACCTTTGCATTGCAAATTTTTCTCCGTTATTTCCAATGATAGCATATACTCCTTGTGGGGTAAGCATTAAAGGATCATTCAATAAATTATTTATAGATTGGCTAGCAATACAGCCAATATTTTTTGCTCCATCTTGTAGTGGAAAAACTTCAACACTATTTAGCAAATTGTAACTTCTATAATAAATTGTACAATCTGTATCACTTTGTTTTTTTAATATAGCAAGTGTTCCATCATTTAATCTACCATACCCAGTAATAGGTTCAGTACCAACTCTTGAGAAATTTTCATCTGGCCAATATAATGGATTTTCTTGTTCACACCAAAAATCATAATTAGGAAAATCCTTATTACCGGTAACAAAAATTCTGTTACCATTTCCTTCATAACCATACAATTCTGCAATAGTACATTGATTGATTTTCTTGGTATTATCACTAATTACTTTTTTGTATGTTATTTCTACATTATCTCTGCCTAAGACTGGTGGCTCTCCAGGAGTAAAATAAACCTCTCCTTTTGTTAAATCAAATGTATAGTCAGTAACTTTTTCCCAATTACCTTCTGAGTTTAGCTTTCTAACTAGTGTTATTTCATCTATATTTTGTTCTTCTAATTTAAAAGTAGTTTGATTTACATATGTAGGCTTTCCTTCATCATCAAGACCAGTTTCTATTTTGGAAGATAAAAACATGTTTTTGACATAAGGGCTAAACAAATTCTTTAATTCGTAATCTGTCCCACCACCATTATTATCTCTTGAAACTGATGTTGTAGGAATATATCCACACTCATCAGCAAATTTTGCTTCATAATTAGTTCCATCGAATTTTGAAAACACAACTACTCTTGTTCCATCAAAAATAACTAAATAACCATGTAAATAAATGCCTTTAGATTTACTATCACTCATTCCAGTCAACACTAATGTAGAGGTTTTAAAATCACTTGTACATTGATATAAAGACTTACCAGAATGAACTAAAAACAAATCTCCTTTATCTGTATCTATATTCCACACACCATTGATTTTTATACCTATTGTAGCTAATATATCATATCCATATCTTTTTTCGTTATATCCATCGTTATTGATGAAATTTTTTGCATTTGAACTTCTTCTTACGTCTACATCTATTTGGGATGTTGTAAAATCTACACCTTTAAATTCTTTAATAGTGTAATATTCTTTTGTTTTTTGTGAAGGTATACTATACATATTATCCCTCCATACTATAAATTCGTTCTATCATTGGAGTTGGAAATCCATACTTATTATTAGCATAATTATCTACTAAAGTCATAAACTCATTCATATACATAGTTGATAACGTTAAATCATCATCTTTATACAACTCTCCAGCAATATATAATGGTATTAAATTCGCATATTCTGATGCAATTTCTATAACAAAATTAGTATCAGTATCTGAATTAATTATAGTTGGTTTTACTTCGTATGAAACAAGTATTTTTTCACCTTGCCAATTATCAATTATTATCGTATTTTTATTTAATATTTTCCAACTAACAGGCATTTTAGAATAAATACCTTTAATCATTCTAAAATCTTCTATTTTCTTAGATAAATCATAATAAATGGTATCCTCTTTTTCTAGTTCAAAAGTACTTTCATTGGACCCAAGCTTCGACACAATAAAATTTATTGCTTCGTTACAAGCTTGTGGCATTGCATAAAGGTATGTTTTGTATTTCTTTTCATTCATATAATCTGATAATTTATTTACAGATAAGCTTTCATTATTTAAAAACATTTTCTTTAAACTTTCGATTTGTATTTCTCCCCATGTCATATTTTCACTCTCCTTTGGTCAAGTTTGTGAGAGTTGCACTCACCATACTCTTAACTTGATTAAGAAAGATATAATTAAATATATCCTCCAATTGATAATAATTTTGCAACTGATTCTGGAACATCTACAGTTTGTCCTCTATTAATAAAGTACGTATACCCATTTATTTGAACAGGCACCACTAAATCTTTAGGATTTACCTTATCGATAGGAACTTTCACCCTAACTTTTGGTTCTGCATCCAAAATTTTCTTTGTATTTTTATTTTCTTCTTTTGACATCTTTATCAATTCTGCTTGTGATAGATTAAAGGTATTTTTTTGTGATTCTAACATCTTTTTAAATTCTTCTTCAGTTAGACCTTTGTTTTCTTCTTTAGCTGTTTTTAATTCTTCTTTTAAATTTTTTATTTCTGATAAAAGAATGCTTATATCAACAGTTTCGTTATTTATATTTTTTTGATTATCATTTTCATTTACTGTTGTGTCTTGATTTTCAATTTTATCTTTATTATTTTTTTCCATATTATTTTTCCTTTCAATAATTTAATAAATCAAGAGTATCTTAATCAGATACTCTTGACTCTAATCTTGTAATACCAAGTTCTTGTAATCTTTTTGAGGTAAACATATTTTTCCAGCCAATGCTACTTCTTTGATTTAATGGGTCTCCTGTTCCTGCACTTCCCTTTTGCTTAACAATTATTTCAGGGTGAGACGCATCCATGCTTAATTCTGGAACACCATACGTATCTTTACCGTAAATGATACCTTGATGAATAACTTCTTCCATTTTTTCATAAACGCCTCCACTACTTGGAAATGTTGATGAAGTATTTAGAACATATTCATCGCCACTTTTAACATAATATTTTGCATAATTAGTTGCCCAATCAGATGGTTGAGAACTAATAGCTGAATATAAGTCTGCTTTAGGTGTTTCACTAGATTCCATAAATCTTACCCCACCATAGCATCCTAGCTCATTTTTTATAAGAGCCATACGATTTGCATATAGATTTGCATCTATCCATCCACCTTTTTCAGTGTCATTTTTTAAATCATACGCTTGTTCAGGACTTATAGTAGCATGATAAAAGCCATCGTCAAATCTTGGTACATTATTTTTTGCTAAATCTCTAACAGCCTTTTTAATATCTACACCTTTTAACACAGATGTATTTTCTAGACTTTCACGAGAAGTTTTTCCACCAGCATAACGCACATTAGTGCCTGTTGATAATTCCTTTCCTATAATTTTATTGGTTGTAAGGCCAGCTTGTTCACCTAGTAATTCAGATGATTCTGTAATCACATCATCTTTAGCAACCATTTCTAGCTTATCAGATAATGTGATATAATCACCATATTGTTCTAATTTTGCTTTTAAAGAAGTGATATCAAGACTGTTTCCGTCTGGAGTAACACCTTCTGTTAATGGTGTATCTGCTGGTTTTAATGAATTGAATTTTCTAAATTCAATTGAGTCACCTTTACCTTTAGGGATGCGTTTCTTTTTAGCATCTTGATAAAAAGTTAATTTTGGTAAAAATCTTTCTAAAAGAGTTCTGTCATAAAATGTTTGATTTTCAACAGACAAAGTTTCAATAGTTTGAGTATTTGTATTCATAATTTCCTTCCTTTTCTTCCAGGATTTTATCTAATTTCACCATTTTTTACCTTAGTAACATATTTTTGGAAATCTTCACTAGACATGTTTTTAAAGTCAATAATGGTACTACTATCGTTATTGCTCGATAGGCTACCTGGACTTGCCTGAGCATTAGCAATAGTTTGTTTTGCAACGTTAATTGCAGAATTTCTAAAAGCATTCTTGAAATTGTTAAATCCTTCGTAAAGTTCTGTTAAGGAATTGTTTTTACCTCTTATGTAGTCATTAAAAAAAGAGTCATCTAATAACTCTTTCAAATTCACATTAGGGTATTTTTCAACAAATTCATCAACTTCTTTTTTAGTCTTTTCCTCAAGAATTTTCTTTTCTTGAATAACCTTATTTTCTTCTTTCCTTTTGTTCAATAAAGCATCTGGCAAGTCATTTATTGGGTCTTTACCTTCTTGCTCTAATTGATACATAGTTTCATACATTTCAGCATCTGCTAAATCTGTAATCGGTCTATTAGTATAAGGATTTATTTTGCCCTTATACACCGCTAATTTGCCTTCTTCATAAGCTTTAGCTTTGGCTTCTTCTATTTTTTTATTAGCATCTTCCTCAGCTTTCCTTCTTATTTGTGCATAATTAGCATTTTCTTCATCAGATTGTACTTTTTTTTCAGTTTCTGTTTCATCACTCTTATCAGCTTCTTCAACAGTCACTTCTTGTTCAGTAAATTCTTCTGAAGTTTCTTCTTGTGTATTCTCATCCACAATAGTTGTTTCTTCGGCAACTTCCTCAACTGGTTCAGCGACATCCAGTATTTTTTCGCTATCTTCCATATTTCCTCCTTGGATTTTTACGCTATTCCCTGCGAATTTTATTTAACTTCTTTAATGTCTAGTTATAAAGACAAATTAAAAGACACATAAGTGCCTATAGTCCAATATTTTGTTGATTTACCATGGCGTTTTGCGTTTGAGCTAGCATCATTTGTTGTTGCATTGCTTCTTCTTTTTTCCTTTGTCTAATCTTTTTAAGTTTTTCTTTAAAAGACATTATTGTATCTGGATACAATTCAATATAATCATCTGCATCTATTGTTCCATCTGCTTTAAGTGAATCTAACAAAGAGATAGCTAAACTTTCACTCCACACTCCGCCAGCTCCAACTTCTACAGATACATTAAAATCAAAATTTTCGTATTCTGAACCATTCATTTGAACTGCGTACACATTACTATCTTGTTCGAAACCAAATAATCTACCATCTGAATAATAATATTTGAAGAATTGTTCGTATATTTTTGCCTTTTGTGAATAACACCTATAGAATTTCTTTTGATACATTTCAATAGGTTTTTTGGCTTGGTTTTGCAATGCGATAATTGCACTAGCTGCCATATTAGCACCTAAAACCTCACCGGTTACGACCTCAGTTGAACCTGATGTTGTTCTTGTAATATCTAAAATTGTATTTGTTAAAGTCAATGCTTGTGCATTAAATGATGGTGTTTCAAGATATTTTACTCCCCAGCCATTAGTTTTTGACATATCAGTTAATATTTGCCCTGGTTCATTTGTGATACTTTGATTTGCTAGTGCTCCAATTTTTTGAATAATTTTTGGCCATGAGGTATCTTGAACCGATAATAACATCATTGCTACATTAAAATTTAATGCTTTATTGTTTTGTATTGCTTGTTCAACTTCTCCAATACCATATATACATCTTTTTCTTTCTTTATGAGTTATAACTGCAACTGGATATAATTGTTTCTTAGCGTATGTATAATTTGTATGATTATCCGGTTCGTTAATTTCTTGTTCATCTTCAAAAGTGACTTTAGCTTTTTCTGGTTGCCATAACGTTGGTTTTTGAAGATAATATTCTTTTGTAGCTTTTTCCCAAACTACTTTGCCATCTTGTCTTGAGTATTTTGTTAACACAGTAACACATTCTAACCCATTTTCACTTTCAGATAGTTCATTATCTGCTTTTATACTTTCGTAATCTTTTACGCCATTTCTCTTTGCTAAATCTTTAACACTATCTAATGGTTCAATAGAAACAATAATAATATATTTTTGTTTTTGAATATCTTTTTCCATAGGGTTACTTACAATAACATTTTTCGGGTGAATAACTTCAGCTCTCATTGCTCCAACATATGAAGCATACAAACCACCAGAAACATTTACATCCCAATAGTAATGGTAAAAAGAAGTACCTAATTGCGTTGTATAGCTTATTGCAGTATCATCTAAATCTTCTTCTTTTACTTCTTTGACTAAACTTTCAGCAAATCTAGTGAATATTTCAGCACCTTGTTCGGCTTTTTCCAATTGATATCCATATAGTTCAGCTGGTTTATAAATCATTTTGACATTTCCACTTAAAATCCCGGCTTTTTTGTTATCAGCAATCATAGAAGATATATTAAAAACCGGCCTTGGAAGTGACTTTGTTCTACTTGTAGGTGCAGGCCATTGATTTCCCTCATAAAAATTTTCACAATCTTCCCAGATTTTTATTAACCCTTTACTTCTTAAATAATTCAAGCCATTGATATATTGTTCCCAAATTTTTGTAGATTTTTTTGTACTTTCATCCATAATCATTCAGCTCCCTCATCTTTTCTCGAACTATATCCAAACATCCACTCTTCTTTAATATCTTGTGTAAGATTTTGAACTGATATAGGCTCGTATTCTTCATTATTATCAGTTTTTGTTTCAGCACTAATTTTATCCAACATATCTTGCATATATTTTTTCACAAAAAAAGGAACTGTGATACCAATTCCAAAGCCTGCAACAAAAACTATTAATAATACTATTCCATATAATATTTCCATATTTTTTCACCATCCTATGATATCATCTGTTTCTACATAATCACTCTGTAGAGCAAATGGTAATTCTATTTTTTCTTCTTTAACAACTTGTTTAACAATAAAATCTTGTTGTTCTCTTATATAATAGGTAATTGCTAATCCCATTATTAAATCATCGTGTTCTCCAGGAGAAGCTTCTGCTCTTCCTTTTTCATTTCTTATAAATACTAAAGCTTCATTTAAAGTATCTATGTCATTTATACATTCTATATTATCTCTGAATATTTCTTTTAATCCAGCTAATATAATTGGTCTTGTCGCTTTTGAAGTGACAAAGCCAAATTTATCTTGAATAACTTCCGCTATGTTGTCTTCAACTTCTCTTATGAATAACTTAGGGTAATTATATTCTTTTAATTTTTTTGTAGGATAAGTACTATAATTGTTTTCTAAGCCTATCAACGCAGTATTATAATACATACCTAAACAATATATTTGCCTAGCATATTCATCTTCATCTATTTTATTATGTCTTAACTTAGCTACTTGCTTACTATTACTATTGTCAATTACATGTCCAGTAAAGTAGTCACTACCTTCGCCAGCAGTATCACCACCTAAAACATAAGGATGCCCATCTAAAGCGTCCTCAAATATATCAATAAATCCTTTTTCATCTTCTATAAATTCAATGTCTGATATTTCGTTATTTGATAATGTATAACTGAAATATCCTTTTTTTAGTGGTTTTATATTTCTTATTTTATTTATTCTGCCCATAATTATTTCTTTATTGAAATAACAAGAACCAGTACTTATGAAAGCTTCTTCTGGACAGATTGGATATTCTTGTTTGAACAATTCTATGTCATTACCGCAGTTATTTCTTATACACCATCTACGCCATGTAATTTGCTCTAGTGATAAGTTATAATCTGTTTGCAATTGTTTTTCTTCTGAAGTTAGTTCAAAACCAGTATAGGGCATTTTATATTCTTCTAATTCGTTCCACCCTACAAATAAAGGTACAAAATCATTATTACCGTTTACTGCACCATCCCATATTTCTTTAAATTCATCAAAACCATTTGCAGTAGATTCTATAAACACTGCCGTATCTGGCAGATAAGGAACTGTTTGAAGTAAACCAACTAATGTAGCATTCTTATCCCCTGGCCAAAATGCAAATTCTGATGCATGAAGGTTATTGTAAGTATAGGAACGTCCTACACCCTTTGAACCAGCTGTCATACACCTTATTTTACTTTTTAATCCTGTACCTCTTTCGTTGTCAAATATAAGTTCCTGTGCATTTGAAGTTTTTTTTGATGGTTTCATTTCTTGTGGCAAACATTCATACATTAATTTACTCATATTAAATAAATTCTTTGTTGCATCTTCTTGGTGTGTGATAATACCAGTATTTACATTGAATTTTGTAGTGGTTTCTTTAAAAAGAATTGCTCCAACTATTGTACTAAATCCCATTTGTCTAGCTTTTAGTATAACTATTCTTACTGGTTTTCCAGCAATTTTCAATTCTTTAATTATGTTATATAATTTTTGTTGTGGTTTATTTAATACTAAATTTACTAAATTACCATTTTTATTTCTAATTTTGAGATATTTTTCTATATATTGTTTCGTATTAATACTCATCTTTATCACTTACAGCTTTCAAAGCTTCTTCATAAGATATTTCAACGTTGCCGGTAAGTACTGTTTTATATTCTCCACTCATTTTATTAAGAGTATCTAGTGCCTTTAATTTCGTATCTATTTTTGTAGGGCATTTTATTGTTTTAATCGCATCATTTTCCACATTAGTCATTAATGGAATTTCTTCTAAGATTTCACCTTTTACTATTTTAGTCAAATAAACCATTCTTTCTTTTGCAGTCATGATACTCTTATCTTGAAGTTTTTCTAATAACTCATTATACCTTTTCTGAACCTTATCTGTATTAAACAATAAACATGCTTTACTATCTATTGCTTCATCTTTATATTTTGCATTATATGCTTTTTTGTATGCTTCTCTCTGGCTCATACCTTTGATAAGATTTTGAACAAACATTTCTTGCTTAGCATTTAACAAGTTATCACTCCCTTTCTTTAAACTCTATACACTCCCAAATTTCTTCTTTATATTCCGCTAATATAGAAATTATAATAGCTAATATAATCATAATTATAATTAATAAAATTGCTAATATAATTTTCATGTTCTTATGTTCCCATAATCAAAATAAATTTTCCATAAGCTTTAGCAATTTCATATTCTATTTTGCAGCCTCTTGCATTTTCCCAGCCAGGAACAAAAATTACTATATCAGCTTCAGCTAATTTCTCAATTGATTTTGCTAAATAATAAATAGGATTATCAAATTCAATATCAAATAGAGTATTTAATACTTCCCACTCAGGATTAATAACTTTAATTACTTCTTCTCTTACAGCTTTAATTTCTTCATCAGTTAAACCGTTCATTGGTTGACTTATCATTACTTTCATATTACATTTTTCCTTTCGGCTGTCCGGCCTAAACCGGACTTTTTATTCAAAAACCGGACTTTTTTTGATACTGTACTAATGATATATAAGCATAACGGGTTAGTTCACTACACTCCTACCACACCTAACCGAAGTCCTCACCCTCGTGGTATAGATATATCATCAGTACACTACCTAAAAAAAACGATTAGAAAATAATCTAATCGCATACGAGGTATAAAATGAAATATATAATTATTCCATTTTACATATTATATCATAGGCAAATGTGCCATAGTGTGCCATAATGTGTCATTTACTTATTTTTTCTTTATCATATAATCTATGACATTGTCTCAGTGAATAATTAAAAACTTTGCAAATATCTTTCCATTTCCACCTTAGTACATCTCTGAAATAAACTATACAATATTCTACAGATTCTTTAGATATCATTTCTCGTATTTCTTCTATTGCAAGTTCTTTGTACGAATTATACGATGCTAAGTCTGCATCAAATTTATTCTCTAATTCTTCTTTCTTTATTACTTTGTTTAGCATAATATCTCCTTTTATACCCCCACCTACAACAATATCTTTCCACGTGACAGCTGTTATACTAGCTGTTGATCTATGATATATATCAGCTAGATTAATAAGTCTTGCTTTTATGCTCTGCATTTCATCAAATATTTCTTTAATAGTTAGTTTCTTTTCTAGTATCATCTATTTCTCCTTTACTTTAAATTTAATTCTTTTAACGTATATTCTTTACCTATTTTCATATTTTTATACATTGTACCTTTTTTGAATAACGGTAAATTCATACCACAACAAGTATCATTAATTTCTTCAAAACTAATTACGATAAATTCCAGTTCTTCATTAAAAAACATTTTTTCAATATATCTTATTTTACTTTTAAATGGTTTTATAATGTTAGATAGGTATTCTTTTTCTCTTTTATCAAGTATATCTTCATAATAATAGTATAATCTGTGTAAATTAGAATTATTGCTCAATAATATCCATCCATGCTCTTTTTCTCTATAATATAAATAATTAATATCCATATCAAGTGCTGCATATTTGCAATTATTTTGAAAACAGTCTATTAATATATAACATTCATCGTCTTCTTCTCTATATATTTTTGTAGGTAAAATTATGCCTTCATATATCATGTTTATAAGCTGGTGACCATTTATAATCTTTTTCATTTTTATTCATCTCCTAAAACAATGGTTTACCTATGTATTCTATATTAAAATAATTAGCAAAATACATATCTATAATAGTTATTACATCATCAGTTTTTATGTCATAATATTCTTTAAACTTTGTTATTTCTTCAACTAATTCTTTAGCTTTCTTTTTCTCTTTGATTGATACTACTTTTCCATTCTCATAAACAATATTAACTTTTATTAATCCATAAAAATTGATATTAAAGTCTTTACTATAATCTTTTTCAAATGTTACCTTTATCATTATTTATCACCTCCTATTATTTCTTTATCCCAATTATCTATTTCAACATCAAAACCACGTTCTTGTAGCATCTTCGTTACATACTTATAATTTGAACCGTAAAATGTATGAGTTGATAAATATATATGTTTTTCACAATATTCTTTTGTAGTCATTTCAGGACAATTGCAAGTAAAATTATCTTCATCAGGTACATCACAAACTGGAACTATCCAACCGCAATAATCTTCTATTATAATTTTATATTTATCATTTGCTGGTACTTTTGATAATTCTTGCCAATTTTTAATTAGTTTCATCTGATACTCCTATTGCTTTATCATTTTTGTCATAAATTAGTCTACCAAAATTTTCAAATAACCATTTTGCACCTGAACTATCATCATAAAATAAGTTTCGCATACTTCTTGGTAATTTTCTTTCATTATTAAATTCTCTATTTCTATATACTTCTTCTGGGGTTTTATCACACTTATACACTCTACAAATTTCAGGTCTAATCTCATAAATCTTACATTTTTTATCTTTATTATCTCTAAAAGGACAAGTATTGTCATAAGCTATTAAAATATTTCTTGGTGTAGCTTCAATTTTATTTTGTTTTACATACTTAGCTATTCTCTTTATTTCATTTTTAGATAAGTGTAAAATATCTCCACAGCAATTTCCACATCCAGAACAATTTCCATTACAAGTATAATTTATAGTTTTCACACTTTTATTAATATCAGTCATTTTGTCACTCTTTCTTTCAATTCAGACAGATTTATCACTTTTTGTCTGAGTTATTTCTTTGTGTTTTTGTAAAATTTCTTCTATTTTGTTTATATAACTATAAACAAATTTATAAGTACTATTATTTTTTTGGGGGATTTTATATAAATCACATAAATGTTCTAAATCTTTTTTTTCTTTTTTAATTTCATCTTCTAAATACTTTGTAAATTCTTTTTGTTGATTAATTAGTTTTGTATTTTCTTCATATAATAATTCACTAGTTAAAGTACCAACTTTTTCATATTTATTTTCAAGTTGTTTCTTTAACTTTTCATTTTCATCTTTAACCTTTTCAATACACCACATCATCATTAAAGTCATATCTTCGGGATTTTCATATTTATCTAATTTTTCTTTTAATTCTTGATTTTCAACATCTAACCTCATATTTGCATTTGCCATATCTTCATATTCTTCTCTAGAACAATCATCAAGCTCATCACACTTATTAGCATATTTACAATATGATTTTACTTCTAATGCTTCTTTTAATTCTCGATTTTCTTTTTTAAAAAAACATAAAGGGCAATATATTTTATTATCAAAACCTTGTGCATGGAAGTTTTTAAATTTGCTTCCGCATATTTCACATTTCCACTTTGCCATTATTTAATCTCCTCCACGTTTAATATTTTTAAAACATAATACATCTTGTTAGATTCTGCTCCCCATTCAGGTTTACCATATCCTGTAGTAATTTCAACTTCACACTTGATTGAAGGACTGTTTTTTGAATAACCATTTTTAAAAATTATATATTTTGGGCTTTCGACATACATAGAATATTCTTTTTTATTAATTATAGGTTTTACTTTTATATGATAAAATCTGCTATCATAATAAGGCTTAATCTCTCTGTATTCTTCTTTCTTTTCGCCTGATTTAATCATATCAAACCATTTTTTCTTAATTGGTAGTGTTAGCATTAGTTCTTATCTCCTTTGTATTTTCTTTTAAATGTCGGAACTGCCAAACGGTATTCACATTGTGGACATTCTAAAAACCAATGATTATCTGAAAAAATAGTAAAAGTTATATTTTCTGTTGTATAAGTAAATTTACAACCACAAACATCACATTTTTTTACATAAATTATTTCTTCTGGCAAAGTTTTAGTTCCTTTTTTAATTATTTTCATTACTATCACTTCCTTGTTCTAGTTCTTGCATTTTATCTAAAATCATATTGCACACGATTAGTTCTGCCTGTGTAAATGTTTTCCCATATCTTTTACCATATGATTTTTCAAATTCTTTTAATTTAGTTTTTCTTATATATTCTTTTAATTTATTCCAATTAATTTCTAATTCTACATAATCATAATACAGTGCCGCTAATAATTTATCTTCATAAAAAGCTTCAGAATTGTTTTCGACGTTTCTACGTATTATACGTAGTGTATCAATATAATTTTTTATTTCTTGTAATTTGTTTGGGGTCATTTGTTAGTGCTCCCTTCAAGTATTTTTTCTAATTCTAATAAGTCATCTATTACAGTATCATCATTACCCTCATTAAACATGTTATCTATTTTATTTAAAGCCTTTTTTATTATTTCTTTTAGATATTCATTTTCTTGTTGTAATTGCCTTATTTGGTTTATATCGTACCAAGTTTCTCTAAATAATTCTGTTTCTGTTTTATCTGACATATATGATTTTTTACTACATCCTGTTATTTGACAAACACCACTTTTATTATGTTCACAACTATATCCACAAATTTTACTCATTCTGACACTCCTTTTAATATTCCCACTAAAATATCTACATCAACTATCGCTTTATTTCTTATTCTTTTTTTTTCTAAATATTTAATGGCATTTACAATATTTTTATCTTGTTGTTCTAATAGATACAAATAAGTAGGACTTTTTTCATCTAACTTTAAACATATATCTTCATAAGTCGATTTGCTAATTGTAATGCTTCCATCGGAGTTGAATATTATTTTTTTTCTATTCATTATTCCTCCACCTTTATTAAGTCTTTATATTCATCATTAATTACTGCTTTAAAATAGTGGTCACAATATGTGCTGTCAAATTCATCAGTACAATGTGCTATAAACAAATCTTTATACTTTTTTTCCCATTCCTTAGCACCGCAACAAACATAATTGCTTCCTTCATCTTCGTAACCTAAACCACAATCTCCACACCTTGTATGAATATAAATCACATCTTGTCCAACGAACGAATTGTATAAAGATGTTTGTTCATCACTATCATTTTCATATTTTCCAACTAATTTCATAAGTTCATAGCCCCTGCAACGAGGTATTTCTCCATAATTTTTTTCAATATAATCACTTAACTTTTCACTATAAGTGTTTGCATATGCTCTTAAGTCCATTATTTACTCCTTTCTTTAATTTTCTGGCATTTGATATACAAAAGTAGATAATTCTTTAATTTCTGTATTTGCATTGTATTTTTGGAATATCACTCCATTTTCTTCATAAAAATCTCCATCAGGTTTTATACTTGAAGTATCTAATATATATTTTGGCTTTAATATATTTTGTATTTCATCTAATACTTCAATAGCTCTTTCTTTTGTTTTATATTTACCAAAAGAAACTGTAAGATTTTCATCAATACTCCAAAAATCTCTACCTTCAACAATTCCTATTGTATTTACTTTTCTTAAAAATGTTCTGTCTTGACTTCTAATCCATAAATTCATATTTTAATCATTCTCCTTTAAATTGTTAATTTCATCTATTAGTTCATTAATTTTAATAGCAAATGCCTTGTCCATATTTCTTGCAGTCCATTCTCCATTTGGAAAACCTAATGTTTTTTCTCTAACAGTTATTTTTTCTATCTTATTTGGCTCTTCAAGGATTTCTTTATTTTCAAAGTCAATTATTTGGTCAATAGCATTTTTACATTCTTCTATTATTTCTTCAGTAGTCCATTTTTTACCACAAGTCCTAATATTTTCAGGCATATATTCTTCATAACCACAATAATCACCACAATGTGCATAATCCCAACCTATAAACCAATTTTCACTTTTAACTCCCATTAATTCGTTATCACTATATGTTAAACCACCATTTACATCTATATCGCAACCAATTTTATAAATTTCATCATAACTCTTTCTATATAATTTGTTTTCTTTAGGTATTTCAATATATGCTGTTGGATATGTTCCTAAATTTAAAACATAATAGTTATAATTTTTATATTTATCTTTACATAAAAGTTCTGTTCTTTCTTCTTTCCCATATTCCATTACTTTAATTTTCATTCTTAACAGCTCCTTTTTCTTTTATTATTTAATTTTCTAGTTCTAGTCTGACTTTCATTGAGACTATTTAATTCTGATTTTAGATTTATCAATCTTTTCTTTAACTCAAGTATTTCTCTTTTAATAAGATACATTTCATACTTGATTTCTTTTTCTCTATCTTTCATTTAAATAAACTCCCTTGAGAATTATTTTTGTTATACAATTGCTGTTCAAGTTCTCTAATTCTTTTGTCTTTTAGAGCATTTGTTTTGCGATAATTTTTCTCTCTTTCTTGAAGCATTATAATTACTTTGTCATACTCTGTTTTCCAATAGTTGCCCCTTTCAACTTGTTTAGGATAATCAGCTATTTTTTCAGCATTTTCAATTGACATTATCTCTGCTTGCATAATCTTTCCCTCATTTCATATTTAAACTTAGTTTTCGTGTCTTTATAAATCCACTTGCCACACCAACTGCAAATAGTTCTGTCAGCATTTGTTATAAATTGCCTTCTACCACATTTACAAAATACATATAATCCAGCATCTAATAAAGCACTATTTACTAATTCTCTTTGATTTGCTGTATTCTTTTTCATATTCCCTCATCATTCTTTCAAATTCTAGATCATCTAGTGTCGCTATTCCTACATCTTTGCATTCTCTTTCAAGACCTTTTATTAACTGCCAAAACTCTTTTGAATTAAGTTCATGAGTTCTTTTATAAAAGTAATAACAATCACTGGTATCAGTAGCTTTATACCATTTAGCATAAGGATAAAAGCTCTGCATACTAGTCCCCTTTGGAACCATTGCACCAGTTATATTTCCGTTTTCATCAGTTGCAATAGTTCCATAAGAAAGATTAATATTTATTTTCATCTCATCATCAGATATAGCATGTCCAATACTTCTGTTGTATTTTGCTAATTCATTAATTAATTTGTGAAAATATGCATTTGCCTTTAGTCCTCGTATTGACTTATATTCTTTTAATTCGTACTCTTTTTCTTGTTCTAGTGTAAATAGCATTGTAGCTATTTCTCTAGGCTTACCAATTATATTTTTCATAATTAAATGGAAGTTGTGACTCATCAAGAACAAATTCATTGCCAAATTCAGCATAAGGGTCTGAAACTGGAGCCGGTTGAGAAACTGGAGAACTACCAAAATTTTCTGGATCAGTAGGTAGTGGCTTTTCACTTTTTTTATCTAAGAAAATAATTCTACTACATAAGACATAAGTTCTATATTTTTTATTACCTTGTTCGTCTTCGTAATTGTCATTTTTAATAGATCCTTTAACTAATACTTTACTACCCTTCTTAGTGTACTTTTTCATGTTTTTAGCTTGTGTTTCCCAGATAACGCAATTTATAAAATCTGGTTCTAATTCTTTGCCATCTTTATTTTTACCATTATTTACAGCTACAGTAAATTGTCCTACAGCCTTATTTGTTTGAGTATATCTTACTTCGATATCTCTTGTTAAATTTCCAACAATTGTTACATCATTCATTTTCTAATTCCTCCATTTTTCTTTCTTCGTAATAATAATCTTCATCATATAAATTTTCTTCTTTTTCTATTTCTTCAGGCGGCTCCGGATAAAGCCCAGCATAATATTCGCTAGTATTCATCTATGCCGCCTTTGGCAATGTAATTTTTACATAGCCAGCTTTACCCTTTTGCACTACTTCTTCACTATATTCATCCCACAAATCTAAATTATTTTCTTTAAATAAAGTCTCATTAAATTTTCTAGCTACTTTATCTTCTCCATCCGCCACTAAAGTGATCTTTACTCCATTTGGTGTTTCCCATTTCTTAATGTTATTATTTTCCATTGCCATTTTTAATTGAGCTTTTAATTCTTTAGCTTGTGTTTCAACTTTTTTCATTTCTACTAGTTGATTTTCTAAAACTACAATCTTGTTTGATAATTCAGTTAAATCAACTGGTAATAGTTCTTTTTCAGTAATAAATGGATTTTCTTTTACTTTTGCTAAATCAATTCTAAATTGTTCTACAGCTTTGTTTATTTCTTCTAATAAACCTTTATAGCTACTTAATTCAATACTATATAATTTTAATCTTTTACTATCAAATTTTTCATTGAAGTATTCTGGTCTTTCATATACCGCTAACAAACCATTTTCACAATCAACATTAAACATGTAGAATAATAATTGCACTAAATACACTTTGTAGTCTTCTACTTTTTCATGTACTTGTGAAGTAGTTTTAATTTCTAATACTTCATGTTCATTGTAACCATCTAAATGACATCTAATATCTCCATTTACTTTCTTATATTCTTTAAATTCATAACCAGTACCTGCTGTTAAATTTAAATGTTCTCTTATCTTTGGTTCCATTACATTTCCATATTCGGTATACTCATTACCAGTAAAATCATTTTCTTTTAGTCCTGCTTTTTCTAGTAATAAATCAAATCTACTTTTAAATGGGCTTATTCCCATGATTATAGGGATATCACTGCCACCAATATATTTTTCTCTATCAACTGTTACTGCTTGCATTTTATTCCTCCTTACTTTCAAAATATCTTAAAGTTGCATTAATATAACTTTGTGCAAACTTTAATTTTTCTATTGCATAACTAGGATGCACTCCTTTTTGTTCTACATAAACTTCTAATATGGCTGATATGCCTTGTATTCCATCAATTAAATCTTTAAGAAATGCACTATCTCTTGAACCAGTAGAATAATATTCATCATAAACTACCATGTAATATTTCAATATTTTATCTAATTCTCTTGATAAAGATTTTTCAGTCATTTCTCTACAAAAATCATTATCCATTATTTCTTCTCACCCTTCATATCTTTTTGTACTTCACATAGAACATCATAGTAATCATCATTACTCAATTTTTTTCCTACCAATTGATAATCTTTAGCAACTTTATTCATATCAATATTTTTTTCTTTACAATACTTAATTAATTCTTGTCTATAATCTGGTTCACTTTTTTTATTTTGATTAGCCATAGCATTTTGTACTTCCTCAGCACTTGCAACACTTGTGTCTATTCCAAAACCGCACATCCCTAAAGCTCTACCAACCGCGCTTGTTTCACAATTTTCTATGTAGCTAGTCTTATTTATAAAAGTACTATTTTCTTTTTCATATGCCGTTCCAGTTGCTAATACTTTAGCATCTTGGTCCAACACCTCAGCTTTAAAAATACAAATTCCGTTTACGTTGCTTACCATCTCAGTCTTAATTGTTCCTTGTGGATACACCATTCTAAACGCTTTTATTCTTTGATTTACTTCCGCATAGTCTTTTCCTTTGACATCAGTAGTCTTAATAGTTTTATTTGCTTCTTGTATGTCTTTAAAAGTTATTTCTTTCATATTATCCTTCCTTCACTTTCTTTATAATTTTGCTAGTTTTAGTACCACTTTTTATTCCCATTTTTTGCTTAGTTTCCTTCATTGGTTTTTCTGGTACTCTCAAGTATCTGTCTGATTTTAAATCTTCTATTTCTTTTATGAAATTTTCATGATTATCTTTTACTACCGCTGCAAGCTTTCCCAAATATTCAAATAGCTTGTCCATATTCTTGTTCACTCTGATTAAATCATAATTAAGATTAGTTATTTTTTCTGACTTTTCTTTTACTTTATTTTCTAATTCTTTATTTTTGGCTCTTTCTAGTTCATAAAGTTCTTTGTAGTCATCTCTTTCTTGCATAACATTAAATCCAAAGTTCATTTTATCTAACATCTTTTGACTAAAATCTTCAATTTCAACTAAAGCTTTTTCTTTAACTAGTTCAGCTTTTTTATTTTTAAAAATCATTTCTTCATTTCCCTTCTTTTGAATAACGCAACCTTAACCCCACTATACTGACAAGTTTTCTTACCACAAGTTTCGACTCTGCCATCGTATAACATTTCCGTAAGTCTAGGACTTGCAAAGTTTCTTTCGCTTGTAGGTATCCATCCTCGTTTACACATTTCTACTGCTATTTCTTTAGCTGTAAGACTACCTTTTTCTTCTAAAATTTCAAGTATTTGTGAATATCTCTTTTTCTTATCAACCTTTTCATTAGATTCTCCCCTGGTTTCATATGTTGTGACTATACTCGGCTTGTCCGCCTCGTAGTCATATATTGTCATTTGTTTCATGTTAGCTCCATTTCTTTTATTCTTTTTTCAGCTTCTTCTTTGCTATCGCAGAATTGATAATAAAATTCTTTTACAAAATCTATATCTGCTTTAGATAGTTTTTCGATTTCTATCGTTTTGTTCATCCAATCAGGAACTGTTTGAAAATCTCCATAATATTTTTTAGATAATGCATCTTGTAAATATTTTAAAGAATTACTGTTCTGCTTTTTGCAATACTGAATAGCTTTTAAGATTTCCTCGCTTTTGTATGTTTCTGAAATTTCTTTAAGAATTTCATAGTCTACTGGAACCAAATTACTTCGATAATTAGTTTCTATATAACTAATTAATTTTTCTAAATTTACGCACGCACGCGTTTCCGTTCCGTTCTCCATTCTCCTATTCCTTTTCCTATTCCTTATCTTTAGAGGGGCTGGCTTTATTTTGGCTGTCAGCCAATTTTGAGCCAAGCTTTTATTTGGGCATATTTTTTTTACCATTTAGATATTGTTTATAACTATTGTCTAAAGTGGGTTTTATTAATATCCAAAAAGTAGCTAAATCTCCAGTAAAATCCGGGTTAAAATCATCTTCAAAGGAATACTTAATTATTGCTTCATACATTTTTGCTCGATACTTTTTTGGCATTCTTTCGATTGCTTCGTAGTAGCTCCGCATGAAATTAAATGCTTTTCTTTCACTCTTCATTAGCTCTCCTTTTTTGACATTTTTTAAAATTTTTGCTATAATTTAGTAGTTAAATTTTTTAAAAATTTAATCATTTTTGCACTAATTCTGTTTGAAAAGTTGTTGGATTAGTGCTTTTTTCATGTTCTAAATTAGTATTATTTGCTACTAATATTGACATTACAGCTACTACAAATAAGAAAAATATTGCTCCAGATCTTTCTTTAAAATAATCTTTTACTTCTTTTCTTAATCTTATTTTCTTCATATCAGCCATCTCCTTTCTATATTCCATATCTTTTTCTTATTAATTTTGTTAAGGCTATAAATGGTTTTCCAGGTGGCACAAACAACCCTTTTTCTTCCATCTCTTGCCTCGTCAACTTTATTTCTTTCACACACTTGTTTTTTCCCATAGTTGGAATTAATATTTTTAAATCTGATGGTGATATATAAAGCTGATTTAAAATTTCTTCTTTTGTTTTCATAAGTTACTTCCTTTCGAGATTGTGTTTTTTTTAGCAATTGCAGTTGCTTTTATTTGATTTTCTAATAATTATTTGATATACTATTCACGTACTTGATTTCAAGTACAGAAAGAGGTGATGTCGTGTTATCAAACTTAAACGCGGTTTTACCTTTAGTGGAACACGCTTAATTTATTAATACATGATCAACCTGTTTAGACTAATAAAAGTAATACTATACTTTACGATTATTTTTAAAGCATTCTCAGTAGATATATTAGTAAAAATAGAGATGTAAAAATATTTTAAACTCGGCCTCCACTAGCTTACGAATCAAATATATAAGGTTGAGTGTAGAGGTGGCACTCTACGCAGTGTAATCAATAGTTTTAAATTATTGCAATAATTTATAATTGTTGTATATTTGGAAGGAAATCTGACTTTGCCAAAATTAGGTTTCCTTTTTTATTTCGTTTAAATCAATGTCAAATTGAACAGCTATTACAATTAGTTCTTCTGCACTAAGCTTTCTTTTACCATTAAGTATCAAACTTATCTTGCTTTGACTTATTCCAGTTTTCTTCTCAATCTCTATTTGACTTATATTTTTTTCTGTAAAGTATTTTTTCAAATAATTATTAATCATCAAATACATCCCCTTTTAATTTTCTTTGTTTGACACATTTATAAAAAAATTTGCATCTACGCCTAAAGCTAGAATTATTTCTACAAATTCATCGGCATCCATTTTTCTCTTACCATTTAGGATCATAGACAATATATTTTCAGGGATCCCAGTTTTATCAGAAATAAATCTTTGCTTTATACCATTTTCGTTAATATATAACGATATTTTTTGATATATTTTCATCGGTACTCCTTTCTCTGTAATTCCAATATTCTTGGATTACATCATCATTATATTTCAATTATCTTGGATTGTCAAGCTATTTTTGAAAAAAAATTCAAGAATTTTGAAATTATTATTTACTATCTTGAATTTTTATGTTAATATTAATATGGAAGGAGGGATAATATGTCCGTAGGAGATAATATTAGAAATGCTAGAATTTCACAAGGACTAAATCAAAAAGAATTGGTCGAAAAATTGGCAGAAAAAGGTATTAATGTTGGTAATACAACAATTAGCAATTGGGAAAAAGGCATTTCAAAACCTGACCCAGATACTATCACAACTTTGTGTGAAATACTTAATGTAGATGCTAATTATATATTAGGATTTTATCAAAATAAATCCAAAAATAACATTGAAGAAATGCAAATTTTATTAGATGCATACCAAGGTTTATCAGATACAGATAAAGAATTTATGCGAAATATGATTATAGAAAGAAGAAAACTTATAGATAAACAATTAGAAGAAAAGGGACAATAAAGGTGTAAAAGAAAATGATTAAAGAATTACTTAAAGGGGTAATTGGTCAAGATGAAATATTAAATTATTATAATGCTACTATAACTTATATAGATATGCCCATAAGAATTAGAGGCTGTGTTCATTGTTATAAAGGAATTTATGATATTTTGATAAATAAAAACCTCTCCTGGTATAAAAGGAAAGGAACCATTATTCACGAACTTGCTCACATTGAGTTAAGTCAACTAGAGCAAGGTAATAACGATTTATTTGCTTTCTATATAGATAAATATGAAGATGAAGCAAATAGATATATTGAAAAATTGAGGAAGGAGGAACTATAAGTGAATTTTATCGTTTTTTGTTTAGTATCTTTGATTACTTTTATTGTAACGCAATTTGCCGTATCACAAATAATCGGAATATTATTTTATATGTTACCACAAAAAAGATATAATACAATTATAGGATTGATAATATGGACCGCATTACTAATTGCGTTATACTATGGAATAACAGCATGGTTTGACAACTATTTTAATGTTTATCTATGGGTTTCAATAATAGCAAGTGTAATATCATTGTTCAACATTAGAAACTTAAAAAATGAAGCTAATCAATCACAAAAAAATTTATCTTGGGATGAATATTTAGAAAAAAACTTTCCATCTCAAGGCACAAAAACGAATTTTTCAGATATAAAATTTAAAGATAACGACCAATCAGAAAAATAAAAAATCCCCTACTCTCTGCAAAGAGTAAGGGTACGGAGCATAGAACTCCTAAGAAAAAACCACAATCTCGAAATTAGGATTTTTCTATGTCTCCATTTTAACATAAAATTAAACTGATGTAAAGAAATGGAGTGATAAAAATGGCAGTTTATAAAAGTAAAAAAACTACTAAAGATGGTAGACAATACTTTTTCAGAATAAAATACAAAGACATATTTGGAGAAGTTCATGATTATTCTTCTCCTAAATTTAAAAATAAGAAAGATGCAGAAAGTGAAGAAGCCAGATATAGAATAAAGATAGATAATAAAGAAGCTTTTATATCTAATATTACTATAAATCAGGCATATCTTGAATTTCGAGAAAATAAAAGTAAAAAAGTAAAAAAACAAACAATGATAAAAGATGAAAAGTTATATAGATATTTTGATAAAGTAAAAGACAAGAAAATCAATGATATTAACTTGAAAATATATAAAGATTTATTTTTAGCAAATATAAAATCTGATTTATCAACTGATTATAAAAATAAAATTATAGGTTTATTTAGAAATATAATTATTTATTCTAATAAGTTGCATAATACTAGTGATTCAATTTTAAAATACGTTGAAAATTTTACTAAAATAAATGAAATAAAAAAAGAAATGAACTTCTTTACCTATGATGAATACATAGAATTTGATAGTGTAATTGACAATTTTGATTTTCATTGTTTTTATGAAGTTTTATATTTTATGGGATTAAGACAAGGCGAATGTCAAGCTCTTACATGGGAAGATATTGACTTTGAAAAAAATGTTCTTAGAATCAATAAAACTTTAACAACTAAAATAAAAGGCGAAAAATACACTATATCAAGTCCAAAAACTAAAAATAGCAATAGAATATTACCACTAACAGAAAAGCTTTCTAAAGACTTAAAAATTATGTATAATAAGGCCAGACAATACAAAGACTTTTCAAGTAAATGGTTTGTATTTGGAAATTCATTACCTTTTCCAGAAACAACTATTCAAAAAAGAAAGAATGATTATTGTGATAAAACCATATCAAAAAAAAGAATCAGAATACATGATTTTAGACATAGCTGTGCATCATTACTAATTAATCAAGGTGCATCAATTGTTTTAGTATCAAAATATTTAGGTCATGCTAATATAACAATAACATTAAACACATATATCCATATGTTTAAAAGTGAGTTAAATAAAATGACCGACATATTAAACAAATTATAAAAAAGTGTGTTTCGTAGTGTGTTTGGCAAAATAAAAGCCCCTTAAAAAGGGGTTAAAATGCTATAATGGTGTCCTTGGCAGGAA
>ENA-OPUE01000381-OPUE01000381.1-human-gut-metagenome-genome-assembly--contig:-NODE-381-length-38213-cov-8.558467_pt1 | contig 38213 bp, 25 predicted proteins | sample MGYA00241466_ERZ501924 | MGnify/ENA primary metagenome ERZ501924 (study PRJEB25962, sample SAMEA2042223) | human gut metagenome | biome: human gut; feature: human-associated habitat; material: faeces...
TATTGAAGAATGCTGCCAATGAAGCAACGAGTGCGCAGATGAAACCGATGGTTACGATTCCCTTGATACCAGCAGGAAGAACGGTCTTTACCATGATGGCGAAGGCTGCGTCAGTCTCGTTCATCTGAATTGCGCCCTTCTGAGCCAAGGCTGCTGCAATCATACCTGGAATGAGGAACATGAAGCAAGGGAGAACCTTGAAGAAACCGGCTGCGATAGTACCGCGGCGGGCACGCTTCATAACTTCTACGTTGCTCTCGCCAGGAACCTGACCCAATACACGCTGAACGATGTGCTGGTCAGTACACCAGTACCAGAAACCAATGATGGTTGCACCGATGAATACTACGAAACCTGGATACTCCTGATACATTGAATCACCTGCCTCCCAGTGGAACATGTGGGTTGTACCATAGCCGTTGTTCAACTTGCCACAGTAGTCCATCATATCTGCCCAACCTGCAGAGATGCTTCCACCGCCGAGGGCAGAGAGTCCGAGGAAGAGCACGAGGAATGAACCGATGACGAGGATAGGAGTCTGGATGGTTGACAGAGTCATCACACCCTTCATACCGCCGAATACGGTGAAGATGGTGGTGAGGATAATCAAACCGATGGCACCTACCCAGAAGTTCAAGCCCCAGAGATACTCGAAGAAAATACCACCTGTAAGTGCGGTAACACTCACCTTGGTGAGGATGTAAGCAACGAGTGTGATGATAGAGAGCCATGAACCTGTACGCTGAGTGTAGCGGAACTTTAGGAACTCAGGCATGGTAATGATCTTACCCATCTTGTTGATGAGCAACTGATAGAAAGGTACGAACAACCAACCGAGGATGAGGATCATCCAACCCTGCATCTCCCAGTGAGCCATACCTACACCGCTCTTGGCGCCAGTACCAGCAAGACCCACGAGGTGCTCAGAACCGATGTTGGCTGCGAAGATAGCCATACCGATTACATACCATGGCTCACCTTTACCGAAGAGGTAAGCAGAAGAGTCTTCACCCTTCTGAGCCTTTCTGTCTTTCACGATCGCATGCCAGACAGCCCAAATCACGCCGATTACACCAATGGCGAGCACTGTCCAATCAAGCCATACGAATTCTGTTGAATTCCAATTCATAATTACTATAAGATTGTTTGTTTATTGTTATAATACTATTTTATTTCTTTTATCGGACGTTTTTTCCTTTATCGAAAGAATATCCCGTAGGCGTTCCGGCGGATTTGCAATCCGCCGGCAAGCAAGTTCTCATGAGCCTGCCCCACAGGGTTTCGGCGGATTACAAATCTGCCGCTTTGCTTTTCCTTACTTCTTAACGCTAAACTTGTAAGCGAGGTGAGAGTAATACTTCTCTCCTGGCTTCAAAGTTGCATCTGTCCAGCCCTTTACGCCCTGAGCAATCTTGGTTGGAGAATCAGGATACTTCTGGCTCTCGAAGCAGACGCTCACGTGCTTTGGATACTTAATTCCATGCTTGCAGGCAATGCCAGTGCCCTGGAAGTTACCAGTGTAAACCTGGATACCTGGCTCGTTGGTAAATACCTCGAGCAGGATGCCGCTCTTTGGAGAATAGAGGCTAGCGCAAACGGTCTTATCATCGCCCTTGCCATTCTTATATGTATTCAAGCACCAGTTGTGGTCGTAACCAGTAGCGTTCTTAATCTGGTCGAAGCTGTAATCCACCTTCTTGCCAATCTCTGTAGGAGTGCGGAAATCCATTGGAGTTCCCTCTACGCTCTTGATTTCACCTGTTGGAATATACAGGCTATCAGCTGGTGTGAACTTATCAGCATTGATGTACATCACCTGGTCGAAACCTTCCTTAGAAGGATCGCCATTCAGATTGAAGTAGCTGTGGTTGGTCATGTTGACAACAGTTTCCTTATCTGTTGTTGCACCAAACTCGATATCAAGTGTATTATCGCTCTTCACGGTATATTTAGCAGTAGCTGTCACATTACCCGGGAAACCATTCTCGCCATCCTTTGCGTGGATAGTGAAGGTTACGGAAGAATCATTCTTCTCTGTAATGTCGTAAACCTGGTTCAACCAACCTGTGGCACCACCGCCATGGAGGCAGTTGCCATTATCGTTTGGCTTCAGATTATAAGTCTTGCCAGCAAGTGTCAACTTAGAATCCTTGATACGGTTGGCGTAACGGCCCACTGATGATCCGTAATCAGAAGGAGAGTTGAGGGTGTCAGCATACTGATGAATGTTGTCGTAGCCGAGCACTACATCTGTAGGCTTGCCATTCTTGTCCATCACTGAGATGGAAACCACACGTCCACCATAGTTGGTGAGACATACCTCCATGCCATTGGCATTCTTGAGGGTTACTAACTCAGTCTTCTTGCCCAAAACAGTAGAATCGAAGTCTGCTGGATTCAAGCCTGACTGTGTAAGACTAGCATTGCTGCTTGAAGAACAAGCTGAGAGGGTAGCGATTGCCGCGAAACCAACTCCCATAAAGAGGTTCTTTGCGTTACTCATTTTTAGGTTGTTTTATATCATTTATTAATTTTGGGTGTAAAATTACAACTTTATTTCGAATTAGCAATAGTTTTCCCTAACTTTTTTCATCCTAAAGTGTGTTTTTAACACTATTTGCACTTAATTGCCCCATTTCGGGCGTTTTTACCCTCTTTTTTCCCCGTTTTCACCGACATTCACTCTTGGTTTGGGAAAAAGCAGGAATAGCATGCATTCTACAGAAATAGCATCCCTCCACACGCCCTGAAAGCGTATCTGAAAGACTTAGCGGTTGAAGTTTCGCAAGAACTTCCCTACACGCCTTGAAAGGGCAAAAGGGCAGAAGATCATAGGAAGGTGTGTTAAAAATTCAAGACACACCCTCTTTACAAATAAGCAAGACAGTCGCCCAGTAAGAGCAAAAGTACAAAAAAAACTGCAGTTGGTGTTTGCCGACTGCAGTTCCTTTTATATTAATAATGAATATTAGCAAACTTTGTGAGAACCCTCAGAGATAACCACTGGGTAAATCTCAGGAGCGTGACCATACTTAGCTGTGAACTTAGCGGTAACATCCTCAACAAACTTGTCGTAAATATCATCCTTTACCAAGTTGATGGTGCAGCCACCAAAGCCACCACCCATAATACGGCTACCAGTTACACCGTTCTCCTTGGCAACATCGTTCAAGAAGTCGAGCTCCTCGCAGCTTACCTCGTATTCCTTGCTCAAACCGTAGTGAGTCTCGTACATCTTCTGACCTACTGTCTCGTAGTCACCCTTCTCAAGAGCATCGCAGACTGCTAATACGCGGTCCTTCTCGCCCAATACGAAGTGAGCGCGGCTGTAATCCTCTTCGCCTACCTCAGCGCGAACTTCCTCCAGCTGCTCCCATGTGCAATCGCGGAGGGTCTCGAACTCAGCCTCTGGGTGCTTAGCGGCGATGTGCTTAACCACGTTCTCGCAAGAGTTACGACGGTCGTTGTATGGAGAACCTGCCAACTCGTGCTTAACCTTAGAGTTAACCAAGCAGAGCTTGTAACCCTGTGGCTCGAATGGGAAGTACTCGAACTCACGGCTGTTGCAGTCGAGACGCATCAACTTACCCTCCTTACCGAATACAGAAGCAAACTGGTCCATGATACCGCAGTTAACGCCGATGTACTTGTGCTCAGTAGCCTGACCAGCGAGAACGAGATCCCACTTAGAAACCTTGTTGTCACCGAAGAGGTCGTTCAAAGCGAAAGCGAAGCAGCTCTCAAGAGCAGCAGAAGAAGACATGCCTGCACCGAGAGGCACATCACCATAGAATGCTGCATTGAAACCTTTAACGTCAACGCCCAAAGCCTTCATCTCCTGACAGATACCATAGATGTAACGTGCCCAAGAAGCGCGAGGACCCTCAGGGTCATTTACCTTGAACTCAACGCGGTCCTTCAGGTCGATAGAGTAGAGCATTACTGTATCTGTTCCGTTAGGACGAATCTCTGCCATGATGCCCTTATCTACAGCACCTGGGAATACGAATCCACCATTATAATCAGTGTGCTCACCAATCAAGTTAATACGACCTGGTGACATGTAGATGTTACCAGTTTTACCATCAAAGTGCTTGATAAAGCGGCTTCTTACTTTTTCAATATCCATAATTGTAGTAGTTTGAAAAGTTATTACTAAAGTTTTGATTATCAGTTTGATATTCCCAGGTATTCAAGCTATGCTTTAAAGCTTTACTTACAAGTGTTACTTTCAAGTTTTGTTTTACCCGGGAATGCTTCCCCTCAAGATTACTCTACAGGGATGTCCTTATTTACATTCTTGCAACCTACGAGAGCGTAGAAGAGGATGTATGCAATCATTGCGATGATTACCCAGTAAGATGCGATAGGGCCAGCAGCCTTAGCAACTGCATCCTGGATAAGAGGCATTACACCACCACCAACTACCATCATCATGAAGATACCTGATGCCTGAGCAGTGTATTTGCCAAGACCCTCTACTGCGAGGTTGAAGATACCACCCCACATGATTGATGTACACAAACCGCAGACTGCAATGAGTACACACTTGGTAGGGATTGTAAATGCTACAACACCAGTACCATGGTCGTCGAGCTTAAGCAGATTGGCAATCTCTGAGTCGCCTGCCAAAGCAAAGTTCAAAGTGTTGGTCTCTGGCAAGAAGATAGCTGTCAACAGCAAGAGGATAGCTACTGTAGAAACCACTGTCATCTGAGTCTTGGTAGAAATGGCACCGCTGATGAATGAGCTGAGGAATCGGCCACACATCATGAGCAACCAGTAAACTGCTGCGAAAGCACCACCTACAGAAGCTGCACCTGTAAAGTCCATGCTACTGATGTAGAAGATAAGCTGAGCTGGGATACCAATCTCAACACCTACATAGAAGAAGATACCGATTACACCGAGTACGCAGTGACGGAAAGACCAAGGACTATGATCGTACTGAACATTCTCCTTCTTGATGTTTGGCTCAGGAATAGCAACGAACCAAATGATGAAGAAGGCTGCGATGAATACGGCCATACCGATGAAGAGGAGAGGAGCAACGTCGCTCATGCTTGTGTTTGCTGTAACTGTACCTACGAGCACACCGGCCAACAGTGGAGTGAGAGTTCCGCTCAAAGAGTTCAATGTACCACCAATCTGAATGAGCTGGTTACCACGGTTACCACCGCCACCGAGCAAGTTCAACATTGGGTTTACTACTGTGTTAAGCATACATACGCAGAAACCGCAGATGAATGCACCCAACAGATAGATAATCAAGTTGAGACAAACGGCACCTGAACTGAGTGTGAAGACTGGAATGTCATCACCGAAGATGCTTGATAAGTACTGGATCATCAAACCGATTGTACCGACGGCAAGTGCAATCAATGCAGTTTTCTTGTAACCCTTGTTTTCAATCATCTTACCTGCAGGAATACCCATAAAGAGGTAAGCGGCGAAGTTCATGAAGTTACCCATCATGGCTGCCCAAGAGTACTTAAAGCCCCAGATGTTGCCAAAAGGTGCTCCCATGTTAGTTACAAACGAAATCATTGCAAAGATAAAACACATCGTAATGATTGCAATGATGCGACCGTTGTTATTTCCAATTTTTTGTTCCATTGTTTAATTTTGATAGTTGATATTTTATTGTTATGTTTAATATTTGCGTTTGTTGTCGGCTTTCACCTTACTATCGGTTTTTACCGCATTGTTTATTCTTGTCAGATTTACCGCAAAAAGGAGCAACTGCCTCTGCATGATTTATTTAGAGGCAGCAACTCCTAATGTGTTATGAAAGATGTTTATTTCTCTACGCCAAACTTATAGATTGTTTTCTGGGTGTATGTCTCACCTGGATTCAATCGGCAACTTGGGAAGTAAGGATGGTTAGGTGTATCTGGGAACTTCTGTGCCTCGAAGCATACTGCGCTGCGGCGTGGGAAGGTTGCACCATGCTGACCCTTGATGCCTGCCAGGAAGTTACCTGTGTACATCTGCAAACCTGGTTCTGTGGTGTAAACCTCCATGGTACGACAACTAACTGGATCTTTGATGCGAGCAGCAAAGCTCATCTCGCCTTCTTCCTTCTTATTCAATACATAGTTGTGGTCGTAACCCGAACCATTCTTAATCTGCTCGTTGTCCGCGTTGATGTCCTGGCCGATTGGCTTTGGAGTGCGGAAATCGAATGGTGTACCCTCTACCTTCAGGATTTCACCTGTTGGGATAGACTCCTCATCTATAGGCAGATAGTAGTCTGCGTTAACCTGACAGATGATGTTGTCGATGGTTGGTGTTGGGTTAGCGATTCCCTGGATTGAGAAGAACGCATGGTGGGTCAGGTTGCAGATGGTCATCTTGTTGGTTGTAGCCTGATACTTGATGATGAACTCGTTGTCGTCGGTCAAGGTATAAGCCACCCAAACTGTAAGCTCTCCAGAGAAACCTTCCTCGCCGTATGGGCTGGTGTACTTCAATACTACGGCATTGTCGCTCATGCGAGTTGCATCCCAAACGTGTGCGTGGAATCCTGTAGGACCTCCATGCAAGTGGTTCTTGCCATCGTTGCATGCCAACTGATATTCCTTGCCATGAAGGGTAAACTTACCCTCCTTGATGCGGTTACCATAACGACCGATGAGGACGCTCAAGAAAGGCTCAGGCGAGTTGATGACATCCTGGATGTTGTCGTGGCCCTGAATGAGGTTGGCGTAGTTGCCGTCCTTATCAGGCATCATGATTGCAACAACAGCACCACCATAGTTTGTCACAGCAATCTCGTTGCCCTGCTTGTTTCTCAACACGAAGAGATCAGTCTTCTTTCCGTTCACTGTGGTCTGAAAATCTTCTCTTTTCAAACCACACTTGTTAACTGGTTCTGTATTCATAATATGTCATTGTTTAGTTACTCTACTTTATGTTCTAAAGTAATCTACTGCAAAGTAACTAAAAAAAAATGAATGTGACAAATTATTTGGCAATTATTTAATTTAAAAAAACTAAAAATTTTCAAGAGAGCAAATCTGCCACAACATAACTTGAACCGCCTATGAAGATGAAATCGTCTTTTTCCGCATCAGCTAAAGCTGTGTTATATGCTTCTTTTACAGAATGATATACGTTTCCATGCAAGTCATACATCAGTGCATAATCTCTCAATTTTTCCACAGGGATGGCTCTTTTGGTCGAAGGCTGCGTCCAGTAGTATTTTACACCGTTTTTGAGCAGTTTGCTCAAAAGTTGTAATACGTGCGCCACATCTTTGTCGTCAACCATGCCGAATACGATATGCTTGGTCTCAGCTTTTACATGCTGAATCTGTGGTGCCAGATAGCTCCAGCCTGCCAGATTATGGCCCGTATCGCAGATGGTAAGTGGGGCATCATTCAGCTTCTCCCATCTGCCACGAAGTCCGGTTAGCTCGCAAACTTGGGCAAAGCCTTTCCTGATAGCGTCATCGCTGATGGTGATACTTTGACGCAGCACGCTGAGTGCGGCAAGAATCGTCTTCTTGTTGCGTTCCTGATAGGAACCTTTCAGTTCCATTTCTACATTGCCCAACTCTACATTGCTTCCCATCTCTACGCTGCTTCTTGTCTTTTCACCGCTTTTCATCTTCTCTTCCTGTGCAAAAAGGTCCTGCGCAAAGAGGGTAGGAGCCTGCATCTCCTTCGCTTTTTCTTCGAACACGGGGCGGGTCTCGTCCAGGTATTCGCCGATGACTACAGGAACGTGCGGCTTGATGATGCCTGCTTTCTCGCCAGCTATCTCTGCCAAAGTATTGCCCAGGAACTGGGTGTGGTCGAAACTGATGTTAGTGATTACAGAAAGGATTGGGGTGATGATGTTGGTGCAGTCGAGTCTGCCTCCCAGTCCAACTTCAATTACAGCGTAATCTACCCCCTGCTCGGCAAAGTATTTGAATGCCATGGCGGTGGTCAGTTCGAAGAAAGATGGATGGAGGGGTTCGAAGAAGGCACGGTTCTCTGCCACAAAGTCGATGACGTACTGTTCCGGAACACATTCACCGTTCACGCGGATACGCTCTCTGAAATCTACGAGATGTGGAGAGGTGTAGAGACCTACTTTGTAGCCCTGGCTCTGGAGGATAGCCGCAAGGGTATGTGAACTGGAGCCTTTACCGTTGGTTCCGGCTATATGGATAGTCTTGTACTGACGATGCGGATGTCCGAAGTGCTCGTCTAGGGCATGGGTGGTCTGCAAGCCTGGCTTGTATGCCTTGGCTCCAATCTTCTCAAACACGGGAGTGCTATTGAAGAGGTATTCCGTTGTCTCTTGATAATTCATGCGAAATATATTAAACTACTATATATAATTAATGTGTGATATTGGTTCGGATATAAAAAAGGCAATCTCAGCACCGGCGACAGCCAATGTTGAGATTGCCAGTATTAATCCTTAAACAATTAATTCTGTATTAACAGACGTATTATTGCTTGTTGTTACTTGAACAGATTCTTGATACTGTCGAAGATTGACTTCTTGTCAGCATTATCAGCCTTGAAGTTCTCGCATTCCTTGAACTTCTTTACCAGTTCCTTTTCCTCCTTGTTCAGAGTCTTAGGAATATAGACTGTGATGTTGATTATGATATCGCCCTTTCCGTAACCGTAACCCTTGATGGCAGGCATTCCCTTGCCACGAAGTCGAAGCTGCTTGCCTGGCTGTGTTCCTGGTTCAATCTTCACGGTAGTCTTTCCTTCGAGTGTAGGAACCTCAACCTCGCCGCCAAGAACGGCTGTAGAGAAATCGAGTACCAGGTTGTAGTAGAGATCCTTGTCGCTACGTTCAAACTGCTCATCTTTCTCCACGCGTACTATTACCTGCAAGTCGCCGTTTACACCATTGTGTTTACCGGCACCACCCTTTCCTGGAACATTGACAACCATTCCGTCGTCAATACCGGCAGGGATGTTTACTTCTACCACTTCCTCGCCGGCAACGATACCGTCGCCACCGCAGGCCTTACACTTGTTCTTGATAACATGTCCCTCGCCACCGCAAGTAGGGCAGGCAGCCTGGGTCTGCATGGTACCGAACATAGAGCGTACGGTGCGCACGGTGTAACCCGTGCCATGACAGGTAGGACAGGTCTCTGGCTGAGAACCAGCCTCGCAGCCGGAACCGTGACAAGCCGTACAGGTTACATCCTTGCGAATCTTAAACTTCTTGGTACATCCAGCGTAAGCTTCCTGCAGGGTGAGCTTGGCCTGAACGCGCAAGTCGCGACCCTGGTACTGCTGTGGCTGAGCGCCACCGCCGCCAAAGCCTCCACCGAAGCCTCCGAAACCGCCGTGTCCGCCGAAGATGTCGCCAAACATAGAGAAGATGTCATTCATATCCATGCCGGCTCCACCACCGAAGCCGCCGCCAAAGCCGCCCTGAGGACCGTTGAATCCAAATTGGTCGTATTGCTGACGCTTCTGAGGGTCGTGCAGAACCTCGTAAGCCTCGGCAGCCTCCTTAAACTTATCTTCCGCCTCCTTGTCGCCAGGGTTGCGGTCAGGGTGATACTTGATGGCTATCTTGCGGTAAGCCTTCTTGATTTCGTCTTCTGATGCCTGCTTATCTACGCCAAGCACCTCATAATAGTCTCTCTTAGCCATTGCTAATTCTTTATTCTAATAATGATGTTTCTTGAATGATATTCTCCTCCTTGATGATAGATAAACTGATGCCAACCAGATCATAGATTATCAAATCATAGAGATGATTGGCTTTCAGATTATTGACCTACGGCAACCTTAGCGTGACGAATTACTTTATCGTTGAGGGTGTAACCAGTCTGTACACAGTCGATTACCTTGCCCTTCTTGTCGTCACCCATTCCTGGTACCATGGCGATGGCCTCATGGAAATCTACATCGAAATCCTTGTCAGCAGTTTCAATCTTCTTTACGCCAAGACCTTCGAGTGTCTTCACGAACTTGTTGAAAATCATCTGCACGCCTTCCTTGATAGCCTTAGGATCCTCGCTCTTGTCGGCAAGTGCACGCTCAAAGTCGTCGAGGATAGGGAGGATGGCAGAAATGGTCTTCTCGCCACCGTTGAGGATGAGGTCGGCCTTCTCCTTCATGGTGCGCTTGCGGTAGTTCTCAAATTCTGCAGTCTTGTAGAGCAGCGTCTTCTTGAGTTCTTCCACTTCCTGCTGAGCCTTGATCAATGGGTCTACCTCAGTGCTCTCTGCCTTGTTGTCAGTGTCCTCTGTCTTGTTGTCAGCCTCAGCCGACTTGTTGTCAGTTCCTGCTTCTTGCTCTTCGGCATTTGCCTCGGCATTATTCTCGTTTTGAGTAGCGTTCTGCTCAGCGTTCTCGTTAAGAACCTGTTCCTGAGCGTTACCGTCTTCAACTTTTATATTCTTTCCTTGTGACATAGTCTTAAATTTTTTAAACATGATTATTTTTTTTATTAGGTGTTTAACAAAGAGTGTGCCAATCCGATTCGCATCAGATTGGCACTCTCTCTATATATATAAATATGTGTATTCAGGTTACTGCTGCACGCCATACATCTTTGCCTTCTGCTCCTTGATGGCCTCATCGTAGATATACTCGTCGTAAGACATGAGCTTGTCGATGGTTCCAGATGGAGTGAGCTCGATGATGCGGTTTGCTACAGTATTGATGAACTCGTGGTCATGGCTGGCGAAGAGGATGTTGCCTCTGAAAGCCACCAGGTTGTTGTTGAATGCCTGGATACTCTCCAAGTCCAGGTGGTTGGTAGGAGTATCGAGAATCAGACAGTTGGCGTTCTGCAGTTGCATGCGGGCAATCATACATCTCATCTTCTCACCTCCAGAGAGCACGTTCACCTTCTTCAACACTTCCTCGCCGCTGAAGAGCATTCTTCCCAGGTAGCCCTTCATGGCCACCTCGTTGCCTGGACCATACTGGCTCAGCCAATCTACCAGGTTCATGTCGCTCTGGAAGAACTCGGTGTTGTCGAGTGGGAGGTAGGCAGTGGTGATAGTTACACCCCACTTGTATTCACCTGCGTCAGCCTTGCGGTTGCCGTTGATGATTTCGAAGAGTGCAGTCATCGCCTTAGGGTTATGAGAGAGGAATACCACCTTCTCGCCCTTCTCGATGTTGAAGTTTACATTGTCGAAGAGCACTGTTCCGTCCTCATCGCAAGCCTTCAAGCCCTCAACCTCCAGAATCTGGTTGCCTGGTTCACGTTCCATCTGGAAGATGATACCTGGGTACTTACGGCTAGATGGGCGGATTTCCTCAACATTCAGCTTCTCCAACATCTTCTTACGAGAGGTGGTCTGCTTACTCTTAGCCACATTGGCAGAGAATCGGCGGATGAACTCCTCCAACTGCTTCTTCTTCTCCTCAGCCTTCATCTTCTGGTTCTGAGCCTGACGGAGAGCCAACTGAGAACTCTCGTACCAGAAAGAGTAGTTACCGGCAAACATGGTTACCTTACCGAAGTCGATATCCACGGTCTGTGTGCTGACAGCATCGAGGAAGTGACGGTCGTGAGAAACCACGAGAACAGTCTGCTCGATGTTGCTGAGGTATTCCTCCAACCACTCTACGGTGTCGAGGTCGAGGTCGTTGGTAGGCTCATCGAGGAGGAGGTTGTCTGGGTTACCGAAGAGAGCCTTCGCCAGCATTACGCGCACCTTCTCTGTGTTAGAAAGCTCGCCTACGAGCTTATCGTGGAGTTCCTCCTTTACGCCAAGGTTCTGGAGCAGCTGGGCAGCGTTGCTTTCTGCCTCCCAACCGTTCATCTCAGCGAACTTGAGCTCCAGCTCAGCAGCAAGGTTACCATCTTCCTCTGTCATTTCTGGCTTAGCGTAGAGGCGCTCGCGCTCCTTCATGTTTTCCCACAATGGCTGATGACCCATCAATACGGTGTCCATCACGCGGAACTCGTCATACTTAAAGTGGTCCTGCTCCAAAACGGAAAGGCGCTCGCCAGGTCCCATCTCCACAGTTCCCTTGTTTGGCTCCAGGTCGCCGCTGATGGCACGGAGCAGGGTTGACTTACCGGCACCGTTGGCACCGATTACACCGTAAATATTACCATGTGTGAACTTGAGGTTTACATCTTTGTAAAGCACTCGCTTACCGAATTGAATTGCAAGATTTGTTACTGTAATCATTCCTTATTTCTAAATATCTTTTATCTGATTTTATCTTAATTTGGGTGCAAAGTTACGAAAATTTATTTGTATATCAATGTTTTATTGGCAAAAGTTACTAATTTTTAGTTAAAAAAGGGGCTCTTCTTTGTTATTTTGCAGAAAAGTCTTACTTTTGTAGGCTGAATTGGCACCAAGAGGGGCTGATAAAGACACAAGATAGCAACAAAACAAGAAATGAAACAACAGAATAATAAAGGCAATTTCAGTAAGCACAGCAACAATGCTTACGGCTATGGCAACCCCAACGAATACGACCACTACAAGGTGGAGAAACAAGCGCAACTGTTGGAGTGGCTGATGGAGAACGTGAAGGGTCCTAGTAAGACCAAGGTGAAGCAAACCTTGCAGGGCAGGGGAATCAAGGTGGATGGAAAGACCATCACCCAGTTTGACTACGCCCTGAAACCGGGCATGAAGGTGAGCGTAAGCAAAACCAAGAAGAACCAGGAGGTCTTCAAGAGCAGATACATCAAGATTGTTTACGAAGACCGCTACATCATCGTAGTTGAAAAAAACGTGGGTATCCTCAGTATGGCTGCCGGTCATTCAACCCTCAATGTGAAGACCGTATTGGATGATTACTTCCACAAGACCCGACAGAACTGTCAGGCTCACGTGGTGCACCGACTCGATCGTGACACTTCGGGTCTGATGATCTACGCCAAGGATAAGCAAACCGATCTTGCCCTGGAGGATGATTGGCACCATAATGTGTATGACCGCCGATATGTGGCTCTGGTTTCCGGAGAAATGGAGGAAGATGAGGGTACTGTGACCAACTGGCTGAAGGACAACAAGGCTTACATCACTTATGCCAGCGACACTGATAATGGCGGCAAATATGCCGTTACCCATTTCCACACTCTGCAGCGTACCACCGAGCATTCACTGGTAGAGTATAAGCTGGAAACGGGCAGAAAGAACCAGATTCGTGTGCATACTGCCGATATGGGACACCCGGTTTGCGGTGACATTAAGTATGGCAATGGCGATGATCCATGCGGTCGTCTTTGCCTGCATGCTTATGTGCTCTGCTTCTATCATCCGGTAACCCATCAGCCGATGGAGTTTGAGACTCCTATCCCTAATGAGTTCGTCAGAGCAATGAAGGAAGACAACAGGCCTTTCTATGAAAATAGAGGTAAGAAGGCATTCAATACCAACCGCAAGCCATTCAGAAAGGAGAATCGCAATGGATAATAATTTCCTTTATTACGCCTTTGCATTAGCAGCTTTGGTAGTTGGATTACTTATCCTGAAAAGGGTTGCCACCTGCATGATCAAGACTGTGGTGGGTATCATCATGGTAGCTGTGCTTTTCGCCATCTATTGGCTTTATCTATCCTAGTTCAAATAGTTTTTTATTATCTTAGAGCCTGCTACTTAGCTCGTTCTAAGATAATAAAAGAGACAGAATTCTTTAAAAAGAATTCTTCAAACAAAATCTTCAAATAAAATAAGTCCGGTAAGAATCAAGTTAATCTTGAACTTACCGGACTTTCTACTATCTTTTTACCTTATTAACTAAGTCTGTTTTTATTAGAGGATAGTCTTCACTGCCTCCAACATACCCTTCTCCTGAATGAGATCGAGATCCTTCTTAACCAACTCTGTCAAGCCAGGAACAGTCTCGTTCAAATTCTCATGCCAGATGTAGTCGAAGCCGAGTACGCCCTCTGCTATCTTCTGGGTATCGCCAGTAGCCCAAAGCTCTGTGAGCTTATCCATGATCTTCTGGTCATCATTTGGCTGGATAGGAGCACCGTCCTCACGAACACCACCCTTATAGTAAGTGATGATGGCAGCGAGACCGAATACCAATCCCTGTGGCAACTCACCCTTACGCTCCAAGTAGATCTTCACGCCTGGGAGGTCGCGAGTCTCGTACTTAGGGAATGAGTTCAGCATGATGCTGGTTACCTGGTGGTCAACGAATGGGTTCTCGAAACGCTCCAATACGTCAGAAGCGAACTTCTGAAGCTCGTCCATAGGGAGATTCAATGTCTGCATCAACTCCTCGAACTGTACCTTGTGGATGTACTTGCCCAATACTGGGTGCTCGCAAGCATCGCGAACGATGTTTACACCGCTGAGATATGTAACAGGGCTCAATACAGTGTGAGGACCATTCAACAAAGTAACCTTACGCTCGTGGTATGGCTTCTCGTTGTCTGTGATGAGAACGTGGAGACCAGCCTTGTGCGCAGGGAACTCCTCCTGCATCTGCTCTACAGTCATGTTCTCTGCCTTCTCGATTACCCAGAGGTGGAAGCTCTCAGCCTTTACTACGAGGTTATCCTTGTAGCAAACCTTCTGCTGGATTTCCTTGATGGTGTCGCGTGGGAAGCCTGGAACGATACGGTCAACGAGTGTAGCGCATACATAGCAGTGGTTTGTGAACCACTCCTTGAAGCCTTCGTAGTCAGCACCCATGTCATCCTTCCAAAGCTCGATATACTGGTAGATGCACTCCTTCAAGTGGTGACCGTTCAAGAAGATCAACTCACATGGCATCAAGATCATACCCTTAGTTGGGTCGCCCTCGAAGAACTTATAGCGATGGAACAGCAACTGAACCAACTTACCTGGGTAAGAAGCTGCAGGAGCATCTGTGAACTTGCAAGAGTCATCGAATGCAATACCAGCCTCAGTTGTATTAGAGATGATGAAACGCATCTCTGGCTGCTCAGCCAAAGCCATAAAAGCCTGGTTCTGAGAATATGGATTCAATGCACGGCTGATAACGTCGATACGCTCTAATGTGTTGATAGCCTGGCCGTTCTCCTTACCCTGAAGGTTTACGTGGTAGAGACAGTCCTGACCATTCAACCAATCTACCATACCGCCAGCCAATGGCTGAACTACTACGACAGAACCATTGAAATCAGTCTTCTTGTTCATGTTCCATACAATCCAGTCAACGAATGCACGCAAGAAGTTACCCTCGCCAAACTGGATGATTTTTTCTGGCGCTACGCTCTTAGGAGCAGTGCGCTTGTTCAATGCTTTAAGCTCTTTCATGATTTGTTATTTTGTTTTGTTATTTGTTTTAAATTATCATTTTAGAAATCTGCTGCAAAGGTATAAAAAATATCGTCATGTTGTATCAATAAACCGCCAAAATCGTGCGTAAAGGTTTACGCTATTATGCCATCTAGTGATATTGCCCACCCGAGGGCAATGTTTTGCCAAGGCGATGCCGAAAAAATGCCATGGCGACGAAATAAAAAATGCCATCCCGGCAGCAAAAGCGCCAAGAGGTCACTACATGATAAATGTGAAGATGAAATGTATGAGATGAAATAGTTGAAGAAAAGGATAATATAAAGGATGATGAAATAGATAATATAAAGGATGATGAATAAAAGATGGAAAATAAAAAAGGAGATTGAAATAGGAAGGGGGAGCGAGATACGGGAGTCGAACCCGCCTCACAGGCTTGGGAAGCCCGTGCACTACCGATGTGCTAATCTCGCGAAGGAAAATACTAACTCCTTTCACAAGAAAGAGCCACGAGCGGGACTCGAACCCGCGACCCACGCATTACGAATGCGTTGCTCTACCAACTGAGCCATCATGGCTTTTCTCTTTTAGCGAATGCAAAGGTAATGAATTATTTCTAATTAATGAAATTATTTGCGAAAACTTTTCGCATCATTAACTATCATTAACAAAAATGAGCCGGCCACCACTGGCCGACTCCTATGGATAGATTAATAATGGCTTCCTCTGAAGCCGCATAAAAAAATGTCCTTAATACAAGAGGAACTGATATTTTTATTTTCTATTACTCTTGAATGTAAGCTCGTCCTTCTTCGTACTCTTTCCGATGGTGATGGTGTCACCTGGCAGAAGGTTTCCTTCCATCAGGAGTGAACAAAGTCCGTCTTCTACGTAATTCTGGATGGCGCGCTTCAGCGGACGGGCACCAAACTGTACGTCATAACCCTTGGTTGCCACAAATTCCTTCGCCTTCTCGGTTATCTGGAAGTGGTAACCCTTTTCCTCCACACGTTTTACCAGTGTCTTCAGCTCCAAATCCACAATGCGCTTGATGGCTTGGATGTCGAGCTGGTCGAAGGTGATGATTTCATCGAAACGGTTCAGGAACTCTGGCGCAAACTGCTTTGACAGGCTCTTCTGAACCACGCTTCTTGCATATTCCTTATCCTTATCGGCAATGAGCGTACCTTCTCCGCTCAAACCGCCTGCGTTGAATCCCACGCCACGACCAAATTCCTTGAGCTGGCGGGTTCCTGCATTAGAAGTCATGATGATGATGGTGTTCTTGAAGTCGATGAGACGACCGTTACCATCGGTCAGTCTTCCTTCGTCGAGCACCTGGAGCAGCAGGTTAAATACCTGGCTACTGGCTTTCTCTATCTCGTCGAGCAATACGATGCAGTATGGCTTGCGGCGTACTTTCTCAGTCAGCTGTCCGCCCTCGTCGTAGCCTACGTATCCCGGAGGTGCACCGATGAGTCGGGCCGTGTTGTAGCCTTCAGCATACTCACTCATGTCGATACGGAAGAGGGCATCGGCAGAACCGAACACCTCTTCGGCAAGCTTCTTTGCAAGATAGGTTTTTCCTACACCGGTAGGACCCAGGAACATGAACACACCGATAGGGTGGTTCGGGTCGCGGAGGCCCATGCGGTTGCGCTGGATGGCTTTCACCACCTTGTCTATTGCATCGTCCTGGGCGATGACTTCTGCCTTAAGCGTATCAGCCATACTCTTGAGTCGCTTGCTTTCAGATTCCGCCATGCGCTGAGCCGGGATGCCCGTCATTCGGCTGATCACATCAGCAATATGATATTCCTCTACCACGATGCGATGACTAGGGTCTCCATGTTCCCACTTCTTACGAATCTTTTCGATTTTCTTCTCCTGATGGGTCTGAAGGTCGCGTAGGGTAGCTGCCATCTCGAAATTCTGGTAAGACACAGCCGTCTGTTTTCTCTCGATGATATCGTTGAGACATTTTTCAGCCTTAACCAGTTCGTCTGGAACGGTGGCAGAATTGATATGGATGTGAGAACCCACTTCGTCCATCACGTCGATAGCCTTGTCTGGGAAGTTGCGGTCGTTGATGTATCTGTCGCTCAACTTCACGCATGCCTCCAAAGCCTCGTCGGTGAAATATACGTTATGATGCTCCTCGTATTGTTCCTTGATGTTATGCAGAATCTGCAGGGTGGCTTCTGCCGTAGTTGGTTCAACGATTACCTTTTGGAATCGTCTCTCCAGGGCACCATCCTTCTCAATACTCTTGCGGTACTCGTTAAGAGTGGTGGCTCCGATGCACTGCAGGGTGCCACGTGCCAGGGCTGGTTTCAGAATATTGGCAGCATCCATCGTACCCTCAGCGCTTCCAGCTCCTATCATCGTATGAATCTCATCAATGAAGAGGATGATGTTTTGGTTCTTCTCCAATTCCTTGATTACGCCCTTGATGCGCTCCTCAAACTGACCTCTGAACTTGGTTCCGGCAACGAGTCCTGCCAGGTCGAGACTCACGATGCGCTTGTTGAAGAAGAGCGAGCAGTGGTCGCCGCCCTGCTTGCTAAGCATCTGGGCAAGACCTTCGATGATGGCACTCTTACCTACGCCAGGTTCACCAATCAGAACAGGATTGTTCTTCTTGCGTCTGCCCAGGATTTCCATCACTCGGCAGATTTCCTGGTCTCTTCCCACCACAGGGTCGAGCTTGCCGTCTTTGGCAGCCTTGGTCAGGTCGTAGCCAAACTTGTCAAGGAATGGCGTATTCGACTTGGTGCTCTTTTTGCCGCCGGTACCAATCACGTTAGGTTTGGTGTTGCCCATGGCGTTCGAGCCGTTGCCCCCGTTGTTAGCATTGCCGTTCGGGTGTTCATCGCTGAAGTCGAGCGGTTCCTCGTCCGGGTCCATCAAGTCGCCTGCCTGGTCCTGAAAGTCTAATTCGCCTTCAGCAATCATGCCGGCATCATGAACATCTTCGTTATCTTCAATATTTTCTGCATCTTGAAGATTGCCTTCAAAATCACCATCCAGGTCACCTTTAAAGTTACCATCCAGATTATCTTCGGTGCTTTCTTCGGCTTTTTGGGTTCGCTTATAGTTTTCCACTTCCTGGTTCAGCTTGTTGAGTCTGTCTTCAATCTCATTGCCATAACCGGAAATATAGTCGAAAAGTCTCTTATATGTTAATCCTTGGGTGATGAGCAGTTTGGCTGGGTCACACTGCTCGTTTTTCAGGATAGCAAGCAGCAGGTGGATAGGTTCCACCATGGCCGTGTAACCATCGCAGAGACGAGCCTCGATAAGCGAATCGCTGATTACCGCCGATGTCTCCTTGTTGTACTTCATCGGGGTGATACGCTTGGTCACATTAACATCCTGCTGTTCTTTTCGTTTCTCTGATAGATTCTCCATGTCCTTCTCCTGTGAGTCATAGAGTGTAGAACGTAAAACGTCTGCATTGATTCCGAAGTGGTCAAAAATATCGTTCACCTGCCTGTTGTTAGCGTGCAGTATTCCCAACATCAGGTGCTCAGTGTTCACCTGATTCCTCTGCGTACGGTGAGCTTCCTCGCCGCTAAAGCTAAGTACGTCGTTGATATGTTGAAATGGATTTTGCATGTCTATATGTTTAAATTACGTTGCAAAAGTACACATATTTTTGGTATTATGCAAGAGTTTCGGCAACTTTTTTACTCATTTAATGCACAATAAATGCTAAAATATCATTTTTTTGCGGTTTTAGGTATTTTATTTCGGTATTTTTTTGTACCTTTGCCGGTGGTTTTAAAAGCCGAAAACGGCTTAGAACGCAAAAAAATGCCCTTAAACGCGATTTTTCGCTTTGGGAAGGCGGGTGGTGAAACGCCGACGGAATCATCCTCTCCGGGGGATGCGGGGGCTATACAATCTCTTTCACTTTATATATTAAGGTATAAACATTATAATATAAGAAATGGACGAAAATCAGACAATGGATCATGATAGAATCATGAAGATCAACATTGAGGAGGAGATGAAGTCGAGCTACATCGATTATTCGATGTCAGTTATCGTGGCTCGTGCCCTCCCTGATGTACGCGATGGTTTCAAGCCTGTGCACCGCCGTATTCTTTACGGTATGCTCGGCATAGGAAACACCAGTGACAAACCTTATAAGAAATGCGCGCGCGTGGTTGGTGAGGTGCTTGGTAAGTATCACCCTCACGGCGACTCTTCTGTATATGGTGCCTTGGTTCGTATGGGGCAGGAATGGAACATGCGTTACACGCTGATCGACGGACAGGGTAACTTCGGTTCTGTGGATGGTGACTCTCCTGCTGCCATGCGTTATACTGAGTGCCGACTCTCGAAGATGGGTGAGCACATCATGGACGACCTCGACAAGGAGACGGTGGATATGATGAACAACTTCGACGACACCCTGCAGGAACCTTCCGTGATGCCTACCAAGATTCCTAACCTACTGGTTAACGGTGGTAACGGTATCGCTGTAGGTATGGCTACCAATATCCCTACCCACAACCTGGGCGAGGTGATTGACGGATGCTGCGCCTACATTGACAATCCAGACATCGATACAGATGGATTGATGCAATATATCCCAGCTCCTGATTTCCCTACAGGTGCCACCATCTATGGTATTCAGGGCGTGAAGGACGCTTACGAAACGGGTAGAGGAAGAATCGTGGTGCGCGCTACTGCCGAAATCGAGACTGGCGAAAACCACGACAAGATTGTAATCACCGAGATTCCCTACGGTGTGAACAAGGAACAGCTCGTTATGGCCATCGCCGACCTTGCCAAGGAAGGCAAAGTAGATGGCATTGCCAATGTTAATGATGAGTCTGGCCGTCAGGGTATGCGCATCGTAGTAGATGTAAAGCGTGACGCCAATGCCAACGTTCTCTTGAACAAACTCTTCAAACTGACAGCCCTTCAGAGTTCATTCTCAGTGAATTGCATCGCCCTGGTTGGCGGTCGTCCACGCCTCTTGTCCTTGAAGGAATGCGTAAAGTACTTTGTAAACCATCGTCACGATGTTACTATCCGTCGCACCCAGTTTGAACTGAAGAAGGCGCAGGAGCGCGCTCATATTCTCGAGGGTCTGATTATCGCCTGCGACAATATCGACGAGGTGGTTCATATCATCCGTGCCAGCAAGACTCCATCCGACGCTCAGCGCAACTTGGAGCAGCGTTTCGACCTGGATGAACTGCAGAGTAAGGCCATTGTGGATATGCGATTGAGCCAGCTTACAGGTCTTCGCCTGGAGCAGTTGCACAATGAATTCAACGAGTTGATGAAGACCATCGACTACTTGAACCAGATATTGAATGACCCTGAGCTTTGCAAGAAGGTAATGAAGGATGAGCTCAACGAGGTTAAGGAAAAGTATGGTGACGCGCGCCGCACCATGATTAAGCCAGACGACCACGAGTTCAACCCAGAGGATTTCTATCCAAACGATCCAGTGGTTATCACCGTGAGTCACTTGGGTTACATCAAGCGTACTCCATTGTCTGAATTCCGCGAGCAGGCTCGCGGCGGTGTTGGTGCCAAGGGTGCCCGCACTCGCGACAAGGACTTCACCGAGTATATCTATCCAGCCACCATGCACCAGACCATGCTGTTCTTCACCAAGAAGGGCCGCTGCTACTGGCTGAAGTGCTACGAGATTCCAGAGGGCGACCGCAACTCTAAGGGTCGTGCCATCCAGAACCTCCTCAACATAGAGAGCGATGACCAGGTGAATGCATTCCTCCGACTGAAGGGACTGAATGACACAGAGTTCATCAACAGCCACTATGTAGTCTTCGCTACCAAGAATGGTACCGTGAAGAAGACTTGCCTGGAGGCTTACTCCCGTCCACGTGCCAATGGTGTGATTGCCATCAATATCGTAGAAGGCGATGAGGTAGTAGATGTTCGCCTGACCAATGGTAACAACGAGCTGATTCTCGCCAACCGAAATGGCCGTGCCGTTCGCTTCAATGAGGACCAGATCCGCACCATGGGCCGTACCTCTACCGGTGTTCGCGGTATGCGCCTCGATGAAGGCGACGATGCTGTGGTAGGAATGATCGTAGTCAACGACCCAGAGCACGAGACCGTGATGGTAGTGAGCGAGCAGGGTTACGGCAAGTTCAGACGTGATTGACTACCGTGTAACCAACCGTGGCGGTAAGGGTGTGAAGACCCTTAACATCACCGAGAAGACCGGTCGCCTGGTAGCCATCAAGAACGTAACCGACGACAACGACCTGATGATCATCAACCAGAGTGGCATCGTGATTCGCCTTGCCGTGGCCGACTGCCGCGTAATGGGTCGTGCTACCCAGGGTGTTCGTCTCATCAACCTGTCGAAGAAGAACGATGTCATCGCCAGCGTATGCAAGGTAATGTGTTCTGAGCTTGAAGCTTCTGTAGAGGAAGAGAGCCGTTCTTCCTGGGCAAAGAAGAGCGAGGAGATAGAGAACGAAACAGTGGGCGCCAAGACTGCCGAAGCAGCAGCCGAGGCAGAAGCTGAGTTAGAGAATAATGAAGACGAGAACGTTCAGGAGTAATATCCTGAACACTCGTTCACACCATATTCTGATATCATAAAATATTGAAGACGCGTAAAAAATCAATAACAACTTTTAAACTTTAAAGAGAAAATGAAAAAGTTAATCGTAGCTGCTATGATGGTACTAGGTGCCACAACAGCATTCGCAGGCGACAGCGATGCACTTAAAGCTGTCATGAAGGCTAAGACTTATGCTGAGGCAGAAGCATTGCTGAAGCAGAACTTAGGTCAGTTGGCTAATGATGCAGAGAAGGCTAAGGCTTACAACAAGCTCGTTGACCTCAGTATGAAGGCTTACAACGACCAGCAGAGCATCATGCAGACCAATCAGATTATGAAGAAGAATGATCCTATCGATGAGAATGCAATGAACGAGGGCGCATACAATGCGTTGCTCAATGCCGTTGAGTGCTACAAGTATGATCAGCTTCCTAATGCAAAGGGTAAGGTAGCTCCTAAGTTTGGTGGCAATGCCGCTCGTGTATGGTCAGCTCGTATTCAGCTCGTTAATGCAGGTCAGACTGCTGCTCAGAACAACAAGGCTGACGATGTTTTGAAGTATTGGGGTGCTTTCCTCGACACAGAGACAAATCCTCTCTTCGCCAGCATTGATGCTAAGCAGAAGGAAAGCGAGAAGGAGTACATCGGCCAGGTAGCTCTCTTTGCAGCACGCTATGCTTACCAGGCTAAGGATGGTGCTCGTTGCGAGAAGTATTGCGACATCGCCATGAAGAGCGAGAAGGAGGCTAAGGACGCTCTCAACCTCAAGCTCTATGTACTGAAGGATGGCTTGAAGACTCATGCAGACTCTTTGTCTTACATTAACAAGCTCAAGGATCTCTATGCTAAGGATGCAAACAACGAGGTTATCCTCGACGGTTTGAACTCTATGTATTCTTCTATGAGAATGCAGAAGGAGCAGGAGGCACTTTTGGACGAAGTACTCGCTAAGAATCCTAACAGCTTTGTAGCACTGGCTAACAGAGGTATGATGTTCATCCAGAGGAACGATGCTGACAATGCTATCAAGAACTTGAAAAAGGCTCTTGATATTAAGCCAGACAACGTAACTGTAATGGTTTACCTGGGTGCTTGCTACAACAGCAAGGCTAGTGCATTGCAGGATCCTAACGGCCGCAAGGTAGTTTACAAGGAGGCTATCAAAGTACTTGACAAGGCAAAGGAGCTTGACCCAGAGAAGTCACAGGCTAACTGGGGTTATACTCGTTACCAGGCTTATTACGGCTACTATGGTCCAACAGCAGCTGAGACCAAGAAGGCTGAGGAGGAGAGCAAGTAATATTGTGGAACTCTTTTTGATATGATAGATATGCTCCGGGAAGAGTCAAACGACTTTTCTCGGAGCATTTTCTTTTTTATTTCGAACGAATCATGAAGCTAAAAGAATCATGAAGCTGAAACAGAATCATGAATAAGGGAATACTATATATCTTCGGGTTGGCGAGCGCAATAGTCTTGCTCTTCTTTGCCAACTTAGCATGGGGCAGCGTGAGCATCCCATGCCGCGAACTGCTGGCGATATTTTTCGGAGAACAGACCACGTCTTTCTTTAGAGACCAGCTAACCTCTTTCTTCGGACGCCAGGCTTCGCCTGATACAGAAACCTTCCGCTATATTGTCATGGAATCCCGACTTCCGCAAGCCATGATGGCTTTGCTTTCGGGTGCAGCTCTGGCTACAAGTGGTCTGCTGCTCCAGACGGCTTTTCGAAATCCCCTGGCAGGACCTGATATTTTCGGTATCAGCAGTGGTGCGGGATTGGCAGTAGCCATCGTGATGCTTGCCTCTGGCGGAAACTTCCTCTCCATTCTGCTTGCCGCATTTATTGGAGCCATGCTGGTATTGGCACTTATCACCCTTTTTTCAACCATTGTTCGCAGCAACACGGTGTTGCTCATCATCGGTCTGATGGTGGGTTATCTTGCCAGTAGCGCCATCTCGCTGCTGAATTTCTTCAGCACGGCTGAAGGCGTGAAATCTTATATGATTTGGGGTATGGGAAGTTTCGGCAATGTATCGATGGGCGAGGTGAGATGGTTCGTTCCCATTGCCATGCTCGGTTTGCTTTCGGCACTTCTGCTCATCAAGCCTCTCAATGCCATGCTTCTGGGCGAGCAATACGCTGAAAACCTGGGGGTTTCTATCAAGAAGCTTCGCATCGCCTTATTGCTAATAACAGGTTTGCTCACGGCAGTGGTCACTGCCTTCTGCGGTCCTATCGCCTTTATCGGTCTTGCCACTCCGCACATAGCCCGTCTTGTCATCGGCACCGAGAACCATCGTCGCCTGCTTCCTTTCACCATGCTTATGGGTTCCGTATTAGCCCTGCTCTGCAACCTGCTCTGCACATTGCCGGCAGATGGAGGCATTATCCCTCTCAATGCCGTAACCCCGCTTTTCGGCGCCCCCGTCATCATCTATGTATTAATTAAGAAACGATAAAGCAAAAAAGTCGCCCTGTAAGAGCAAAAGCATCTCATTATTAATGCTTTTGCCTTTACAGGGCGACTTGAATTCTATGGATTTACAACATTAATTGGCTTTTCTTCTATGAAAGCCTTCACATTTTTTGCCACTTGCTTGTTCAGTCGCTTGCGAGCCTCAAAGGTGGCCCAGGCGATATGAGGAGTAAGATAGGCATTTGGTTCCGCAAACAATGGATTCTCCTTCGATGGAGGCTCCTGGGCCATTACGTCTGCACCGTAGGCACCAAGAGTTCCGGCATGGAGGGCGGCTGCAACGGCTTCCTCATCTACCAGCGGACCACGACCTGTATTAATCAGAATAGCTGTATCCTTCATCTTCTCAATGGCCTCGGCATTGATGAAATGATAAGTATCATCAGAAAGAGGACAATGCAAAGAAAGAATATCGCTTGTAGAAAGCAATACCTCCTTGCTCACCTTCTGAATCCACTCAGGCAGGACAGTGGATGGCTTGCTGGTGCAGGCACACACATCCATACCAAACTGGTGGGCAATATTAGCCACCTTCATACCGATATTTCCCAATCCCATAATACCCAATGTCTTGCCGGCTAGTTCCATCAATGGGGTGTCCCAATAACAGAAATCCTTGTTGTATGCCCAGCGCTCGTTGCGATTCTCCTGGGTGTAATGCTCCACGCGGTTGGTAATGGCGAGAATCAGCGCAAAGGTCATCTGCGCTACACTATCCGTACTGTAAGCCGGAATATTGGTTACGATGATGCCCTGCTTCTTAGCCGCCTCAATATCCACCACATTAAAGCCCGTGGCCTGTATGCCGATATACTTCAAGTTTGGAAGCTGCGCCAGGGTCTCTGCATCCATCTGCACCTTATTCAATAAGATGATATCTGCATCCTTCGCACGCTCCACCTTTTCCTCGTCCGAGGTTCGTGGATAAACCACAACCTCGCCAAGCTGTTCCAGGAGATGGTAATCCAAATCGCCTGGGTTGGCAGCATAGCCGTCTAATATAACAATCTTCATCTTATATCTATCTGTTATATCGAATTATTAAATATCTTTATGACTTATATTATTCATTCATCAGATAGTTCTTGAACGAAGCGAAGTCCTTGGTCATTTGGATACTCTTCTTCTCGCCCTTCATGAACTCTGCAAGACGGGCTGGAATCTCGATGTCTGTGCCGAGAATGCTATCCACCTTCTCCTTGAACTTAGCTGGGTGAGCAGTCTCCAGGAACACACCTACCTCGCCTGGCTTCAACTGCTCCTTCAATGCCTGATAGCCACAAGCACCATGAGGGTCAAGTACATACTTGGTTTCATTGTAGCACTTCTTCATGGTGTCTGCAATCTGATCATCCTTATAGGTTGCACCACTGATGTAAGCAGCGATGGCATCGTGGTCTCCCTTGTAGAGGTCGTAGATACGGGCGAAGTTAGATGGATCACCCACATCCATGGCGTTGGCGATGGTCTGCTTGCTAGGCTGAGGATTGTACTTGCCAGTCTGTAGATACTCGTAGAAGATGTCGTTGGCGTTGTTGGCTGCGATGAAGCGGTGGATAGGCAGGCCCATCTCATGGCCGAAGAGACCGGCTGTGATGTTACCGAAGTTACCGCTAGGCACACAGATTACCAACTTGTCGGCCAAGCCCTTCTCCTTCATGCGGGCGTATGCATTGAAATAGTAGAATGCCTGAGGCAGGAAACGGGCCACATTGATAGAGTTGGCAGAAGTCAACTTCATGTGCTTGTTCAACTCCTCATCCATGAATGCAGACTTTACCAGAGCCTGGCAGTCGTCGAATACGCCATCCACCTCAAGGGCCGTGATGTTCTGACCCAGGGTAGTAAACTGGCTCTCCTGAATCTTGCTCACCTTGCCCTTTGGATAGAGCACGTAAACATGGATTCCCTCCACGCCGAGGAAACCATTGGCAACGGCAGAACCAGTATCACCCGATGTAGCCACGAGTACGTTCACTTCTTCCTTACCCTCCTGACGAACAAAATACTGAAGCAGACGGGCCATGAAACGAGCACCCACATCCTTGAAGGCGAGAGTAGGACCATGGAACAACTCCAGAGAGTAGATATTTGGCTCCACCTCAACCACTGGGCAGTCGAACGCCAGAGTATCATAAACTATCTTTTTCAGTGAATCAGCATCCACATCCTCGCCGAAGAAGGCATCTGCTACCTTATAGGCAATCTCCTGGAAGCTCAGCTTCTCGATGTTGTCAAAGAAGTCCTGTGGCAACTTCTTGATGATTTCAGGCATATAGAGACCACGGTCTTCTGCCAAACCTTTAACTACCGCCTTGTGCAAATCGGCGATTGGTGCTTTCTTATTTGTTGAATAATATTTCATTTTTTACTTTGAACTTTGAATTTTGAACATTGAACTTTATGATTAGCCCCTTTTATTGAGAGAGGGGCCATCATTAAGTTTCTGATTTTAATTAATTGCCATAAAGGCGTTCATGAAGTCCTGCAACTGCAGCAAACCATAGCTGCCACTCACGCAACTCTCCTCATCATATTTCTCTACGCTATCCGGCTCAATGCCTGGATAATAGATAATGAAAGGCACCGGCTCCTTTACGTGGGTGCGAATCTCCACAGGAGTAGGGTGGTCGGGCAATACGGCGAAGCAGACTGGCTCATCCCAGGTACTTACCTCATCGAAGATAGGCTTAATGAGACGCTGGTCGAGATATTCAATGGTCTTGAGCTTCAACTCCAGGTCGCCATCGTGACCCGCCTCGTCGCTCGCCTCCACGTGAACATATACGAAATCATCGCCATCCTTCAAAGCCTGGATAGCCGCAGCCGCCTTGCCCTCGTAGTTGGTGTTGGCAAGACCTGTTGCACCCTCAACAATGATGTTGCGAAGCCCCGCATAATGGCCGATTCCACGAATCAGATCCACTGCAGAAATCACGGAACCCTTCTTAATTTGCGGATACATCTGCGAAAGGGTAAGCATGTGCGGACGGTAACCGCCGCCCCAAGGCCAGATAATGTTAGCCATGCGCTCGCCACGTTCCTTGCGTGCCACATTGAAAGGATGGTTCTCCAGAATCTCCTGACTCTTCAGAATCAGTTCGTTCAGAAGGTCGGCAGTCTGCTGCGCACTCATGCGATAGTCATCGCTCAGTGTGCCGCCATTCTCAGCCACATCCTCGGCAGGAGTCTTGTCGCTGTTGCCGGCAAGTAGAGCCGCATCAACGCCTTCCATCGGCTTCACGAGCAGCGGTTTCCATTCCTCGTTCGGATGATCGTGAGGAGGCGCACAATCCACATACTTGTTACCACCCTTGATGATAAGCAGATGGCGATACTGGATGCCCGTGATAAACTTCACGATGCCAGGATATTGGCTGGCGAGTTTCTCGTTCAGATATTTGATGAGTACATCAGCGTCCTCCGTCTCCAGGTTGCCGCCGTTGTGGGTTACGATGATGCCGTCGTTTACATTGATGATGTTGCAGCGCAGGGCGAAATCGTTCGGACTCATCTCATAACCGATGCTGGCAGCCTCTAGCGGTCCGCGTCCCTCATAAACCTCGTTCTGGTCGTAGCCCATAATCGAACTGTTGGCAACCTCAGAACCTGGATGGAAACCATCAGGCACGGTAACGAGTCTTCCTGTCTTGCCCTTCTTGGCAAGCATATCCATATAAGGTTTGTTGGCGTACTGAAGCAAGGTCTTGCCACCCAGTCTTTCCACTGGATGGTCGGCCATGCCGTCGCCTAAAATAATAATATGCTTCATAATTGTTATCCTTTATTGATTGATGCGACTGAATTAGACGTTGGCGATACTCATGATGTTGGCGAATACACCGGCAGCAGTTACGCTGGCTCCGGCTCCGTAGCCCTGAATCATCATTGGGTACTCTTTGTAGCGCTCGGTGGTGAGCAATACGATGTTGTTGCTGCCCTCCAGGTTGTAGAACGGATGCTCCGGACCCACAGCCTGCAAGCCTACCGAAGTCTTGCCGCCATCGAGAGTGGCCACGAAGCGCCAGCGCTTGTGCTCCAGGGCGAGTGCCTTTCGCTTGGCCTCGAAATCAGCATCGAGTTTAGGAAGTTTCTTCCAGAATTCATCAATGCTTCCCTTGAAGAAATCATCTGGCACGAAGAGGTTCTTCTCTACATCCGATTGTTCTACGCGATAGCCTGCCTCACGGGAGAGGATTACGAGCTTGCGAATCACGTCCATACCACTGAGGTCGATGCGTGGGTCTGGTTCACTGTAGCCCTTCTCCTTAGCCAGCTTAACGGTTTCTGAGAATGGAACCACGCCCGAGATGGCGTTAAAGATAAAGTTGAGCGTACCAGAGAGAACAGCCTCAATCTTAAGGATTTTATCTCCAGAGTTACGCAGGTCGTTGATGGTTCCGATGATAGGCAGACCTGCACCTACGTTGGTCTCGAAGCGGAATACTACGCCACGCTGGATGGCTGTCTTCTTCAGCTTCTCGTAATTCTCATATTCGCTGGAAGCCGCAATCTTGTTGGCAGCAATAACACTCACGTTGTTCTCCAGCAGACTCTGATAGAGGGCGGCCACATCCTTGCTGGCTGTACAATCCACGAACACGCTGTTGAAGATGTTCATCGCAAGAATCGTATCGCGGAGCAACTCCGGACTGCTAGGAGCCGATTGCTTCAGTTCTTCCTGATAAGTCTCCAGGTTGAGTCCCTCGCGGTTGAAGATGGCATTCTTGGAAGAAGCAATGCCCACCACGTTCAGTTTCAACTTGCTGCGCTCCATCAGGTCGGCATACTGATTCTTGATCTGTTCGATGAGCTTACCGCCCACGGTACCTACACCGCAGATAAAGAGGTTGAGCACCTTATATTCTGAGAGGAAGAAGCTATCGTGCAACACGTTGAGCGACTTTCTCAGGAAATCACTCTTCACTACGAAAGAGATGTTGGTCTCAGAAGCACCCTGGGCGCAGGCAATGACGGAAATACCGCTACGGCCGAGTGTACCGAAGAGCTTACCGGCGATACCGGCAGCATGCTTCATGTTTTCGCCCACGATAGCGATGGTAGCCAGTCCGCACTCTGCGTGCATTGGGAACATGGCGCCATCGGCAATCTCGTTCTTGAACTCATTATTCAATACGCTCACAGCCTCTTCCACATCCTGCTCACGTACACCGATAGAGGTAGAGTTCTCAGAAGAAGCCTGAGAAACCATGAACACGGAGATTCCCTCGTTAGCGAGGGCGGTGAAGATTCGGCGGTTCACACCAATCACACCCACCATGGAAAGACCGGTGACGGTGATGAGGGCGGTTCCATTGATGGAAGAAATACCCTTGATAGGCTTCTGGTCGGCATCAATCTTGTTCTTGATGATTGTACCAGGGGCATCAGGATTGAAGGTATTCTTCACTCGGATAGGAATATTCTTGACGCAAACTGGGTAGATGGTAGGAGGGTAGATGACCTTTGCACCAAAGTTGCAAAGCTCCATCGCCTCAACGTAACTCAGTTCGTTGATAGTATAAGCTGATTTGATAACGCGTGGATCGGCAGTCATGAAGCCATCCACATCGGTCCAGATTTCGAGCACAGCGGCATCGAGAGCGGCAGCAATGATGGCTGCGGTGTAGTCGCTACCACCACGACCCAGGTTGGTGGTACGCTCCGTATTTTTGTCGCGGCTAATGAAACCCGGTACGAGAGATATGCGAGGAAGCTCGGCAAAGTTTTCCTTTACCAGCTTACAGGTCAGCTCACTGTCAAGAGTGTGCTTTCCCTTGCCGTTGATGCGCTCGGTCTTGATAAAATTGCGTGAATCAAACCATTTGGCACCACGAATCAGGGTGGCAACAATCTTCGAACTGAGTCTTTCTCCATAGCTCACGATGGCATCCTGAGTCTTCTCGCTGAGGTCGTGGATAAGATACACACCGAAGTAGATGCTCTTCAACTGCTCGAAGAGGGCATCAACTGCTTTAAAAAGGTTTTCTCTGTCTGTTGTGTCGGTGATAATCGTATCTATCATCTTGTGGTGGCGATCAACCATGGCATCGAATTCGACTCTCCACTGTTCATCACCCTTGAGGGCAAGCTGAGATGTTTGCAAGAGTTTGTCCGTGATACCGCCAAGCGCGCTCACGACAACCACTACACTCTGTTTCTTAGCCTCATTTTCAACGATACGTTTTAAGCTGAGGATACTTTTTACGGAACCAACTGATGTTCCGCCGAATTTTAATACTTTCATACGTTATTGAATTTTACGTTGGTAATGTAATGACACCCCCGAAACGACCGAGGCCATGTCAAAACTTGAGGGCAAAAGTACGAAATTTCTATCAAACTGCCAAAGAAACAATCAAAAAAGTGGCAATTTGTAGATAAAAAACCTTCTTCTTCGTTTTTTCACCCGCTGTATCATCCCTTATACCTTATTATATTATGGGAAATGAAGTTATGTAAGCAGGAAATAAACAAAAATATCCCGAAAAGTTTGGAGGTTTCAGAGATTTTCCGTAATTTTGCGGATAGTTTTCAAATAGCATATAGCATCAAAACGATTTAAGATATTAAGGAATAAAGATATAAAGAATGAAATATTTACTGTTTTCAGATATTCACGGCTGCTTGCCAGCCCTGGAAAAAGTGCTCGATTTCTTCGAGCAGGAAAAGTGTGACATGATGTGCATCATGGGCGACATCATCAACTATGGTCCCCGCAACCGCATTCCAGAGGGCATCGACCCTAAGGGTATTGTGGAGCGTCTGAATGCCTTGGCCGATAAGATTGTTGCCGTTCGTGGCAACTGCGATGCGGAGGTAGATCAGATGTTGCTCGATTTTCCTATCATGGAGACCTATGCTCTGCTGGTAGATAACGGCAAGCGCTATCTCTTGACTCATGGTCACGTATATAATAAGGAGAACATGCCTAAGGGACCATACGACTGCATGATCTACGGTCATTCTCATCTCTGGGAGTTGTCAAAGAACGAGAAGGGGCAGGGCATCGTGAACACAGGTAGCATCACCTTCCCTAAGGGTGGCAATCCGCCAACCTTCGCCACCTTGGAAGATGGCAAGTTTACCATGTATCAGCTTGATACCTTGGAGGTTTTGGCTACCATGACAATTTAAATAGTTGACAGTTAATGGTTGATAGTTAACAGTTTAAATAGTTGACAGTTAACAATTTAGAGTTCAAAGTTAACAGTTTAGAGTTCAAAGTAATTTAATTTATGATACAGGAATATCAGATTAGAATTCTGCCAGAACAGGCAGCCAACGAGGAAGGCATCAAGCACTCTCTGGCCAAGGAGAAGGGACTGGATGTGAGAACCTTGAATCAGGTGCGTGTACTGAAACGCAGCATCGATGCCCGCCAGCGTACCATCTTCGTTAACCTGAAGGTGCGCGCCTATATCAACGAGTTTCCGCAGGACGACCAGTTTGTGCATACGGAATATCCGGACGTGAGTGCCAAGCCAAGAGTCATCGTAGTAGGAGAGGGCCCTGGCGGTCTTTTCGCTTCCCTGCGCCTCATCGAGCTGGGTCTTCGCCCTATCGTATTGGAGCGAGGCAAGGATGTGCGTGAACGCAAGAAAGACCTTTCCAACATCACAAAAACCCAGAAGGTGGATGGCGAAAGTAACTATTGCTTTGGCGAGGGCGGTGCCGGCGCTTACAGTGATGGCAAACTTTACACGCGCAGCAAGAAGCGTGGCAGCGTGGATAAGATATTGAACGTGTTCTGCCAGCATGGCGCCAACACGAATATCCTTGCCGATGCGCATCCGCATATCGGAACCGACAAGTTGCCTCGTGTCATTGAGAACATGCGCAATACGATTATTAATTGTGGCGGCGAAGTGCATTTCCAGACCAAGATGACCCAGCTGATCCTGGAAGGTGACCGGGTGATAGGCGTGGAGGCCATCAACCTGGTAACGGGTGCCGAGGAAACCTATCGGGGTCCGGTGATTCTCGCTACAGGTCACAGTGCCCGTGATGTCTATCGTTATTTGGCATCAAGTAAAATCGAGATAGAAGCCAAGGGCATCGCTGTGGGCGTGCGTCTGGAACATCCGTCTCTGCTCATCGACCAGATACAGTATCACAACAAGAACGGCAGGGGCAAATATCTGCCAGCAGCCGAGTATAGCTTTGTTACCCAGGTAGATGGCCGTGGCGTGTATAGTTTCTGCATGTGTCCTGGCGGCTTTGTGATTCCAGCGGCAACAGGGCCAGAACAGCTGGTGGTAAACGGTATGAGTCCGAGCAATCGTGGCACAGCTTGGAGCAATTCGGGCATGGTGGTAGAGACACACCCTGAGGATGTAGCCCAGTTTGTCATCGACCATGGTGTTCCGGGGACAGATAGGGCAGATGCCTCTCAGCTCACTGCAGAGGATTTAGCGAAAGACCCATTGACGATGATGTATTTCCAGCAGATTGTGGAGAAACAGTGCTGGCAGCAGGGCAACATGAAGCAGACTGCACCTGCTCAGCGTATGGCCGACTTTGTGAACAACCGCTTGAGTTACGACTTGCCCAAGAGCAGTTATGCACCAGGCCTCATCAGCAGTCCGCTACATTTCTGGATGCCAGGTTTCGTATCCAAGCGCTTGCAGGAAGGTTTCAAGACCTTTGGCAAAAATGCGCATGGCTTCCTCACGAATGAAGCTACATTGATAGCCATGGAGACCAGAACGTCATCGCCGGTAAGAATAGTCCGCGACCGCGACACCCTGCAGCACGTGCGCATCCAGGGCCTGTTCCCATGCGGCGAAGGTGCCGGTTACGCAGGCGGCATTGTTTCTGCTGGTGTAGATGGCGAAAGATGTGCAGAAATGTGTGCTGAATATCTTGCATCCGCTACATTGTAGTAACCAGACGGATGTGAAAACTTAAGTTTACCCATAAACTTAAGCTTACCCAATAAGGTTGCCAACCCCTGAAGAGGAGCACGGCAACCTTTAGGGATAAATACCCTATTTACCATAATACGCCTTAGAAAATAAAAGTAGGGGTTCTGAAACGGCAGTTGAGACATCGGAAGTTGCAACCTGTACAGGACAGTGACAGACTACAGATTCCGGGATGGAATTCATTCAGCTGCCATATAATTCAAAATATTTATCTTAAAATTTGGTGATTTCATTTTTTTTTAGTACTTTTGCACTATTATTATAACAAACATGAATCTTCAAAATAAATATGTATCAAGAATATAACGATAATGACATCTATCAGGATGATATGAATTATTTCCCAGCTGAAGAATACAACTGGAGTCCTAATTTATTTGCCAAGCTAGTATCCTACTTGAATGAGTCTGTCTCACCGGATGTAATCAGATTAGGAGTTATTGCTGGAATAAGAAATTCAACATCCACTGAGGACGCACCTACCAATTGGGATAAGGTGGAAGCCATGCGCCGTTATGTGGATAGTGTTAACAGAGGATTGGGCTTACCGGAAGATGCGACACTCATGTCTCTTCTCCAATCAACCCAATGGACAGGTTATGGACTTTTCACAATGAGTTTTATCTCAGAAATGAATCTGGACTACCAAGGCATCTGCATGGATGAGCAAACTTCCCTATCCTACCCAAGTATGGTATTTCTCATCGCATTAGTAAAGGGAATGAGCATGATTAATCTTAAAAAACCGTCTTCCACTGGCGAAAACGCTAAAACATATACATGTCTTGTTCCAAGCCAATTCTCAACATTTTCATACGCATCATTCCTCAATGTAGCCAATAATCGCCTCTTCAATAAAGAAGAAGTAACCCCACAGGATATAGAAGAACTTACCAGCCTTGCATTCAAGGCACGCTACTGGAAACAGGGAACCTCTTTGAAAGGTAAAGATAGCGAACTGTTTATCTATGTTCTTAAATGTATCATGTCAGACATTTTGGGACTCACGCTCGATGTTGATATGGAGTCTTTTTCCAAACAGGCTAAACAGGTCGAACTTATTGCAGCCACTCCAAAAGAGGTAACTCTTACAGAAAAGGAGCTATCTACCCAAAAGTTGACTGTTGCAAAAGCAGTGGAAATTATACTCACCAGATGCTCTCTCCCGCTTGAAAGGGAACAACTCCTCTCAGAAGTTCAGGAATTAAGACCTTCTACAAAAGAAGATACCTTCAATACCATGCTTTCAAAGCTTCATAAGGAAGAGGTTATCAACTTCTTCGAAGGTGGTTTAATTGGTGTCAAAGGAAAAAGCTATGGAAGGGGCTATAAGAAAGTTGATCGTTTTAAGAAAAAAAAATAACGATTAGGGATATTCCCCTTCTGGTTTAGGGAAAATCCTTATCGTGGCTAAGACTTTTGTCGTACCTTTGCAGCAGAAAAAGAAAATAGAAGTAAAACTTTTAATAAAGATACGATTATGAAGAAGTTGATAATAGCACTTGTAGCAATGTTCTGCATGACATTTACTACAGCTTCGGCAATGAGTTATGAGCAAGCCCGCCAGCAGGCTTTGTTCCTTACTGACAAGATGGCTTACGAACTCAATCTGACAGACGATCAGTATGAGGCTGCCTACGAGATAAACTTGGATTACCTCATGGGCGTCAATTCTTACGATGATCTCTATGGACTCTACTGGCGCCAGCGTAACCTCGATTTAAGTTACATCCTCCTGGATTGGCAATATCGAAATTTCTGCGCGGCTAGCTATTTCTATCGTCCTCTTTATTGGGACGGAGGATATTTCCATTTCGGAATCTATGCACGCTATCCTCGTAGAGACTACTTCTTCTTCGGTCGCCCACATTTCTATACTGTATATTGCGGCGGACATAGCTGGAGAATGAATGGCGGAAGAAGTTGGTATCATGGACGCCAGTATGCCGCTCCTCGCCCTGGAAGCCGTGAACCTCATTTCGGAATGCGTGACAGTTTCAACCGTGGAGATTACGGACGTGGCAAGACTTTCGGAAATATGGATCGCCAGAGCAGCACTCGCACCACAGTGACTCGCGACCATCAGTTTGGCAATGTGAACCGTCAGAACAGTAGCGGATTCGGTAACAGCAATCGCCAGAACAGTAGCGGATTTGGTAACAGCAACCGCCAGAATAATGGTTCATTCGGTGGCTCAACCCGAAATGGTTTTGGAAGCGGCTTTACCAATAGCCGGTCAAACAATGGTGGCTTTACCCCTCGTTCTACTACACAGAGCAATGGTTCATTCGGAGGAAACCGTAGTGGTTCATTCGGAGGAAATCGTGGTGGTTCTTTCGGAGGCGGCAGCCGCTCTAACACCAGTGTTCGCAGCTCATTTGGAAGCGGAAGCAGCAATGGAGCCCGTTCATTCGGTGGCGGTTCTACTCGCAGCAATGGCGGAAACAACGGAGGAAGCCATTTTGGCGGCAGAAGATAATTTCTAGAAATTGATGCTCCTAGAAATAGATGCTCCTAGAAATAGATTGTTCTTGGAAAGATAAAGAATTCCAATTTAAAACCAAAAGTATATACCCAAAAAAGAAGGGACATTCCATGAGATATGGATTGTCCCTTTAATTTTATCCTTATGCCATCTACTGAGCTGCAGGCTATTATATCAGGCTATTATATTCTAAAAAGATATTCGATAGAACTATATAGCTGATTAACTAGTATATAAATCACAAAATAGGGCGCTGCCTGTCGGATGCCATCCGACAGGGTCTCCCCTATGGCCTCTACCCCCATAAATCTGTTACTTACAACCCCGAAACTCAGACTCATCACTATAATGGCTAAACAGATGTATGGCAGAATGCTTCTGCTGAAACTGCTTGCCTCTATCCCACCCATCACGTTCAGCAAGATGGCATGAGGAACGATGGTGAGAAGAAGGATGACTGATAGAAACAAGACGAACTCTACCGAAACCAGTCGCAAGGCATTGCGATGGCGGTAAATGGTTCTGTCATAATGCAATATACCGCTTCCTTGCAGTGTTCCCCAAGCGATGCTTATCAGCAGTAACCAGACTAGCCAGGGCGACTCCAGATTATCTGTGAACGAGCCGAAAAACCAGCGGATTCCTTCCGGGCTCAGCATCGAACGGGGAAATACATCGGGCATTGCTGCCGTGATGAGCCACGACAGCAAAACCAATATCACCTGCGCCAAAGCCAGCAGAAGCATGGCGTAAGCGCAAATCTTACTCTTCATCAGGCTGCAGATTATCGATATCGATGATTCTCAGCTCGCAGGCACGAACCACAAGGCGGGTGGCATTTACGCTCATGCCATTGTTGCCATCAGGAAAGAGCTTCTGTACCAATTCGTTCTGCCTTTTTTCCAGACTCTTTACGCCGAAAGGCATTCCGCGGAGATTGGTAATCTGCTCCTTCGTATAGCCCAAAGCCAGATGGCGCAGGAAACGCTCGTCATATTCATCTATCTCGTAGTTAACCAAAGCCTCCTGGCGCATCAGTTGGCTGCCCACGCTCTTCTTGAATCTATCAACAATCTTCTGGAGGATAGGCTGGTTGAACACCAGTTTCTTGCCGCCCATGCACGAAGCCACATCGCCACGGGTGAGCAGTTCCCCACTCTTCAGGATAATGCCGTCGCAGCCTGCATCGAGCACATCCACCCAGAGTTTCTCGTTCAATATCTCGCCGGTAAAGATAAGTACCTTCACATCAGGATACTGCTCCTTGGTGTTGCGGCAAATCTCAACACCCACAGTGGTGGAACCACCCAAGCCCAGATCGAGCAGTACGAGGTCTGGCTTCTGCTGCTTGATGAGTTTCCAATAAGCTATTTCGCTATCCGCCGTGCCGATAATCTCGGCTTCCGGAATGTCGTTCTTGAAGATTCCTTCCGTGCCCTTCAATTCCAACGGCACGTCTTCTACTATGATTACTTTAAAGTTTTCCATTATTTCATTCTTTATTTATAATCTCTTGATTTATATATACTTATATGTTTTTATCTATATCCATAATTTTTCTTGGCAATACCACATCTATCATCAGCTTGCCATCTTCCGAAGGCTTGGCCTGAATGCCGCAGCCACGAAGGTTGGTGGTCTCTCCTATTTCTCTTACTATCTGGCGAGCCACCAGATACTTCATGTCGCAGGTGAGCGGCGTGAAGAGATGCGAATGTTTCTCCTCATCATAAACCACATCTTGCAGGATATATTGGCAGGTAACGTAGATAGGCTTTCTATCTTCCTTGATACTGCAGGTATAGTTCTTCACGCCTCCCACAAGCAGGGTCTTGAGATAGTTCAGCAAATCCCGGTCGCACTTGATGGTGCCATCCACCTGCTGCATCGCCTGCGCGCTCAGCATGTTATAGATAGACTTGTAATAATCCACCAGTTCGTGAAGCGAAGTTACATCTTCGGGAGTGGTATCAATGAGCTGGCGGATGCGCGACGGATAGTACATCGTCTCGTGCTTGAGCGTAGAGAGACAGTTGTCGAGCACCGAGTTGGCGATGTGCAACTTATCGTTCTCGTATTCCGCACGATGCAGGTCATCTTCTGCCATCTCGATGTTCACTGCCTCGCTCTGGCGCATCTCGATGCTTTTTCTCAGCGCCATCCGAATCTGCTCTACCACTTCATTGAGTTGCGGGAAGAGTTGGGAGTTGCGCATTTTATCGGCATCCTGCGCATTCCAGAGCTGGCTGATGAGGTGCAGCTTCTTTTCCTCCTTCTCATCGCTCAGCAGCACCTTGTTGATGCCGTTGATTTTATCCACCGCATACCGATAGCGGAGGATATGACGATAGTAGAGCAAATAGTATGCCAGCGGCAACTGGAGCAGCAGGAGGATGAGCAGGAGTGCCAGAAGCACTTTTCCTGCTATACTCCCGATTTTTTTTAAAGAGTTTTCTCCCTTTGTCCGGCAAGGGACAAGGGCTGTCCCCTGCTGGATGGGCTTTCTTATCTTCATTCCTCCACCTCTTTTCTAACAGGCGGTCTGGTGTCAAAGGCATGGAGCAGTTCTACAAAGACAGGG
>ENA-OPUE01000386-OPUE01000386.1-human-gut-metagenome-genome-assembly--contig:-NODE-386-length-38062-cov-11.355750_pt1 | contig 38062 bp, 18 predicted proteins | sample MGYA00241466_ERZ501924 | MGnify/ENA primary metagenome ERZ501924 (study PRJEB25962, sample SAMEA2042223) | human gut metagenome | biome: human gut; feature: human-associated habitat; material: faeces...
GCCTAGCGGGCTTGCATTCTTGATATCAAATCCGGCGAGCGCCTAGCGGGCTTGCGTTCTTGATATCAAATCCGGCGAGCGCCTAGCGGGCTTGCATTCTTGAAAATATAAAAATGAAAAAGCCCCGTTGCTGAACCGAAACGTTCATGCAACGGGGTTTTTGCTTTAGTTTTTTCTTTTCTAAAAAACTTCTTTTTCCCAAAAAAATCTTTTTTTTAAATTAAGAGTCATTCTGAAAAAATCTCTCTTCGAAGGATTTTAATCCTTGTCAGCTTCATAAACTGTGAAGGACTTAATCTCTTCTCTTTGCCTTAGAGGCAAGGGCCTCGCGGCGATCCTGAAGAATCTTCTGGCACTTGTTCAATGCCTGGTTTTCATTACTCGTGTTTACCTTAATTAAATCATTCATAACCTATTGTATTTTTATTAACGCTGCAAAGATATTACATTCTGATAACATTTCGGGGTAAAAATCGATATTTTTTGTATATTTATTGATTTTTTTTGATTTAAGTCAAAAAGATGAATCATTTGCACTATTTTTTGCACGAAAAACTACATTCGAATAAACCTTTGCACCTCCATTCCTCTATGAATCGTGCAGGGTGTACAGTTCTGAAGGTTGATAAGTGATGAAGAATTTCGCAGAAAATAGGGAATAGGGTAGATAAAAAGGGAAAAACCTTTTGTTATTTCCTAAAAAATAGCGACCTTTGCATTCGTAAACGTGAATATCGATATAAAAATTATATAGAAAGTAAAATGAAAAAGGTAATTCTAATGGCTGCCCTCGTGCTCGCATGCACTGCCGGCAGCAATGCTAGCGCCATGAACGAGGCAGCGCTTAATGCCTCTACCTCGGAGTTGATGCCAGTGAAGAAGACTACAAAGAAATCAACTAAGAAATCTTCTTCAAAGAAATCAACCACCAAGACTACCAAGAAGTCAACTACAAAGACTTCTACTAAGAAATCAACATCTACTTCTGTAGATGGAACTACTGGTGCTACAACTTCAGCCACTGCTGCCACCACCACATCAACATCTGCCACCACCACAGCCAATAACGCTGCTGCTACCAATACGGGCTCTACCATCGCCAATGTATTGGGCGGATTGCTCGGTGCTGCTACAGGTAATACTTCTGGCAGCACTTCATCTGCTGGCAGCATCATCAGTGGCCTCTTGAACAACGTAATCGGTTCTGGTACCTTCTCTAAGGCTGATCTCTGTGCTCATACCTGGAAGTACAGCAAGCCTGGTTGCGCCTTTACTTCAGAGAACCTGCTGGCAAAGGCGGGTGGCGAGATTGCTGCCAACAAGGTAGAGGAGAAGTTGAGTACCTATTATAAAAAGTTTGGTTTCAACAGTTCAAACACCCAGTTTACTTTTACCACCGATGGCAATTTCTCTGCGCAGATTGACGGCAAGCCATGGCAGGGTACCTATACCTTTGATGAGAAGACTCATGCTATCCATCTGAAGGGGCTTCTGCTGAGTGCTTCGGGTTATGCCACCAAGACTACCAATGGCATCAGCCTTCTCTTCGACCAGAAGAAGCTTCTCAACCTCATCAAGATGCTGAGTACCTTCAAGGGCAGCTCTACCCTCAGTGCCGTGGGTTCTATCGCCAATAGCTACGATGGTATGCGTGTGGGTTTTGAAATGACTAAGTAATATACCCGTCAGGCGTCCCGGCGGATTTGCAATCCGCCGTCAAAAAATGTTCGACCTATTAAAACCGGGGGATTTGTAATCCCCCAACAAAAGGAAGCATACTCCCTTGCTGCGGATTTCAAATCCGCAGTGCCTAAATAGGTTAGGACATTTTTTAACGCCGGATTTCAAATCCGGCGAGCGCCTAGCGGGCTTGCGTTCTTGATTTCAAATCCAGCGGGCGCCTAGCGATGTTTTTAGTGAAACGCTGAAACGCTGAAACGCTTCGGTAATAAGCAATAAAAGGCTCCAATTCTTTCCGGTGTGCAAAACACCAGGAAAGGATTGGAGCCTTTTTTGTTTGATGTACCAGGATGATTAAAGCCATCCTGATACATTCTATTATAATGTTATTACCAACTTTTTACTTGAATGGCATGAACCAGTTGTTCGGATCACTCAAGTCAAGCACTGAGTTCTTGAACTTCAGCTTATCGCGAAGCCAGAGAGAACCGTAGTTGCTGCCCCAAGGGTTATCAGCATTCTTGTGACGGGCGATGCGGCAAAGGTCGCTGAAGCGGCTGCCCTCGAAGGCAAGCTCCAATGCCATCTCGTCGCAGAGAAGGTCTTCTACGGCATCCTGCTCAATCTTCAAGCTATCTGATGCTGTGGCGTTCACAGGATAACTCTTGCCTAATTCAGCCAACTTCTTATCAATCTCTGTACGATACTTGTAGAGCGACTGGTTACCCTGGGTCATACCGGCACCACGGGCATGCAGTGGCTGGCTACCTATGCTGTATTCCCTAGATTCGTCCTCATCGTTGAACACAACTCGGTTCTCATCCGTCAGGAAAGGAACGGTGGTCTTCAGGAACTCAATACCTTCCTGGGTCATATAGGTGGTATCCTGCTCCAACTTGTGGTTCCAGCCATCCTTCAGCAAGGCGAATGCCACGTCAGGATGTCCCATGCGGTTGATAGCCTCGGCAAGTTTCAGATAAACACCAGAGGTGCGATAGAGCGGAATGTTCGCATTTTCATATTTCATGATAACGTTAACCAAATCTTTCTTCTTATCCGACTTAATGCGGTTGTAAGAACTGTGATAACGCATATCTCCCACAGAAGCGTAGGCGTAAACAGCGTTCTTGCCGCTACCCACTCTGTAATAGAAGTCCTGACTGTTAGACAGAGCGAGGTATGAATCAGATGCTACCAGGGCAGGTTCAACGTTGTAGCGATAACCATCTGCCGCAGTGTAGTAGTTGTAACCAAACAAACCAGGCAGGGCAGTAATCTCACCACGCAACTTGTTGGTTGCCATAGCCACGAAGGTGATGGTTTCCGCATCTTTGCTGTAGGTAGTTGACCAGTCGCCGTGTGAATAAAACCAGCACTGTCCGTTTCTCATTGAGGTTGGAAGATCCGAATAGGTTGGATAATTCGACCAGTCAGCCAGATAAGCGCGCAGGAACGTTTTGTTGTGCTTCAAGTAATTGAAGTAATGCTCTGCCGCCTTGGCATAGTTGCCTGACTCCAGATAGAGGTCGGCAAGGATGAGGCGCACCGGAATCATCATCATCGATGTGGTTACCTTCTTCTGCTCTCCGGCGTCGCTCATACCCAGGTCAAACTCCTTCCAGCTAGGCACTGGCAGGTTCACATACTGCTCCAGGTCGGGAGCCAGGGCAGCCACGATGCCGTTCAGGTCTTTCTTCTCCAGGTTGGCAGCACCCTCTACCGATGAGATATCGGTAAGCGGATTGGTGTAGAAAGGCACGTTGCCATAGTTGCGAGCCAGCTGCAGGTAAGCCCATGCACGGATGGCCTTTGCCTCGGCATACTCCTTCATTGCCACAAGGCTTGAACCCGTAGCAAGGGTGGTGTCGCGGTGAGCCACGTAGTAGTTGCAGTTGTTGATGATGCGGTAATAAACATACGCAGAATCATACTTGTTGCCGTCGGCATAGTCGAAGGCTGCCAGGCGCTGCAAGTCGGTAGAGGCATGAGAGGTTGGCGACACGAGGTCGCCACGAAGCTCATTGACAAGCACATTCTGGTCGATGGCTTGCTGAACACCTTTCAAGATACCGTTGATATAGAACATAGAATCCACCTTCTCGTTGAGTTCCGGATTATAGACGTAACGATTGGATCCATCATCGAACATATCACTGCATGAACTGAATGTGATGGCAGCCAGAGTGGCTGCTATGAAATATTTAATTTTCATTATTTTGATGCTTTGTGATTGTACTTTTTTATTAGAGATTAAGCTTCAAACCCACTGTAATGGTGCGTCCTGATGCGATGCTACCTGTGTCGATGCCCTGATAGAGCACGGCGTTGGAGGTTGACATCTCAGGGTCGCCACCCAGATACTTGGTCAGGGTGAAGAGGTTGTTTGCCTCTACCCAAACCTGAAGACCCTGCAACCATGATGTGCTTACAGGCACCTTGTAGTTGAGGTTGAGTGAGCGGAGCTTCAGATAGCTTCCATCCTCTATCCAGCGGTCGCTGAAGCGTGAGTTGCCCATCTCGTCATCGTAAGATATACGAGGAACATTGGTCACCTGACCTTCGCTTCTCCAGCGGTTTACCAGGGCAGTGCTCTGGTTGTAGAAGTTCTTGCCGCCCTCTATTACGCTGCGCTGGTAGTTGAAGATGTCGTTGCCCACCGAGTAGCCGAACACTGCAGAGAGTGTGAAGTTACCGTAAGAGGCGCGGATGAATGCATTACCATAGATATCCGGGTTTGGATTACCGATGATGGTCTTGTCGTTCTCGCCGATGCAGCCGTCGCCATCCAGGTCAACGAAGTGCATGTCACCAGCCTTGAAATACTTCTTGGCACCGGTTTCGTCGAGCTGGTAGAGATAACCGTCCTTTCCTGCCGCCATGGCTTCTGCATTCGATGCGAATACACCTGCTGTCTTGTAACCGTAGAATACACCGGCACTCTGACCTACGAGTGTTGCCACGTTGCCGCTGCCATAGATAGAAGAGGTATAACCCTTGGCACCCTTGGCATTGCCGTTGATGGCTACGTATTTCTCGTTAGGCAAGCTCTTGATCTCGTTCTTGTAGTGACCCAAGCTGGCACCCAGCTCCAGGGTGAATTTGCGGCTTACCACTGGCTTACCGTTGAGGCTTACCTCAAATCCGGTGTTGTCCATAGAACCCTCGTTGCTCCAATAGCTCTTCACACCTGCCACAGGAGTGGTGAAATCCTTCACGGTGAGGAGGTCGGATGTATGGTTCATATAGTAGTTGAAGCCTAAGCCCAGGCGGTTGTCGAGCCACTGGCTCTGGAAGCCCAGGTTGATGCGGCGGGTCTTCTCGAAGGTCACATTCTCGTTACCGATGTTGTTGAGCTGTACGGCAGGGATGGCGTTGTGCAGGAACTTCAATACCTCGAACGATGTGCGTGCAGCCTTGTTGTTGATATCGTCGTTACCGCTTATCTCGAATCCGGCGTTCAGGCGCAGATAGTTGAGGCCGATGTTCTGTGGAAACCACTCTTCGTTGGTCATCACCCAACCTGCCTGTACGCTAGGGAACAAGCCCCATGCTACACCGCCCATGCGCAGGCTTGTGGCCTTGTCGCCGAAGCTGCTGCTGCTCTCCAGGGCTGCCTGAGCCTCCAGGAAGTAGCGGTTCTTGTAGTTGTAGTTGGCCTGTGCATACCAGGTAAGGCTGGTCTTCTTGTAATCCTCACCTTTGGCATCCTTGAAGTCCATGCTGTTGGATACGTTTGGCAAGAGGTCGTTACCGGCACTCTGATACTGTCCTGTAGGGTTGTTCATCTCATAACCGTAGTTCAGGTATCTGAATCCTGCCATGGCGTCGATGGTGTGGGCACCCAGGATGCGTGAGAAATCGAAGCGGGTATCGCTCATCAAGGTCTCTTCCTTGGCGAAGATAGAAGCAGACAAGGTCTGCACCATACCCAAGCCCTCTACATAGAAGGTTGGCACACCGCCCTTCGGACGATAGTAGCGCTGGGAGTTACGGTTCAACGTATAGTTGATGTTCTCTGAAAGCTTGAAACCCTTGCCCAGGTCGAACTTAGGCATGATGCGCACGTGGAACATAGAGTTTTCCATGCGGTTCTTGTTGTTGCCGCTGCCGTTTGCCAGCAGGGCAGTAGGGTTTGCCAGCGAGAGGTTGGGATCCAGTGCACTCAGGAAATCGTCTGCCTCAGAGAGGGTAGAAGACAACTGACCTGTGGTCTTGTTGAATACGTATGGGTTGAGGATAGGCGATTTGATCAGCGCCAGGAGTGTAGGCGATGTCACGGTACCCTTGCTGAAGTCGCTAGGAGCGCCATCATCAAAGAGGTCGCGGCTCAACTTCACGTAGTCAACGTCAAACTCAGTAGCGAAGTCCTTGGTAATCTTCAAGTCGCTGTTGAAACGGATGTTCAGGCGGTTGAAGCCATTTTTCTTGGCTGTGCTCTTGCCGTCGGTATAACCCAGAGAGAGGTTGTACATACCCACATCGTCACCACCCTGCACGTTGATGCTGTAGTTCTGGCTCAAGGCTTCTTCATAAACCTCCTTGCTCCAGTCGGTGTTGTTGTGGTATGCATTATAATAGTAATTGTTCTTGTCGTTATTCAGGAAATTGAGATTATTGTTCTCCATAATCTTGCTGATTTCCGGATAAGTACCCAGCATCTCTGTGGCATAGCTCATATACTGGTTGGCATCCATCACCTTAGGAAGCTTTGGTACCAGGTTCACGCCCACGCCGATGTTGGCGTCAATGCGGGTAGCGATGCTGTGACCGCGGCGGGTTTCGATGACGATAACGCCGTTGGCACCCTTGGCACCATAGATGGCAGTACCGTTCTTCAATACAGAAATCTTCTCGATGTCGGCAGGGTTGATGTTCAGCAACTGGTTGTTGAACATACCTGTCTGCAGCGAAGTGCCGTTATACTGCATGTCCATTGGCACGCCATCCACTACTACCAGTGGCTGGGCGTTGGCATTGAGCGAGTTCAAGCCACGGATAAACATGGCAGAACCGATGCCAGGAGCACCTGAGCGCTTGATGGTGCGCACGTCGCCGCCGAGCTGCTCGCTGATGAGGTCCTCAACAGAAATCTGTGTGGTTGTCTTATCGGTCTTTACGCTGGCAGCGCCACCGAGCTGTGTACCGTTGGTGTACATCTCGTTGAACTTGTCGCTGAGCATGTTGGCAGTGATATGACTCTTACCTGCGATGGAAACCTGCTGGCTGGCATACTGCGAAGTGAAGAGATAGAGCGATGTAGTGAAGGTAGGCACCTTGATGGTGAAGGTACCGTCGTCCTTGGTCATGGCAGCATAGTTGGCATTGCCCAATGGCTGAACCTGTACACCGCTGAGTGGCTTTCCTGTAGCTGCATCGTAGATGGTACCTGTGATTTCCATCATAGGGTATTCAGGCAACTTAGGAGCTGCTGCCGTCTTCTTCTGACTTGCTGCGTCATCTGTTGCTTCCTGGGCGTTGACCTGTGCTGCCACAGCCATCAAGCCCATGATTGCCAATATTCTGAAATTTATCATTGTTTTCAAATGTTGAGTTCATGTTTGTTTAATTGCTGGAGCCGGTGAGGTTCCAGAAGAGTTCTGGCATATCGCCCGTGTAGTCGCTAATCATACCATTTTTCATGTAGTATTCCACTGCCTCCTGAGGTACCAGGATGATGCCTGCGATGCGGAGCTCAGTGCTGCCACCTTGGGTACGTGTGCTGCAATATACATTGAACACAGGGCGGATAGCTGGGTCGTTCTGAAGGGCGGTGTAGCTCATGTTTGGCTTGAAGATACCCATGTACTTGGTCAGAATCTTAGATTCTTCCTTGGTTCCGTAATCGAATTTCACTGCACCCATGTTTCTGTTCATGTGGTCGAAATCCTTTTTCAGGGCACCTGGAGTTGGATATCCGGTGCTGGCTTGTGCCTTAGGAGCGCCACCCTTACTGTTGTGCATGATGGTACGCAGAGCGATGGATTGCTCGGTTGGCACGGCTGTGGTATCGTTGATGGTAGCAGGAACCATGGTCAGATATACGGCGTATGCTGTAGATCGAACCTGTGGAGCGTAGAGGAATACCTCTGGGCGCTGGTTGATGGCTGATGATACCTGATAGAACGCTGGGGTGTGCATGGAACCCTTTACGCTTGGGTTGCGGTCGCTGGTTCCCACGGTCACGGTCTTTGTCAGGGTTACGTTGCTGGTACCTGCCTGATAGTTACCATACTGAGCCTTCAGATGCAAGATAGGGTTCCATATTGCCCATGGGCGTGCGTAGAGTGAGTCGCCTGTTAACCATACAGTACCGTTACTCATGTTGTATTTGGTAGCACCCTTAAACAGCTCTGCGGCGTCATCCACGCGGCTGCTGTTTTCGCTCATGTAGTTCAGGGTGTTGCGTGAATACACATTGGTTGTACTGTGGATAGAGTCGGTAGCTCCGGTTGGAATGTTGCCGCCCTTCAGTGCTGGGTTCACGGTGTTGCTGAATACCAATGGCTGCAGGATGCTCAGGATGGTATGCTCCTTCTTCAAGCTGTCGGCATCAATGTTTACCTTTGCTGCGATGGTGTAGGTAAGCTTACCTGTCTTCTCATCGTTGGTAAGGGTGAATGGCTCGAAGCTTTCAGGATAGTCGAAGTATGCCTCCACGTGCTTGTAAGCCTTCTCCCAAGCCTTGTCGCTAGGAACAATCATCGTGTAGGTACTGTCTTCGCTGGTGAGCTGGGCATTGAGCAGGGTGAACATCTGGTTGGTTTCTGTATAAACTGTATCCAGATAGGTAACTTCACCATCCTTCATCGGACCTTCCACACTCTTGTCCTTATCAATCTCTCGCTTCATCTTGCTCATGAAGATATCCTTCAGCGAGTTGGTGGTCACGCCACCCTCGTGCTCGCGGGCGAAGTATTCATAGAAGTTAGGACGGAAATCCATCATGCCCTTCATCAGGTGCAGCACGCCGTTCTTGCTCAGAATGTTGGTGCTATCCACTGCCTGGCCGCTGAGCACGTAGCTGTTGCCGCTGCCCTGGAAGTCTAACACCTTCTTGTTGAGGACGTGGATTCGCTCGTCGATGTCGCCCGATGCACGGTGATAGCCGCGTGCGATGTGGTTGTTGAGGAATTCTGCCTTCAGCAAGCTGTCGCTCATGGCATCGTACTTATTGAAGTCGTAGGCACCGTTCTTAGGTGCCCATACGGTGAAGCTCTGGTTGGTATTGAGCGCCTCGTTGTAATGCACTTTCGTCAGAAGGGTGGCAAAGTTGCTCAACTCATCTCGACTGCTGATCTGCTCCCAGATGGTAGCGTCGGCACCCGGAAGGTTGTTGCCGTTGACATCATAATGGTCATCCCAGTCGCTGCAGCCTTGGAGACCCAAGGCTACAGCTGCTGTCATTAATATATATCTTACTTTCATGTTATTCTTTTTACTTGATTTTGATTCTATTTCTTTAGAATACGTCCTCGGTGAGGCTTAGAATACATCCTCTGTGAGGTAAGGGTTGTTATATACGCTTACTGGTACAAGTTCGATGTAGTCGAGCTCAAACTGTGCCTCAGTGTTCTCTGGCATCGCTGTCTTGCAGCGGAACCAGTTTTCTTCACCCTGCTTGAAGTACTGCTTGGTTACGATGCGGCGGATGTGCTGCTGGTAACCTGTACCGTTGAATCGTGCCAGGGTACCCTCACCATACTTCATGTTACCAAAGTAGTTAGGACCACGCATCCATCCACGGTTGTGCATCGCCTTATCCACTGCTGCACCATTGTCACCATCGGTATTTGGGTTTGTCCAACCCACGGTTACTGAGTTTGCCTGTACGTTCTGATCCAATGGAATATCGCATGGAGTCATGGTTGAACGGTCGGAAGAGTGACCCAGATAGAACTGAACGATGGTACGCTGACCGTTGTTCGCATAGCCGAAGCGCAACTCGTAAGTACCATCCTTTGGCACTGGCGGCAACTTGATGGCGAAGTCGTATGCACCCTCACAGTAGAGCTCATCGCCCTGGTAGTCGTTCCAGCAGTCGTTGCTTGAACCCTGTCCTACCTTTGCCTCATCTTTGGTAAGATAATAAACGCGTGATGCATCGCCGTTGTAGATAACCATGTTCTCGAAGTAACCCACTGGAATACGAACGGCTGTGATGTTACGGTCGGTGCGGCCGAAGAATGACTTCAGGTCGGCTCCGGTGTAACCTCTGTAGCGGTTGGTCATACTTTCATCGAAGAGTGACATGAACTCAAAGCGGAGACGCTCGTTGAGTACCTTGTTAGGAACAGTCTCCTTGTAAGCGAGCACACCGCTGATAGGGTGAACGTAACCGTTGCTTGCCTGGCGTGAGTTGATCTTGCTGTTACCTACCAGGATACCTTCGTCGATTACCTGGTTTGCCTCCAGGTAAGCTGTACCATTGCGGTTGGTGTTACCTGGGTCGCTGGTCAGGGTAGGAGTATTCAACTGGCGGTTGATGCGGATTTCACCTACATTACCACCTGGATCCTTGATACCTGTAAGCTTGAACATGGTTCCTGGCAACAGGGTGCGAACATACTCATATACATCCATATCCTTCAACTCGTTGTATGAATAAACGAGCTTGTCGGTAGAGAGTGCATAGTGCAGGATGTGGTAGCGGATAAACATGTTGAGGGCGTTCCACTGATTAGTGTAGTCGTTGCCGGTGCTTACGTTGATGCCTTTATCCTCCACATAGCTATACCAGTTTTTGCAGTTTGCATATTCCTGGTTGGCTCTTGCTACCAAATCAGCAAAGGTGTTGATGCCTTCCTTCTTGAGTACTTCGTCTGGCTCAGCAAAGATGGTGAATCCCACCTTACACTTGGTTGGATAGTCGGCGAATGGATACTTGGTCTCTGGTTCGATGTTGAACCAGCTGATGCCCTTGGTGCGGATATTTTCCTGCAAGATCTTATCGATACCTGTCTTTCTCAAGGCTTCTACCCAGAGCCCGTAGCATCCCATAGCATCCATCTCGTCGATGATGTAGTTGGTTGAGCGGTAGAAGAGGCGGTCGATTACCTGCACGATACCATTTTCCACTTCCTGGTCGGTCTTGATGAAATGGGTGGTACCATCCATGGTTATTTCGCCATTTACACGCTTTGGTGTATGGGTGTTACCCAGCATCATGGTGATGTCGGCACCTGTGAGGAAGTCGTTGGTGGTCTTTTTCTGACCTGTTACGTGCGATTCGATGATGTCCTTGCAGAGGGAATCACACTTCTCTGATTTCCAGAGGCGGTTCATGACGCTGTCTCCTACCTCACCTGCATAAAGACCATTGTGGTTATCGCTCTTCTTATCGTTGTAGAGTGAGTCGATATAAACCTTGAGTGCCTCGTTGGTTGGGGCGAAGCAGGTGTAAGTTCCGTAGGCAGACAAGCGGTCAGACATGCCTGCGCGGTCGGAAATCTTGGCGATGTCGCTCAAGGTTGAGTCGCTGCGCAGATAGTCGATGACGGTTTGACCGGTGAAAGTATAGAGGTTACTGTCATCAATCTCTTCAGAGCAAGATGTGAATGACGCAACACCCAGTGCTGCGAGTGCCATCATGCCTCCTATCTTATGAATGAACTTAGTCATATTGCTATACTATTTATTAATGTATATATATAATAATGTGTAATGATGCTGTTAATCCTGTCGCTCGGAAGTCTGTGTCTCCACATAAACCGGGTTCTGATGGATCAACTTGTTGTTCTTGGTTTCCTGCTGCAGGATTGGCCAGTAGAGGAATGCCTCGTTCTTGAACTTAATGACACCTGTACCGTATTTGGCATTCAGAATGTTCTTGAGTTCGTTGTCGGCATCGTCCAAAGTAGGATAGAGGCTACCCTTAGGGTCAATCTCGTAGAGGGTCTTGGTTGGATCTACACCCGTCATGTGGCGGTAGCTATAGCGAACCAGGTCGTACCAGCGCTTGCCTTCGTAGAGAAGCTCACGGCCTCTTTCCTGGAGGCAGAGCAGTTCGAGCTTGGCTTGCTTGTCGTAGTTATCCTTATAAACCAATGAATCCTTGTTTACTGCCAATGGGTCGAGCGAACGCTTGTTCACGGCATTGACAATCAGGAAGGCATGCTTCAGCTTGTTGGCATCGGTTCCTGCCAGCTGTGTCTCGGCTTCTGCCTTCATCAGCATCACGTCGGTGATACGATATACAATCCAGTTCTGCTTGTAGTTGTCGAAACCGCGTGCCTGCAAGTAGGTATAACCCTGCTTGTTGGTTGGAATCACAGAATTGGCTGACATGTTATACACCATCTTTCTGATTGGGAAGGATGAGGTGTTGGCATCGTTCACTTCATAGCTGTTGTCGTAGAAGCGATAGTCGTTCGCCGACTGGTACAAGGCAGAGGTAGAAGCACTCGACTTGTCTGGTGTAGGGCTGTCGCCTACAGAGTTACCCACTGCTATGGTTCCTGCAAGCATACCGTAGGTTGATGTTGCGTCCTTATGCTTGTAGAAGTACTGGCGAACGAGGTTGTTCACGTTGCTGGTTCCATCAAACTGGAGCTCGAAGATGCTTTCGCGTGAATTGCCTTCCACGAAGTTCTTGTAGAATGCCTGGTTACCGCTCAACAGATAGTAAGGAGCTGTAGCGTTATCGCTGGATGCAGAACCCTTGTAATTGTTCTCGTAGAATCTCTTGTGAGAGTCGATTACCTTGTCGGCATAGTCGATGCAAGCCTGATAGTAGGTCTTTGCCTTCTCCTTGTCGGTTTTGCTCCAGAGCGAAGCACGCCACAGATATACATCGGCGAGGATGGCATTGATGGCATCCTTGCTCAGCAAGCCTACGCTGCGCCAGTCGTCGGCGGCGAAGGTGCCGTATTTGTAGCAACCTCTTTCTGCCTCTACCAGGTCGTTGATGCAGAGCTGCAGGGTAGAATCAGGTGCCAGCTGGCCGTCGAGTGTCAGGTCGTCTGACTTTTCATACGCCTTGGTTACGTATGGCACGTCGCGGAAGGTGCGAACCAGGTAGAAGTGGCAGAGTGCGCGAAGACCGAGCATCTGCGCACGGGTGGTTTGGTAGTCACCTTCGGTATAGTCAGGATCCACAGCCAGTACATCCTGTGCGTGGTGCATCACCAGGTTGCAGGTGTTGATGACATAATAGAAAGATGACCATGAGTTATAGCCGCTGCTAGGATAGAGATCCACGTTGGTGATATTATCCAGTGTGGTATTATCCAATGCGCTGGTTTTTCTCATCACGTCAGAGCGATAGTCACCCCACATGATGAATCTTTCGATGTTGGAACCAGAAATCATTCCAGTATAGGCACCTGTGACCATTTGGTCAACCTGGTCTTTGTTTTTCCAGAAGTTCTCACCCACGGTCTTATCTGTAGGGTAGATCGTCAGGAAGTCGGTGCATGAGCAGAGTGATAAGCCTCCGAGGAAGGCTACCGCCAGGCTCTTGATGATATGGTTTGTTTTTTTCTTCATTTTTATCTTTATTTAAAGATGGGTTAAATACCGAGCGTCATACGGAGTGTGAATGACTTGCTTCGTGGTGTTTGCGAGTTGTCGGAAGCGAAGTTCCAGCCGCTGTTGGCATGCTCAGGGTCGGTTCCGCTATACTTGCTCCATACGAAGATGTTCTGGCCGCTCAGGTCGAAGCGCATCTGGTTAAGACCAAACTGCTTCAGGAATTCCTTAGGCACATTGTAGCTCAAACTTACGTAGCTGAAGCGCAGGAAGGAAGCATCCTCCACGTAGCGGTCGCTACCGAGCCAGTTGTAACCATAGTTATAGAGTGCGCGTGGTATCTCTGTCTGGTCGCCGTTCTTGCGCCAGCGCCAGTTCACGGCAGAACTCTGGTTGGTGGTATCATACATCTTCTCCAGGCCCATGCGAGCGAAGTTCACTACCTTGAAACCGGTACGGAATACGAAGTTGGTACGCAATGACCAGTCGCCGTAGTTGAAGGTGAATCCGAAACCTCCCGAGAACTTAGGGTTTGAGTTGCCCAGATATACCATATCCAGAGAGTTGATGGTACCATCCTTGTTCACATCCTCGTAAATCACGTCACCACCGTCGAACTTGTAGGTCTCACTACCGTTGCTTGAGTTGTAGGTCATGCGCAGTGGTGAACCGTCGGAACCGGTGATTACCTTGCCTTCCTTGTTCAGTGCCACAGGAGCTGTCTTGCCCGATGGCAGGAACTCGTTGTTGATGTAGTCAACCAGCTGGCTGTTGCTCCAGTTGTTCTGGCGGCGGAGGTTGGTCAGGTAGTCGTAGGTATATTGATATACTCCGTGAGCGCGCAATCCGAAGATGGAACCCAGTGCGTTACCCACCTGGATACGCTTGAAGTACCTACCGCGGCTATCGGCTGTCCAGTCTTCATTGATACCGTCGAGCACGGTAGGATCCATCTCGGTAATCTTGTTGAAGTTCTGAGCCACGTTGAAGCTGGCGCTCATCGAGAACTTGCCTGCCTTGATGAATCGGTTGCCTTGGATGTTCAACTCCCAACCCTTGTTTTCCATCGAACCGATGTTCTTCCATGCCAGGTTGGCAAAACCTGTCTGTGAGGCGATGCTCACACCGGAGTTCAGCAGGTCGTTGGTTTTCTTGTAGTAGTAGTTGAAGTCTGCCTCCAGCTTATCGTCGAAGAGACCCAGGTTGGCACCGAGGTTCCAAGAAGTGGTCTTCTCCCATTTCAAATCTACCAGCTGCAAGCCATCTACCTTGGTAGCTGTCTGGGTAGTAGTACCGTTACCATAGATGCTGCCGGCTACGTACTTGGCATACTGCAGGTACTCGCTGCTAGGAGCCTTACCGTTCACACCCCATGATGGGCGTACGGCGAGCATGGAGAGCACATTGCGCGACCAGCGCATCCAAGGCTCATCGCTGATGTTCCAACGCACGGATACACCAGGGAAGTAACCCCACTTGTTGTTCTTGCCAAACTTGGTGGTACCATCGGCACGCACGGTGAAGTCGGCGTTGTAACGGGTCTTATAAGAAACGTGGGTAGAGAATACACCACTCATACCGCGCCACTCGCCGTTGCTGGTTGACATGTTGCGGAGGTAAGCTGGCACCGTAGGTGAGCTTACGCCGTCAGGCAACTGGTTCTCGGTTACGTTCTGGCCGTAGCCGTTACCCTTGGTCATCTCCCATCGTCCCAGCATCGTCCAAGCCAGGTCGTTACCCAACCATGGGGTGAAGATGAGCTGGTGGCGGGTGGTGAATGCCAGCGAGTTGTAGTCGTCCATCGCATAGCGGTTGTAGCCGGAATCCTCCCATCCTGCAGTAGAAAGGGAACCTGGATACCAGGTAGGGTTGCTCTTTGAATAGACGTCGAGATAAACGCTTCCCTCGTAGTCGAGGCGTGTCTTGCGCTCCTCTGTACCCATCAGATAGTAGTTGAGCTTGAACTCAGGGTTGATACGATAGGTGGTCTCGTTGTCGTAAGCCAGGTTGGCGATGGCAACAGGGTTACCGATGCCGCGCACTGACTTCAACTGCTCTGAAGAAGTACCGCTCACGGTAGAACCTGCACCCACCTTGCCTTCCGGCAGCATGATGTAGTATTCGTTGGTATCGAAGCCGTTGGCATCCTCACGGTAGATACTCATGTTAGGAGCCATCTGCAAAGCCTTGCCCAGGATGTTGTTACCGTAGTTCTTCTGGTTCTTGGTATAAGTAAGAGGGAACTCAGTAGAGAACTTGATACGGTCGCTCACGTAGTAATCCAAACTCAAGCGGGTTGAGAATCGGTCGAGCTGCTGCTTGATGATGGTACCCAACTGGTGGTCGTAGTTGGCAGAGATACGGAAGGTAGCCTTTTCGCCACCACCCGAGATGGTGATACCATGTGTCTGGTTCCAACCCATCTTGCGCACTGCATCTACCCAGTCGGTATTGTCATTCCAGTTGTTGTATTCTGCCCAGCTCTTGTTGTAGTTCAACTCGTTGATGTTGGTGGTAGCCGAAGGATTCTGGGTTGGGTTGTACAACTCCTCCTTCATCAGCATGGTGTATTCATCACCGGTAAGCAGATTGTATCCATCTGGCTGCCAGGTGCCCTGGAGCATGAAGTTATAGTTGATGCGGATCTTTCCGCGCTTACCGCGCTTGGTCTTGATACTGATGACACCGTTGGCACCACGTGCACCCCAGATGGCGGTAGCGGCAGCATCCTTCAGGATGTCGATGCTCTCGATATCGTTCACGTTGATGGAAAGCAGAGAACTGTAGGTCTCCTCGGTAGCGGTTGACCAGTCGGTGTTCTCGGCACCCGGCACATCCATGATGTTGCCGTTAACTACGATCAGCGGCTCAGAAGAACCGTTGATGGTGGTTACACCACGCATACGCATGGTAGTACCGGCACCCAGGTTACCAGAGTTGGCCACGATATCGAGACCTGCAATCTGACCCTGCAATGCCTCGTCGGCACTGGTAAAGGCAAGACCATCCACCTTGTTCATGTTCAAGGTCTGTGTAGCCACAGAAAGCTCGTTCTTAGGAATGCTCAAACCATCGCCACGGAAGCGCTGCTTGGCAACCACGGTAACTGCTTCAATCTGGTTCTCATCCTTCAGCTGGATTTCGAAGTTGGTTTGTGAGCCGATCACCTTAGAGTATGGCTTGTAACCCACGAAGGTGACAACGAGTTTGTGCTTTGGATTTTTCACTGTCAGCTGGAAGTTACCGTTCACGTCGGTAACAGTAGCGTTGACGTTACGGTTGTTGGCATCCTTCTCGATGACGTTACAGCCAATCACAGGACCAAACTCGTCGGATACAGTACCTGATACACGCTGCCCTTGGGCGGCGATGGTCATGGTGCTGCACAGGGCGGCTGCTGTAAGATATGTTCTTATATTGTTCATTATATTACATGCTTGATTGTGAATTTATTTGTAGTACTTCTGTCCGTGCTTCTGGGCATAGTACAAAGCGTTGAGGCGCTTGATTCGTGCTTGCTTGGCAGCTTCGGTGTTGCTGGCAAAGCGGTCGTCGTAGCGCTTGCTTTTGTTGATGCAGAGTGGCTCGGAAATCTCATGGATGGCTGTGAACGATGAGGTGTTGATCATCGACTTGTAGAAGGTGTAGTCACGAGTCATGTAGTTCACGAGCTTCTTGCTGTCGTTGCCATTGATGGTAATGGTGTTGCCGGCGATGTCGGTTACATGGAGCTTGTCGCTTCCGCCGCTCACGTTCAGGCGCTTATATATGGTACCATCTACGCAGGATGTCTGGAAGCGGTACTTGCCGCCGGTTTCAGGAGCATCTCCGAAATCCACAGTGTTGTCGGCATAGAGGGCGAAGTCCTGGAAGTGGTAGCGGATGAAGTTTCTGATGGCCTCCACCATATCCTTTGCCTTTGCCTTGGCTGCCAACTGCTGGTCGCTTGAAGCATGCTCTGCATCGGCGAGTACCTGCTGCACCTGCTCCCAGGTAGGAAGACCGCGCTTGAAGGCTTCGTCCATAGCTTCGTTGTTTGGGGCATACAGCGTGTAGTTGTATGTGTTGAAGAACGCTACGTTGTAATCGAGGCAGTCGTATAGCTTGTTCGTGTTGATGTTTGCATCAAACTGGTTTGTGAACACGGTAAACTGCTTCTGCTCGTTGGTAGAGATACCGATGCTGGTAAGGATAGAGCTCAAGTCGGCTGGCATACACAAATCCATGAACTTGCTGAACTGGCTATGATTGCTCAAGCAGCCGAATACGCTGGTTTGTGGAGCCTGAATCACGTGGTTGATCACGAAGGTGCTACCATTGCTGTAGTCGGTAGTAGCTTCCTTGATTTCTGAAGCTGGCAAAGCGAAGTTCATGCCTGCCATGCCGTTGATCTGAGCGCCGCTCTTCACGGTAGCGCCAACGCCTGTGCCGCTGATTTTAATCTCACCGCCATGCTTGGTCTTGTAGAACTTGTTGGTGCCGAACTTCTCGCCCTGTGCAAGAGATACGGTGTGATAGTTCAGAATATCAATCAGTCGGTCGGTCACCTCACCCACTGTTACGATGGTTGAATCTTCGCTGATGGAACCATTGGTAGGGTTGTACTTGAAGGCGGATGCCGAGATGATGTTGTCCTTGTTCACATCTTTATAATAGAAGTGGAGTACTCGAGGACCTTCCTTGTAGTTCTTGCCCAGTGAAACTGGATCTACATAGTAGAAATCACCTCCGCCGCAGAAAGCGTGGTTGTCTGGCAGGAACAGCGCATAGTTGGCTGTGCTGGCACGCAGGTAGGCATAGAAGTTCACCTTCAGGTTGCTCTTGTCCTGGATGGCCCAGTTGATCACACCCAGGTCGCGTGCCTTACGCAGCAGGGCTGGGGTAGATACGATATTATATGAAATAGGTGGAACCACGCGGTCGAGCATGTAGATGGCACCGTTGTTGGCGATTCTCACGTCGTATGCGCCGTTGGTGGTCTTGCAGATGTCACCTGTTGTGATGCCGATAGGGTCACTCGCCTCGTCCATGATGGTACCAAACTTGCTTGGCACAGACTGTACGAAGGATGCATTCATCAGGTTGTTCACGAACGAACGGATGATATTGCTAGGAATGCTATCCAGGTTCTCTGCGAAGTGATCGTCGTTGTCATCGATTGGCTTCTTGGCGTAGAGCTTCATGATGTTGTAACCACCGTTAGACGGATTGGTGAAATAGTCTTTTATTGATTTGTCGGTAGGAACAAACATGGTACCCATATCGGCGAGCATGGTGCCGTATGAACTGTAATACTGGTTCCATCCCGGGTCGAATCTTAAGAGCTTGTCTGTAGGAAGCTTCACGCCCTGTGGGTCACGCTCCAATGCCTGTGCTCCCTGCGAACGCTCGCTGAAGTAACGCCACTGATAGATGGAGTCAATCTGGTGGGTGTTGTTGAGCTTGGCATTGTCGTTGTAGTTAAGGGTGGTTTGTGCATCGTAGTAAGGTGCACAGAAACGGTCGAGCATACGGCTGAACCATTTTGTATCCGAACTTTCGCGAAGCATCTGTGCCAGGTTGCCTGGAGGTACGATTACGCCGTCTGTCTGGTTCAGGTAACCGTTCAGACAGGTGATGTCGCTGGCGATGACCTTGTTCTTGAAGATGTAGGTACTGCCATCGTAAGGACGACCGGTGATTACGGAGAAATCGTTGTCGGTGATACCGTTGTTCAGCATCTGCTCCTGGGTGAAGTGTACCATCATCGGACGGGTGTTGTCCATCACCACATCGATGCCGTCGATATACTTATCCCAGTAGGAGTTGTTCTGTGGCATCACGCCGCGGTTGTAGAAATGATATACCGTATCAATGGCATTGGCAGAAGTCTGGTGCTTCAGTGCAATACCTCTAGAGAGGACGCCTCCGTTGCTTTCCACGTTAGAAAGCATCTCTGTCTGGATAGCGTTATCCAGCACGGAAGCATAGAAGAGTTGTTTCTTCATAGGGGTAGTCAGCTCTTCGTACGAACGTACGCCCCATGAATTACTTTCGAAGAACTTGTTGAAAGCTGAATCGTTGGCAACGAACACAGTCTTGGAACCCGTCTTCGACATCACTTCCTTGTAACCCAGGTCGTCAATCAGCTTGAGGTAGGTGTTGAAAGTACCCTGAAGGCTGGTACCGCTAGGGTTTTGCAGCTCTTCGTAGATACTCTTGCCCAACCATTCAGGATTGTTTCCCTGTTCGTCAAGGTCGTAAGAGTCGGTGCAGGCATTGAAGCCACCTAGGGCCAATGCTGCGCACATACCGATGATCGCGAAATGCGAATCTTTAATTAAACGGTTGCTCATGTTTTATTTATTTGATGTTTGGTTTATTGCTAGTAACACTGGGTATGATTACGTAAGCTCCACCTTTTTGGGGAGAACTGACGTGAAAAGTACCTCCTGAAAACAGCGTAGAAAATAGCTTCCTACCTATTGAGATTTGATCATAAATGCTCTGCATATTGATTTATTTTTATTTATAGTTGATGCCTGTTAGTTTATCAGGTGCAAAGATAACAAGTTTTTAAGAAACTTAGTTGATTTTAATCAAGAAATCCTGTTTTCTTAACTATGTTTAACATAAAGGGTTGCTTGTTGTCTGCTTTTTTGTGCTAACTTAAAAAGCACATTTGTTGTAAAACGACACTTATACAATAAGGTAGCACTCTTTTCTTAGTTCAGAAATGGTTTGATTTTAGTTAAATAATCTAAATTTAGTGTAGATTTCCACCCGAAAAAGTTGCATGTATTCATTTTATTGCTAATTTTGCAAGCAAATCAATTATTCAATAGAGTTAAGAAGCTAACTACTTCTCAAACCAAAATTTAAACCAAATAGCAATGGACAAACGTTTACTTTTCTCAGCCATCTTAGCAGCCGGCATCGGTGCTACAGAGGCACAGGCACAGAAAGTTGAAGCACCAGCATTCCCTGACCCAGTTCAGTTGAAGTTGGATGGTACTGACACAGTTTACATCAAGAATGTTAAGGCCGAAAAATGGCTCGTTAACGGCAATGCTTATGGCACCCAGACAAGTTTGGGTGACAAGGGTATGGCTATTGCCATCGTTCCTAACAAGACAAAGGATGTTCCTAATGGTACTTTTACCTTGTTCAACAATTCTGCTGATGATACTTACGGTAGAAAGATTTTTACCAACAGTTTTGATGAGAACGGCGGTAATTCTTATGTAGATTATAACAACCAGGGCATTGAAAAATGCAATTGGGAGATTTGGACAAAGGACGGCAGCAAGCGCTTTGAGATTCAGGCAGATACCATCGCAAACTTGAAGAATACAAGCAACACCCGTGCTGGCTGGAATCCTAATGATACAGGTAAGGATGGCAAGGGCGAAGATGCTGTTGACCAGTTGTTCCGTCCTGCCTTGAACATGCATGCAGAGGGCGCATCTGAGTATGGTGTAGAGTGGGAGGCTTATCCTGTTACTTATTTCTATCGTTTGGATAAGCTGATGCCTGCTATCAACGAAGCTGTTGACGAGGGCTTGGATATTTCTAAGGCTATCGCTGTGTATAACGATCCTAATGCTTCTTATGCAGATTTGAGAAACGCTATGCGTTATATCAGTGATGTTCGCCGTAATGTGACTTTGGGTACTGCTACTGCAGAAAATCCTGTAAGTCTCAATGAGTTCATTTCTAATGCCAACTGCGATGCTTTGAGCGGCTGGGATCACGATTGCGTTTACGATGCGAATGGTAACGTAGGTTCTGGTGGTCATGGTACCAACTGGCAGAAGCAGACAGCTAAATATACCGCTCCTGATGGCTTCGAGACAGGCACATTCATCGAGCGTTGGATTAATTCATCTTCTAACCCAGAGACTGGCGATGCTAAAGGTACTGGTCATTTGAGCGATGGTTATCTTTCACAGACATTAACCAATTTGCCAGCAGGTGCTTACAAGATTTCTTGCTATGCCATGGCTTGTCAGCAGGATAAGGGTGCGGGTTATAAGGTAGAGGGTGTAACTCTCTTCGCTAACACCAACTCTAAGGAAAATTCTAAGGTTGTTGCTACAGATCCAGGTGCTCCTCAGAAGTTTGAATTCATGTTCGAGGTGAAGGAAGGCGAGAACGTAAACTTCGGTCTCAAGCTTGAGAATACTACAGCCAACTGGTTGTTCGTTGATGAGTTCAAGGTAGATTATTATGGTGCTGATGCACAGATGATGTATCTTCTCGATATGCAGAGTGTAGCTTCTGATGCACAGGGTACTGCTGAAACAGCTCAAGCTTATCAGGGATATATAGATACCGTGAACGAGCTTGCAGAGGAAGGTATGAACATGACAACAGATGCTTCTAAGGAAGAAATCTTGGCATTGAAGGCTAAGATTCAGGAGGCAGTAGCTGTTATGAACGCTAGTGCAGCCAAGTATGCTGAGTTGCAGACTTTGAATGATGAAATCCAGAACTTCCTGGCCGATGGCGGCAATGCTACTGATGATTTGATGGCATTGTTGGATGATTGCGGCGATGGTACTACGCTTGATGATCTGATTGTCGCTAACCACTCTCTTGATAATGACCAGATTGATGAGTATATGGGTAAGCTGAAGACAGAGCTTGAGTTGTCTCGCAAGCAGAGCATTAAAGCGGGTACAGATTTGACCTACATGCTCCAGAACCCTACATTCGATAGTGGTAAGGACGGTTGGACAGGTGCTACCACTGTAGATAGCAAATGGAAGAACTGCGAGTCTTACCAGGGCACATTCGATATGTATCAGGAGTTTGTAGCTCCTCAGGATGGTGTTTACGAGATTTCTGCACAGGCAATGCATCGTGTAACTTGGAATGAGGGTACTGCAACTGCTCACGAAAATGGTTCTGAGGATATCACAGCCGTTCTCTATGCTAACAACATGGAAAGCAAGTTCGCTTCTCCTTTCACATACGGAGTTACAGAATCAGAGAAGGCTGATAATGAATATAAATATACCACACCTGATGGTGAAGAGGTATATATCCCTAACTCCATGAAGGGCTTTGCGAATGCATGCGAGAAGAACCCTGAGGCTTACAAGACCACTGTAACAATTCTCTTGAAGGCAGGTGAGACTGTTCGCATGGGTGTTCGTGAAACAAAGCGTCCTAGCGCAAATGCAGGCGACTGGGCAATCTGGGATAACTTCTCTATGAAGTTCCTCGGCGGTGATCAGGCTGCCATCGATCAGGTTTCTGGTCCTGTTATTGAGCAGGGTACTGCACTCCTCGGTTCTAAGATGAATGCTGATGTACATGCTACCTTGGAGTCAGCTATTACTGATCTCAAGGAAAATGGTTCTATCAAGACTATCAACGCTGCTGCTGATGCAATCGCTGCAGCAAATACTTCTATTCAGGCTTATCAGACATTGGGCACAGCTGTAGAGAGCGCTCAGACACGTTACGATAACAATGAGGCTGTTTATAAGACCTCTGATGAGGCTAAGGCTGTATTCTCTGCTGCCAAGGCTTCTGCTGATGCTGCTTACAACAATGGTACTGTAGCTGATGCTGATGTTCCTGCTGCTATCCAGGCTTTGAACGAGGCTGTTACGAAGTATGTTATCTACGACAATGCTAAGTTGGCTTCTAAGGATAATCATGTTGATATCTCTAACGTACTCGTTAACAACGACTTCGCAACCATGGATCAAACTGGTTGGACAGTGAAGAAGGGTAATATCGGCTTCCAGGCAGGTAATAATGTTGAGGCTGCTGAGTTCTTCAACTGCGACTTCGATTTGAAGCAGAAGATTGTAGGTCTCCCTGCAGGTACCTACTACTTGAAGAGCAAGGCATACTATCGCGACGGTAGCAACGCTTCTGCTTTCGCTGATGAGGATGAGACAGTGAAGAAGTATGAGGTTAACGAGAATGCATTCCTCTACTTCGCAACAAGCGATGCTACATACGATGCAACAGAGGCATTGAAGCCTATTGCAGCTTGCCAGATTGCTGGGGCTAACTTGAATGAGTATGCGCATCTTGGTAGCACAGATGGCTTGACCAAGTATGTTGAGGGTGCAACTTCTGATGAGAATCTCTGGATTCCTAACAATATGATTACTGCTCAGGCATTCTTCAAGTCAGAGCAGGTAGGTTCTAAGTATGAGACAGAGCCTTTGAAGATTGTTTACGATGGTAAGAGTGAGTTCTATATCGGTGCATACAAGGATGTGAAGGTAACCAATGACTGGACAATCATCAAGGACTTCACCTTGGAGTATGCTGGTTACGATCCTAACGAGCCTGTAACAGCTATCAAGGATATTGAGAACGCTGCTGGCAACACTACAATGGGTACCAAGATCTACAACGCTGCCGGTATGCTCATCGGTAAGCTCCAGAGAGGTATCAACGTTGTGGTAACAACATTGAGCGATGGTTCTAAGAAGGTTAGCAAGATTATCATGAAGTAATCTGAAAACTAGCTTGTTTTAGTAACTAAATAATTTTAGGGCAGACGGAATACAGAGAGTGAAAAACCTTCTGTTTCTGTCTGCCTTTTTTGTTGTATTATCATCACAGCATTATGAACATATTCAACCATAAACCCGTTCTCTTCAGCACCATCCTCTGCCTCTCGCTTTCAGCCACGGCACAGGCACAGGTAAAGATGAACATAGATGCCACCCAGCGATCTGCCATGATCAGCGACTACCAGTATGGCCTCTTCTTCGAGGAAATCAACCATGCCGGAGATGGAGGTCTCTATGCCGAACTCATCAGAAACCGTTCTTTCGAGGATAACGCTTCTACACCCGAATATTGGTCGGCCATCAGGCAGAGTGGACAGGCGGTGAATCTCTCACTCAATGCCACCCAGCAGCTCAACAGTGCCCAGCAAACCAATCTCCGTGTCTCCATCTCAGGAGCCAGCGATGCCCGGAAGGCGGGTATCAGCAACAGCGGCTTCTGGGGAATGAACTTCGTCGGCGATTCCACCTACACCCTCACCTTATGGGTCAAGGCATCTACCAGCTTCAACGGCAAGCTCTATGGCCAGTTGCAGAAGGCGGATGGCTCGGCTGCCTCTGAAGAGGTGAAACTGCAGGGGAAGCTGGAAACCAACAAATGGGTAAAGCTCTCGGCAACCATCAAGGCAACAGCCGATTGCAGCGACGGACGCTTTGCCCTTCTTTCTTCTACCAATGGCACCCTCTACCTGGATGTGGTGTCGCTGATGCCTGCCACCTGGAAAGGACGCACCAACGGATTGCGCCCCGACCTGGCACAACTCCTCTATGATACCAAACCAAGTTTCCTCCGTTTCCCAGGCGGATGCTACGTGGAAGGACAGGACAGTTATGAGAATGCCTTCAGATGGAAATCTACATTGGGTCCTATCGAAGAACGCCCTGGCCATTGGAACAACAACTGGCACTACCGTTCTTCCGACGGATTGGGATATGATGAGTATCTGCAGCTGTGCGAAGACCTGAATGCCGCACCGATGTTTGTGGTGAACGTAGGCTTGGGGCATGGCTTCACCGTGCCTTTCGAGCAGGTGGATACCCTGGTGCAGAATACCCTGGATGCCATTGAGTATGCCAACGGCGATGAAACCACAGAGTGGGGAAGACGCCGCATCGCCAACGGCCACAAGGAACCATACGGACTTAAATTCATCGAGATAGGCAATGAGAACGGTCAGCCAGAGGCACGCTTCGAGTACAGTCGCCGCTATGCCAGGTTCTATGATGCCATCCATGCCAAATATCCTGATATCGTGATTATCGGCAACGTGGAGGCATGGGGCACTGACAACCCCGCATGGGTGCTTGATTCGCCAGTAGATCTGGTAGATGAGCATTACTACCGTTCTTATCAATGGATGAGAAACAACTATAACAAGTACGACCGCTACAACCGCTCCATCGGCGTTTATAACGGTGAGTATGCAGCCAACCAGGGTGCCTACGGCAAGTATGGCAATCTGAACAGTGCCCTGGGTGAAGCCATCTACATGCTGGGCATGGAGAAGAATTCGGATGTATGCAAGCTGGCAAGCTTCGCACCTATCTTCACCCACGAAAAGGACCCTCTGTGGGCATACGATATGATTCACTTCAATGCCGGCAAGAACTTCTGTACCCCTTCTTACTACGTGCAGAAGCTGCTGGGTAACCATCTGGGCAAGCAGAACCTGAAATGGACGGAAACAGGAAACGTGACCACCACCGCCGATTACAAGGTAGGTGTGGGTTCATGGGCAACCCAGGTAGATTACGACGATGTGGAGGTGAAGGATGGAAACGGAAACTCCCTGCTGAAGGATGATTTTGCATCATCTTCTGGTTCATCTTCTGCTGGCTGGAATGCCGGGGAGGGCAGCTGGAGCATCGGCAATGGCATGCTCTCGCAGAACGGTAGCGGCACCAACTGCACCAACGTGAATGCCAAGGTTATCTCCGATTCCCACTATACCTATAAGCTCAGAGCCAGAAAGACGGGTGGAGGAGAAGGCTTCCTCATCATCTTCAACTACCAGGATGCCGACAACTACTGCTGGTGGAACCTGGGTGGATGGAACAACACCAGCCACGGCGTGGAGCAATGTATAAACGGAAGCAAAAACACCGTTGCCACGGCTTCGGGAAGAATAGAAACCAACCGATGGTATGATATTGAGATTGATGTGGATGGCAACCAGGTGACCTGCAAACTGGATGGCAACACCATCCACCAGTTCTCGCTTCCTGCCGACCAGCTCATCTATCAGTCGGCTCAGATAGATGAAGAGCAGGGCATGCTCTATCTCAAGGTGGTGAATCCGAATGCCAAGGCGGCTACCCTGGATTTGAACCTCAAGAACATGAAGGCGGAGCAGGGCACCGTGGTTCGACTGACTTCGGAAAGCGGAACCGACGAGAATACGATGGATGAACCGATGAAGGTGGTTCCTACCAGCGAGCAGACGCTCAGCGACGTGAACCAGCTGGAGATTCCGGCTTACTCGCTCAATGTGTTCAAGCTGAAGGTGAGCGATGTGGCTGACGAGGTGAAGGACGATGTGCTTGCCGAGGATGCCGATAAATACGGTTATCTCTATGCCCACATGCATGCTTCGCAGGAAATTACCTGCTTTGCCCTGAGCCGTTACGGCAATAGCTACAACGACCTCTTTAATAGCGGTGAAGTGTTTGATACCAAGAAGTTTACACAAACGGGCGGCATGCGAGATGCCTACGTTACCCGCACCCAGAGCGGCAAATTCATGCTGGCAGGCACCGACATGACCTCGCGCTTGGGATGGAACAGCAACCACATCATGGTGCTGATGCTGAGCAACGACCTGGTACACTGGGACAAGAGCATCAGCATCGACCTGGAAAGCCCTGAAAACATGAAGGCTTTGGGACTTACCGACGTGAAGGATATGACGGCTGCCTGGGCACCGCAGGTTATCTACGACCCGCAAACCAAGAAGTATGTGGTATATTACTCTGTGGGATTCCCTGATCGCCATCGCATCTACTATTCGCTGGTAAACGAGGACCTTACCGAGGTATCTCTGCCGAAACTCTACTTCGACCCGGGGTACGACATCATTGATGCCGACATCATATATAATAAGGTGGATGGGGAATACGTGATGATCTATAAGACCGAGAGCGGAGAGCACCACCTGAAGCAGGCGAGAGCCAAGCAGCTGGTGCCGGGCGATAAGACCACGGGCACCTGCCAGTGGAACCTGGTGGATGACTTCGATGTGTATGAGAAGGGCAAGTCGATAGAGGCACCAAGTCTCTTCCGTCCTATCGGAAGCAGAACCTGGAAGCTCGCTTACCAGAACTACAGTGGCGGCGGCTATCGCCTGGTAGATTTGGATGAGCACTGCATGAACCCTCAGGGCATGACCAATATCCAGGGCAATGTGCAGCCGCAGCACGGTTCGTTTGTGAAGCTCACGCAGAAGGAGTACCAGCATCTGGAAACCTGGGAGCAGGTGGTAAACCTGCTGAAGCAAGCCAGAAAGCTGCAGGCGGTTCAGCCATTGCAGGCATTGAATGATGCCATTGAATTTGGCGACCAGGCACTTGCCACATCGGGCAGTTTCGATGAGGAGTGTGAAAGCATGCAGAAGGCATACGCTGCCCTGAAGGATGCTCTGGATGGATATGATGAGTATCTGAAGCAGGAGGCTGCAGCGGGCAGGGTAGCTGATCTCACCTTCCTGTTGCAGAACCCTGATTTCTCCGAGGGTGCTACGGGATGGAGCGGTACCTCGTTTACTGCGGCATCGGCAGGTGTGGCTGAGCACTATAACAAGACTTTTGATTTCTATCAGGAGTTGACGGGCTTGCCAAACGGCCACTATCGGGTAGAGGTGCAGAGTTTCTACCGTGCGGGAGGCATCTCGCAGGCAGTGACATCGCATGACAACGGTACGGAACAGATCAATGCCATCTTCTATGCCAACGGCGAGGAGAAGCCGGTATGTTCACTCTATGATACGGATACCTACAGCGTTTCGCCTTATAGCTATCCGGATAATGTGACTCAGGCAAACGAGGCGTTCAACCAGAACGGCCTCTATCACAATGTTATTGATTGTGTGGTAACGGATGGTGTGCTGCGCCTGGGCATCAGGAGCCGGCAGCGAATCAATGCCGACTGGTGCTGCTTCGACAACTTCAAGCTCACCTATCTGGATGCCACCACATCTGGTATCAAGGGTGTGGAGGCGGATGCATCTTCATCTGCAGATGCATCTGCTCAGAAAGGCAAGCAGGGCATCTATCGCCTGGATGGCATGAAGCTGAATGCCAAACCTGCCCAGGGGATTTATATCCAGGGCGGAAAGAAGCTCCGCTAGGCGATGCTAGAAACGCGACCCCGCTAGGCGTCCCGGCGGATTTGAAATCCGCCGTCAAAAAATGTTCGACCTATTAAAACCGGGGGATTTGTAATCCCCCAACAAAAAGAAAGGCATTCTTCCTTGCTGCGGATTTCAAATCCGCAGATCCCAAATAGGTTAGGACCTTTTTTAACGCCGGATTTCAAATCCGGCGGGACGCCTGGCGGGCTTGCGTTCCTGGCTCAAAAGTAATTAATCAACACAACAACTATTCAAAACTGAAAGAAATGAAAAAAATGTACTCAAAAGTAATGTTGGCGCTGGCGCTGGCTTCGGTGGGAACCGTAACCCCAGCCTTTGCTGCCGACGTGGTGCAAACCAACAAGGTTTGGCTGAGCGGCGCCACACACATCTATGGTAGAATGAACGTGAGCGGCATCGCCACCAGCACCATCAAGGAGCAGGGATTCTGCTACTCTTCTACAAACACAAACCCCACAGTGGATGATGCTACCACCAAAGCCTATCTGAGCAACAATGGTTACATCTATAATATGTCGGGCTTGCAGCCAGCCACCGTATATTATATCCGTGCCTACGTAATGAAGAAAGATGGCACCGTGGTATATGGCGACCCGGTGAAGGCGATAACCCGTCCGGGCGGAGGCATTACCTACAGCATTGAAGGCTTCTCGGGCGATGCCGATACCCGTATTCAGAGTGCGGTAAAGGAAGCCGTCAACCTCTGGAATGAATACACCGGCATCAACGGACTTCATCTCTCCATCCACTATGGTGCCGGCACACCTACTGCCGACTGCAGCTATGGCGGATGGATGCGGGTAGGACCTAACGCCTCTTACCAGCGCACGGGAACCCTGCTCCACGAAATGCTCCATGCCATAGGCGTGGGAACCATCGGCACCTGGCAGAACAATGCCTTCCTGCGTGCCAATACCACCCACGGCTACTGGCTGGGAAGCCGAGCAACGCGTGCCCTGCGCTTCTGGGATAACAACCCTACCAGTCAGCTCAACGGCGACGGCACCCACATGTGGCCATACGGCGTAAACGGTGCGCACGAGGATAACGGAACCCAGAATCTCTACATCGCCAACTCGCTGCTGGCAGAAGCCCTGGGCGAGGATGGATTGGCACCCACTTCTGGGCAGTTTGCCACCCCTGCCTACGTGTTCGAGCAGGATGACAACACCAAGTATTACCTGAAGAACGAGGCGCTGGGCATTTCTTCCAAGTTCCTGCGCATCGACAAGACGGGCAACCTGCAGTGGGTGGCCATGAGCGCCGACGAGGCAACCAAGAACGACAGTGCCGCATGGAACGTAACCTTCGACCCTGCTACCTGCTACTACAGTTTGAAGAATGTGGCCACAGGCAGATACATGACCTATGGAACATCGGGCAGCAACGGCATCAAGACCAAGATAACGGATAACATCAGTGCCAAAGAGCAGTTCCACCTGCTGCCATCACCGGTAGAGGTGGCCACCCTAAACGGCGAAGCCAAGCATGGCTACTGGATAGGCAATGTAACCAGCAACAGAATGAACTGCCTGACGGCACAGGAAACCACCCGAATCAAGGCGAACATCCTGAATTTCTCGGCGGCTGGCGGTGCCCAGCGATGGCTCATCCTTACAGGTGATGAAGCCAAGGAACTTACCGCCACCCTGCGTGTGGATATAGCCAAGAAGGTTTCCGCCCTGCTCGACAAGATGGAGGCCCTGCTCGATGTGCCTCACAAGGAGGTGAAGGAGGGCACGGATGCCACCTTCAAGGCAGAACTGGAAAAGATGAAGGCGGAAGCCGAAACGGCATCTGCCGACCGACTGGAGGAACTGGAAGAAGAGGCAAACACCGCCCTGCGCAACTTCCTGGGCGATGTGGTAGCCGCATCAGCCGATGAACCATTCGATATCAGTTTCCTGCTTCAGAATGCAGGCATGGATGCTGCCGACGGTTGGAGCATGGCGCCAACCCTGAACTATTCGTGCGGCGAATTCTACCAGCGTGCCTACGATATGAACCAGAAACTCGCCAAGATGCCAGTGGGTGTCTATGAATTGAAGGTGCAGGCATTCCAGCGCCCTGGCTCTACCACCGCTGCCTACCAGGATTACCAGGCAGGCAAGAACAACGTGGATGCCTTCATCTATCTGGGCAATGTGAACAACAGGCAGCGCATCTGCCACATCATGGATGGTGCCCAGCCAGAGAAACTGATGTCGGGTAAGGAAGCCAGCGTGGGCAACCAGTATGTGCCTAATGATATGGCATCGGCAGCCAAGTATTTCGCAGCCGGTATTTATGAGAACAGCGTGAAGGTTACCACCAAGTATCGTACTACCATGACCATCGGCATGAAGTCGGAAAAGAACACCACTTCCAGCTGGTGGAGCATCTGCGATAACTTCCGCCTCTACTATTACGGAGCCGAGGAACCATCTACCGGCATCCAGGAAGTAACCGTAGATAAGGCGCATGGCCAGCAGGGCATCTATACCCTGGGCGGACAGCTGGTGAAGAAGAATGGCAAGAACCTGAGCGGATTGCCACAGGGCATCTACATCGTAGATGGCAAGAAAGTGGTAGTGAAGTAGTAACTATTTTATCAACTTAACTTATATTTATGAATATTAGAAAAATAATGGTTTCAGCGTTGCTGGCAACATCACTCTCGGTGGTTGCCGGCAACACCACCCAAACGGTGGCTGAGGTTACAGCTCCGGTTACCCTGAGCGAGGATGTGGATTATCACATCTCATCTGCCAACCCTTTTGCCACAACGGGTAGTATCAACATCACCAACACCGGGCGTGCAGTGGTTATCTTCGACAAGTTGGTGCCAAGCAAGGCAGATGCCTTCCTGGGTAAGATCACCATCAACGGCGAAAAAGCAAAGAACGGACAGAACTGCCAGTTGCGCATCTACAACGGCGGCAGCATCCTCTTGCCGTTTGCCGACAAGGAGCCGCTCACCGTGTTCACCGAGGAGAACTATGGCGGTTCATCCAACAGCAGCTATAATGTGAACAACATCTACAACCTGTCGAGCAACAAGGCGTTCAACAACAACATCCGCAGTTTCAAGCTGAAGCGTGGATACATGGTTTGCTTCGCCACATCTGCCAACGGTCAGGGTTACAGCCGCGTGTTCATCGCCGACCAGGCCGATAAGGAGATAGCCAATATCCCAGGTGTACTGAAGGGCAGAATTTCCTTTATCCGCATCAGCCGATGGAACAACGCCCACAAGCGCGGATGGGCAGGTTACTGGAGCGACGGCGTGCAGGAGAAGTTCAACACCTCATGGTGCTACAACTGGGATGCCAGCAACCACAACGACTGGACAGACCGTGAATACGTAACCCAGCACCACCACGAGGGATGGCCAGGCATAGCCGATGTGGGCAACAACACAGGCAGTGCCAACATTCTGGGCAACAACGAGCCGGAAAACAAGGCCGACGACAAGGAGCAGGATATGGATGTAAAGAACGTGCTTGCCAACTGGCCGCAGATGATGGCCACCGGACGCCGACTGGGTTCGCCAGCCGTGGCAGGCGACTACAACTGGCTCTATGAGTTCATCGATTCCATCGATGCCCGTGGATGGCGCTGCGACTTCATCGCCGTGCATGCCTACTGGTTCAAGGACAAACCGGGATGGGAGAGCCAGCTGAAGAGCATCAGCCAGCGCTGCGGCGGTCGTCCTATTTGGATTACCGAGATGAACTACGGTGCCAACTGGACGGGATGGCCGGGTTCCAACACCCAGGGAACCGATGCCAACTATGCCATCCAGATGCAGCACATGGCTCCTATCCTGGATTATCTGAACGATGCACCATACATCGAGCGCTATGCCTATTATAATAATGTGCAGGATTGCCGCTATGCCATTGCGGGCGACAAGCTGACCCCTATAGGCGAATACTATGCGGCGCTGCCAGAGAAGCTGGCGTATAACGAGAAGTATGAGTATGTGCCTACCAATCCGCCTACCTATGCTCCTAAGGAGTTCACCTCTACCTTCGTGCCTCGCTCTTCAGTGTGTGTACTGTCGTGGAAGAACCCTAGCGGCGAGTTTGCCGACTCTATGTTTGTGGAGTGCAAGAAGGGTGCCAGCGGCGAGTGGCAGCGTGTGGCTACCGTGGATGTGGATGAGAATGCCGACAAGGCTTACTCTTACAAGGTGAACGTAGAGGAAGCAGGCAACTACTACTATCGCGTGCATGTGGTTGACTATAGAAACAAAGACTTGTACTCCAGCGAGGTGACCAACGTGGTAAATGGCACCGAGGGCGAAGAAGCCCTGCAGTGGGGAACCATGGTTTCCGACAATGATGCCAACAACTACTGCTACTACAAGAGCACCTTCAGCGAGGCTCCTGCCGTGGTATTCGGAAGTGCATCTTATATGAATCCTTCTACCCGCATTGTGGAAAACGTATCATCGGTGACTACGAATTACTTTGCATCCAAGTTCTTCCCATGGAACTGCGAGGGTGATGCAGCTGATTTCTCAAAGGGCAGCGAACTGAGCTCTTACCTGGTGGCAAAATCTGGTAACGGCATGATAGGCGACCTGCGTTTCGAGGCAGGACTCCTGAAGAACGAGGCGGGCACCGCCCTGCGTGTGGGTGGCGACACCATAGAATATAAGTTCAACGAGCCATTTGCCGAGGCACCGGTGGTATTCGTAACTCCGGTTTCTACCTACAAGAATTATCCGATGATGGCGCGTGTATGGGATGTAACCAAGGATGGTTTCAAGGTGGTGATGACCCGCCAGTATGGCATGAAGGAGAAGTATCCTTCTATCGTAGGTCAGCGTGTATCTTATGTGGCTATCGAGAAGGGTACCACCACAGCCAGCGGCAAGATTCTTACCGTAAAGGATACCACCTTTACCTTTAAGTATGCCACTACCACCAACAATGTGAAGTTCGGTAAAAAGCTGGAAGACCCAATCTTCCTCTGTCAGTATCAGACTTTCAACAGAAAACTGTTCTCTGTGCTCCGAACAGGTCCTAAGGGTCCTGTTGCAGCTTACTGCCAGTTGCGTGTGGCAGCCGATACATCAGATCCTGACCGCACATTGAGCAGCAAGAATCCTGTTAGGGAAAACATCGGCTGGATGAGCATCAGCACCGACGATGGCACATCTACCGGCATCGGTTCTATCTGGGATTCGGCATATAGTCAGGCTCAGCAGCCTCTGGATGTTCAGGTGGCAGCCGGCGAGCTTGTGGTTAGCGATATGCTTTCTTCTGCGGTAAGTGTATATGCCGTGAGCGGTGCCAGCGTAGCATCTGCCAAGATGGTGGATGGCGTGGCAAGAATCAACCTCAGCCAGTTGCCAGCCGGCGTACTGATTGTGAAGGGCAATTCGGGCAAGGCTGCAAAGATTGTGGTTAGAAGATAAGTTTGAATTTGTTGGAAGATAAATTTGAATTTGTTGGAAGATAAATTTTAGTGAAACGCTGAAACGCTGAAACGTTTCGGAAAATAAAAATCCCCCATACGTCAAAAAAGCGTATGGGGGAATTTTTATTTCTTATGTATTTTATTTCTTTGCATATTTATTCCTTTACATATTTATTTCTTATGCCATGTTTTCGTAATTTCATCATACACCACGTACCCCCGATGTTTCCAGGTGCGTAGGGTATTCTTGCCGTCTCCGCATTTCCCCTGCTGCTGTCGATGGCGCAGGAATTGCTCGTATGTAAACTCATCGGGCAGGGTAGAAAGGAGATTCTGGGGTGAGGCATTAATCTGCTTCACTTCCTGCAGTATTTCCTCCTCCAATTGAGTGCCGAAGAATCTCATCTTGCACCACAGATCCATCTGCTCGCTCCATCTCACATACTCGGCAATATCCTCCGACCAGTGGTAGCCTTGCGCCACATAGAGCACCATCGCCTTGAGATAAGCTATCACGTTGGCGCGATAGGAGAGGATGCGGTAGGCTTCGCTCTCGTAGAGAGAGGCACGCTTGTCGTTCTCGCGGGTCAGTTCCTTGGCAAGTTTCAAAGCCTGCGGGCACTCGATGAGTCCGCTTGCCGAGGAAAGACGGTCGAGATAGGGCTTGAGATCCTGTGCAAACTTATCGTCGTAGATGCCGAAGATGGGAAGTGAATCGTCGGGGCTTTGCTGGCTGTTTGCCTGACTGTTTTCTTGTGCATCCTCTAATCTGGGCTTGATGATGGTGCTCAGATTGAGTCGTGAGAGTGTACCATCGTTCACTGATTTCAGAAAAAAGCGGTGGGCGTTTGGGATGGTGGTAGAGGCATTGAAGTTCCACCTGAGTGGTGCGATGCCCGTGATGGAATCAGCACCCACACGTTCCTGTCCGTGCTCGGCATTATTGAACGCCTTTCGAATCAGGATGCTCACCTCATCCACGGTGCCGCGCGAGGTAACCTTTTTGAGCTGTTCTACTTCATCCACGCGGGTATATACGAATCGCTGACCGTTTTCGTGGGCATCCACTACACGCTGGTTGAACACGGCATCGGTGAGGTTGTCGATGAGAATCTGGATACAGATATCGTTGGGTCGCGGGTCTTTCGCCTTGGTTTTGCCCGAGGGATTCTTCCGTTTCCATTCCGCCTCCCTGAGTCGGTTGGGTTTATCGGCTTCCTTGATGTCGGCAAGGATAAAGTCGATAGGTTTCTTGATGGCGCCTTTACCTACGCTCATGGGTGCGATGAGCACGTTCATGAAGGTAGGTTCGTGGTCAACATTATCCCAATATCTGAATTTCACTCCGTGCAGGTGGATGGCGAGTGCGGGGAAGATGGCCTCGCACACGGCAGGCTTGTACATCTGCGGCACCTTTGAGGAAAGGAGTTTGAGTAGCTTAGGCAGTTTCTGCGGCATGGCAGGCGGCACATCCCTGGAGCCTCCGGTGGCAGCGATTTTCGAGTCGCTTTGTATGGCGAGCAGCACCTGTCGGAGTCGGTAGGGCATTCCTTTTCGTGGTTCCTTCAGAGCGCTTTCCAGAGTGGTTCTCCATTCCTGTTCGGGGTAGTTGTCGTAGCGTGGGATAACGGCTTCGAGTTGCGGCAGCGAGTAGTTGCAGATGGCTCTCAGGGTTACGGCGAGTTCGAAGGTTTTCACGTTTCTGTCGCCCATGGTAGGCAGCTTCCCGAAGTTGTAGAGTTCCCAATATTTTGAGATGATTTCGCTATAGGGAATGCCGTTATAGAGGGAAGAAATGTTGGAAGCATTGGCTGGATTCTGAGCGTTTGGAGCCTGCTGGGTGTTTGAAGCTTGCTGAGCATCGGCTGGATTCTGAGCATTTGAAGCCTGCTGGGTTGAAGCCTGCTGGGCATTGGCTGGATTTTGGGATGCTTCAGCCGAGTTTGAAGGATTTTCTTTACCCGCTGAACTTCCGCTTGTTGCGCTTCCGTTAGTTGAACTTCCGCTTGCTGAACTTCCGTTTGCTGAACTTCCGTTTGCTGAACTTCCGTTAGTTGAACTTCCGTTTGCTGAACTTCCGTTTGCTGAACTTCCGTTTGCTGAACTTCCGTTAGTTGAGCTTCCGTTTGTTACGCTTCCATTTGTTGAACTTCCGCTTGTTGCGCTTCCGCTTGTTGCGCTTCCATTTGTTGAACTTCCGCTTGCTGCTAAATTTTCAATATTAGGAGCTGTTTGTTCGAAGAGTGCATCGTCAAGAAACAGCAGATCCTTTTCGCTAGCCGTAGTAGAGAAGAAGACGCGTGTGATATCCTTTGCTGCCTCATCGAATTTCACCCCTAGCAGTTCGCTTGCCCATTTGAGGTTTATTTCCTGGTTCTCCAGAATTTTCCCCTCGGCAAGTCCATCCATGAAGTGTCGTCGGAAAACGAGGTGGTATCCTTTTCTAGCCGATCTTTCGAGCATCAGCAATCCCAGTTCATCTTTTTTGCTGAGCACCATTTCGGGAGCCTTCTCCATCATTTCCTCGTAATCAGGAGCCGATGGGTCGAAATCCACATCCATTCCCACGCTCATAGAAGGCGATTTGCATCCCTTCAGCGGTGCCTTCTGCAAGGAAGGGGTTGTAGCATTGCCTGCCGCTGCATTGCCAGCTACTGCATTGCCTGCAGTTGCATTGCCTGCCGCTGCATTGCCAGTCGCCGCATTGCCTGGCATGCAACTGTAATTCATTTGCAGCAATCTCATTTTCTGCTTGGCGTCACCCTTTCTGATGCCCGCCACGAGTCGTTTCTGATAATTGCTGTTGCGGAGATTTCGGTACTCCGCAGCCGTGAGAACGGGGCGCATCATTTTCGCCCCATTCTCATAAAAAATAACATAACAAGACATGATTTTATATCATCGCTAATCACTAATCACTAATAAATAATCACTAATAAATAATCACTAATCATTATTCCCTACCAATGCGTTTCCGTTCTTCTACTTTTCACATAGGCCTTCATCATATCCGACTCTTCGCCCAGCAGTTTTTCGATGAGCGCCTTGCCGAATCTTTTCGGGAATTTGAGGGTGAAGATGATATTTTCCTTCGTCATTTTCATTTCGCCGTGTGGTGTATCGAAAAGTCGCATGTATCGGTGACCGCTGCCTTTGGCATAAGGTCGGAAGTGCGAGCGACCGTCATCATCAGTGGTCATGCGACCTTTTTGTGATGCGATGTTTCTGCCGTTGGCAATGATATGCTGTCCCAGTTCGAAATCGCAGGGATAGATATTGACGCTTCCATTGTTATGGAAAATGGTTTGTGTTTCCATATTAATGGTTTCAATAAAAACGTTGTTCTCTCTAGTTCCGTTTGCTTCGGAAGCATTCTTCTTCTTCTTCTGCTGCTGCTTTCCGTTTGCTTCGGAAGTATTCTTCTTCTTCTTGCTTTCCTCGGAAGCATTCTTCTTTTGATATTTTTTCATATTTCTGAATTGAAAATTTGGGAGACGAAACATTTCGGAATGTTGCTAGCTTTACCATGGAAAATCCTCCGTCTTGTTTCAACTCAGATAATTACTGTTCCCTAAAATCTACACCATGCAATAGGCCTCGTTCAGGATGTCCTCGTTCTCGATGATGCCGCTTCGCTGGGCACCCCCGCAATCCGCCAGGCGTCCCGCCGGATTTGCAATCCGGCGTTAAAAAATGTCCTAACCTATTTATGCTCTGCGGATTTGGAATCCGCAGCAAGAGAGTATGCTTTTTCCTTTTGTTTGGTGGATTGCAAATTCCCTCGGTTACACCATGCAATAGGCCTCGTTCAGGATGTCCTCGTTCTCGATGATGCCGCTTTCCATCTGCGCCATACTACGCACGATGCTCACCATCTTCTTCTGGTCTTCGAAGCGGAGCGGTTCATCTACCGGGATGCCCGTGGTCTTACTCACGAAGCGGATGTAGCCCTGGGTATTGTTGCCATCCGAACTTGGTGCCCATCGGGCGATGATCTTGCCGATGGTGTTGGCATGATGTTTCACCATGTAGGTGCGGATGAGCACGAAGGCTGCACGATAGCCAAACTTGCGGCTCACGAACTGCACGAAGGTTTTGTCGGTTTGCAGCTCTTTCATTCCAAACCACTGGTTCTTGCTGTGGCGGATGTTGAGCGGGTTGTTGTTGCGGATGCCACGAGTGGCATTATCCATCTGCTTGCCGTTATTGGCGGCAGCGCTTTGAATTGTTTTCTTTGTTGCCATAATTTTTTCTGTTAATTCTTTTGCAAAGTCGGCGAGCGTCAGAATGAAGCTCACCAGTTTTAAAATCTTGTTCATAACTTTTTTCTTTAATTTTTCGTTCATACTACCATCAGGAACTTTCCCCTGGAATCAGGTTTACACCATCAGGTACTTTCCCCTGGAATCAGGTTTTATACCAACTGATGTGAGAACGAAATGCTTGCATTGAAGGTGAATGTCACCTTCCAGATGCGGAAACTGATGTAAAATCCCATGTCGTCTTTATTTTTATTAATGTTTGCCCATGATAGGGCGAGTAAATCTATTTATTTCACTTACTGATAATATCACTCAAATGATACCACCTGTAGCACTCAAATGATACCACTTGCGT
>ENA-OPUE01000401-OPUE01000401.1-human-gut-metagenome-genome-assembly--contig:-NODE-401-length-37134-cov-4.608835_pt1 | contig 37134 bp, 35 predicted proteins | sample MGYA00241466_ERZ501924 | MGnify/ENA primary metagenome ERZ501924 (study PRJEB25962, sample SAMEA2042223) | human gut metagenome | biome: human gut; feature: human-associated habitat; material: faeces...
ATGGCAGCATTAACTGCACAAAGTTCTTTGAACAAATCAACAACAAAAATGAACACAGCAATGGAACGTATGACAACAGGTTATCGTATCAATTCATCAAAAGATGATGCTGCTGGTATGGCTGTGGCAAACAAATTAAACTATAAAGTTTCATCATTAAAAGTAGCACAAGACAACGGTCAAATGGGTGCTTCAATGTTAGACACAGCAGAAGGTGTTTTAGGTGTAATGAAAGACAACTTGGTTCGTATCAGAGATTTAACTGAACAAGCTGCTAACGGTACTTACGGTACAGATGCAATGAAAGCTATCAAAACTGAAGTAGGTGCAAGACTTGCTGAAATTTCACGTATGGCAAATTCTTCTGAATTCAACGGCAAAGTATTATTTAGTGAAGATACTAAGACAGGTATCACATCTGATATCAACCTACAAGTAGGTATCACAAGTGCAGGCGAAAGTGTTATCAAATTAGATAAATCATTATTCGCAAAAGCAACAGCTACAGCATTATTCGCAAAAAGCAATTTTGTATCAATGAATGGTACAGATATAAAAGTTACAGCATTTGATAACGCTGGAAATAAATCTGCAGATGAAAATGCCAGAGCATTCTTAACAGATATTGATAATGCATTGGCAAACATTACAGACAGAACAACTCAAATCGGTGGTAACCAACAAAGAATCCTTTCTGCTATTGAATCAGCAGGCGTAATGGAAACAAACTTAACAAGTGCAGCATCATTAATCCAAGACGCTGACATCGCTGAAGAATCTTCAAACTACATCAAACAACAAATTCTTCAACAAACATCAGCAAGCTTATTAGCAACAGCTAACCAAGCTCCATCTATCGCTATGAACCTTGTATAATATGGAAAGTGATAAGATATAGAAGCGCCGAAGGCAAAAGCCTTCGGCGCTTCGTCGTTATGAAAACAATACTATTTTTTAAACATCTTATTAATTATATCTTGATATTTTTCAAAAATAACATTACGTTTTACTTTTGCAGTTTGACTCAAAAGTCCGTTATCCATACTAAAACCATCTTTCAAAACTTCAAATTCTTTTACCTTTTCAAATGGTTTTAAACCTGTTTTGTTTTTAATATATGATTGAATTTCTTTTTTTATCAATTCACGCAAATTAGGATTTTTAATTGATAAAGTTTTACCGGACTTCAACTCTTTTGCCAAAATTCCACATTTATCAAGCGCCATTTTTGAAGGTACAATCAGTGCGCCGACACTTGCCTCATCTTGTCCTACCAATACAATTTGGTCGATATACGGACTTTCCAAAATAGCTTCTTCAATTGGAATAGGTTCAACATTTTCACCACTTGAAAGTACGATTGTTTCTTTTTGACGTCCAAGCAATACAAGGTTATTATTACGTGTCAACCAACCTAAGTCACCCGTAATAAACCAGCCATCTTCTGTAAAGACCTTCTTTGTTGCTTCTTCATCTTTGTAGTAACCATTCATAATTTGTGGACCTTTTGCAAGAACAAGCCCTTTCGTATAAAGGTGTACTTTTTTCATTGTTTGAGGATCTACAACTCTAATTTTTGTATGAGCATAAGGTTTACCAACACAACCCAAATAGTTTGGATATTGAATACCACGTAAAGTTAATACAGGAGAGGTTTCTGTCAATCCATAACCAATTCTTAAGTTTACGCCGATTGCATCATAAAATAATTCGTCTTTTAGTGATAATGCACCACCACCTGAAATAGAAAGTCTTATTCTGTCTAAACCTGCTGCCTTCTTAACCTTTTTATAGATAGTTTTTGTTGCAAGAACATGAAGAGGTTTCAAGAAAGCTCTTGCTATTTTGTGATAAATATTTGACGGTAATTTATATCTTGTTTTCTTATTTGTAAGTCTTCGTTCGCTATACATTTTGTGAATTTTATAGTTAATACTATTTTGAACCGCAAAATCAAACAAGAAATATCCAAGTTTTGAATTTTGTTTTAATTTTTGATAAATACCAAGTCTGAAAGCTTCCCAAATTCTAGGTACAGACATCATTGTATCAATTTTATATCTTAACAAATCATTTTTTAAGTTATTAATATTTGTAAAATGTAAGTGACAGCCTTTTGTATAGTAATAGAACTGCGCTAAATTTTCATATGCATGCCAGCAAGGTAAAATTTGAAGAGTATTTTCACCTGCAACGGCTCTAAATCCGGCTTCTGTACCTTCCATTTGTGAAACAATGTTGCTATGAGTTAGCAAAACTCCTTTAGGATTGCCTGTAGTTCCTGATGTATAAAGCATTGTCGCAGGATCTGCAAGATTAATTTCTACAGGTGTAAATGGATTTTCTCTACCCATTTTGATAACTTCATTTAACGTATAAACCGGAGCGTTCAAACCTTCTTTTGAAAAGTTTTTATTGTTTAATACTATTATAAAATTTAAGTTGTGAGCGTTAAGATTATCTTTTAACGTGTTCAACAATTTCATATCATAAACAAAAACGCCCTTAGGTTCAGAATGTCCCATTATATAATCTAATTCTTCAATCGGAGCATTTGAACCTCTTAAAACATCAATAGCACCGGTTTTAATAATTGCTTGTGCCATACTCATAAAATAACCGTTATTTTCAGTAAACAAGCAAACAAAATCACCTTTATTAACACCTAAATGTTGTAAACCTCCTGCAACTTGGGTAATCAAATTTTTAACATCTTGATACGTCATTTCCAAATCATTGTACGTATCTGTTACGGCCATTAGTTCAGGATGCTCTTCCATTGTTTTTTCTAAATGCTCTGTAATACTATGAATCCCTTTTAAGTCATCTCTAATCAATTCGTCATCTGTTAATATTATTGACATAAATACCCCCTATTACACTATTTTATATTGTTTGAGGGTAAGTGTCAAGAAATAGTTTTCAATACTAAATCAGACCTTGCGAAAATCTTTTTACCTAGTATAATGTGAGTAGAGGTTATTATGGCTACATTTGTTGAATCACAAATTTCAAAAGAAATGGTTAAATATCATTGCCCTAGATATGAGGAATTTCCCGATATCGGGTTATATATGGAACAAGTAATTGAGGTTTTGAATACTAACTTAAATCCATTCAAATCTACTCCGGATGAAAAATTAATCACGTCAACAATGGTTAATAACTACGTTAAGCAAAAAATTATTGCACCACCTAAAAATAAAAAATATTCAAGAAACCAAATTATTTTCTTATTTGTTGTTGGTGTTCTTAAACAAGTTTTCAGTATTTCAAACATTGATACATTAGTAAAACTTGCTCTAAAAATTTATCCGCTTGAAGTTGCTTATAACTTCTTCTGTATAGAATTTGAAAAAGCATTACACGCAGCGTTTGTTACTAGAGATTTTTCAGCACCTAGCAGTGCTTCGATAGATACCGAATTTTCAGAATTATTCCGTTCCGAACTTCTTGCAATTTCTAATAAAATATATGTTAACAAGTATATGCAATATCTAAATAGCACTTCAATGTAACGAAATTGCAATATTATTTTAGTCAAAATTTTTATCAAATTTACAATTAAAAACACCCTAAAACACATGCCAGTCATGAGTTCCAGAGATATTTGCTTTCAAAAGCAAAATACATTAAATGGATGATTTTCAAATCTTCTTTACAAGTGTAATATTTATATATATTATAAGTATTATACTAATGGGGGGATGTGGAAAATGCCACAAAGGGCAGTTCAAGAAAATTACAGAAGAAGTTATGGTTACCCACAAACTTATTCTCACGTTGATGTGCCGACTAGAAGATTAAGACCGGTTCAACCCGTTCAAAATCCAATACAACATCACGCACCTAAAAAACGTATTCAAGACGCAAGAAAACCAAAAAGAAAGAAAAATCCTCTTGCCTCTTTAATTTCTTTATCATTTATGTTTTTAATCGGGTACTATGTGTTACCTTATGCATTCCACAGAATTTCTTTACCTCTATTAACAGGTAGACAAAACTATTCAAACATTCAAACTGATTATTATCATTTAATGTTTCCGACAAGCAAATATTTACACAACACAATCTTTGAAGGTAAACACGCTCTTGCAGGGGCTACAACTAAAAAACCTTTAATGACTGATTTATACAAAACAGAAAGACTTACTATTCTTGAAGACGGATTGAAAGATTTGATAAAAAAATATCCTACAATCCAACCTGCAATTACAGTATGGGATTTCAACACTGGTAAATATGTAGATATCAACGGTTCTGAAATTTACCCGGCAGCAAGTATTATTAAGGTTCCTGTTTTAATTAATCTATTTAAAACGATTGAATCAAACGGTCTATCAATTTATGACGAAATGACATTAACAAACTACTATAAAGCATCAGGTTCAGGAAACCTTCAATATGCAGCAACAGGTAGAAATCTTACAATCGACCAACTTGCAAAAACTATGATTGAAGATTCTGACAACTCTGCAACAAATATGTTAATGTCAAAATTAGGTTCTATGACAGCTGTTAACACAGCAATCAGAACTTGGGGTATCAAAAATACTCACGTTCAAACATGGTTACCTGATTTAGGCGGCACAAACTATACAACAACAAATGATATGGCTACAATGCTTTTCAACTTAGACAACCCTAACTTCTTAAGCATTAACTCAAGAGAATACATTGTTGATTATATGAGCCACGTTAAAAACGACAGATTAATTCCACAAGGTTTAGGGAAAGGCGCTACATTCTTACACAAAACAGGTGACATTGGTTCAATGTTAGGCGATGCAGGTATTGTTTATATGCCAAACGGTAAAAAATACATCATTGTAATTATGGCAAAACGCCCTTACAACTCACCTTTAGGCAAACAATTCATTCAACAAGCTTCTAAATTAATTTACGAAGGTATGTTAAACAACTACTAATCCGTATTTTTGTTTAAGCTTAATAATCTTTTCATAAGACACTTCAATACATTCTTGGAGTGTCTTATCATATTCAGCTTTTTTTGCAATATCTTCTATAATTTTAATAGTTTTATCATCTGAATAACGATATAAAAATAAGTTTACACCTGCCCTGATTGCTCGTTCACAAGGATTGTCAAAATCATCCAGAGCTTGCATAACCATATCGTCAGAACAAATTACTCCATCGTAATCCCGTCTTAAATAATCAATTGCATTCTTACTCAAAGAAGTCGGCAAAACATCTTGGTTAAAACAAGTACAATGCAAATGCGCAACCATTACCATATCAACACCTCGCTTTACAAGATGTTTGAATGGTTTAATATGAGTTTTTTCCATTTCTTCTAATGATAAGTTTATTGTTGGCAGAGTTAAATGGCTGTCACAATCTGCATCACCATGTCCTGGGTAATGTTTTATGCAAGGAATAATTCCGTTTTCTTCATAAATACCCAAAACTATTTCTGCACCTTTTATAACTTCATCCGGATTGTCAGAAAAAGCTCTTTCTCCGATAATTGGATTTTTAGGATTTGTATTTGTATCGCAACAAGGCGCAAAATTCAAATTTATACCATAATCTTTTAACTCATCTGCAATCATTTGAGTCTGAACTTTCAAAAATTGTTCACCTTTTTCATATGCGAATTTTTGACTTAAATATCTCTTGCCGCCCCAAATGTTCTCCGTTCTCTCAACTCTTCCACCTTCTTGATCAATTGAAAGAAAAGGAACTATTTCAGATTGGCATGCCAATTGTGCGGTTAATCTTTTAAAATCCTCTGATGAGATTATATCGTCTTTGAAGAATATAACCCCTCCAAGTCCTTTATTTAAAGCACTTCTAAGGTTATTTCCCTGACAACCGAGTATAAACATTTGATACAATTTTCGAATGATTTCCATAGAATATATCATACATTTAATTGAGGTCAAAATGCAAGTTTTTTTGTATGATATATACACAAACGTAGGGGACGGGTAATGAAAAAATTAATTGTATTAACTATAGTAGCATTTTTAACAGTTTCTGCATTCGCAATGGACGCATACGCAGCAAAAAAAGCTAAAAAATTAGCACCTGAAGTAACTGATGAAATGTCACAAACTATTGATAACTTAACTAAAAAAGTATATGCACACGCATTGTTATCACCGGAAGATAATCAAAAGCTAATTGAAGTGAAAATTAAACTTGATAACCAAATGCTTTTATTATCAGATCCAAGTTTAGCTCCGCTATACTATAAGGCTGGCTATTTATATAAGATGAGAGATATGAATCAAGAAGCCGTAGATTGCTTCCAAACCATTTTGGAAAACTTCTCAGATACTGCGCTTGCACCTAAAGCAAGGACAGCTTTGCGCTCAATGGGTATCCAAATCGCAGATCCGGTAAAATTATCTGAAGATGATGAGGAATAGAGATTAATTTATAGGGATAAGAAATTAGAAGAGTTTAGAGGCGCTTTTGATAATATCAAAAGCGCCTCGCTATTTCTATTAAAATCAATCAAATAAAAAAGGCGCAAGCTACGCTTGCGCCTTACATCTATTCTATTCAAGAACTATTTTACTAATTCTTTGAATTTTTTACCAGCTGAAAAAGCTGGAACTGTTTTAGCAGCGATTTTGATTTCTTTACCAGTTTGAGGGTTTCTACCCATTCTAGCTGCACGTTTGCGTGGTTCGAAAGTACCGAAACCAACTAAAGTAACTCTTTTACCTTTAGCAACTGTTTTTTCAACTGTTTCTAATGTTGCAGAAATAACGTCTGCTGCTGCTTTTTGTGAAACTTTTGCTTTTTTAGCAACTTCTTTTACTAATTCTTCTTTGTTCATTTTGAACCCCTTTCCTATGCTGTAAACATTTTTTTGCACAACTAAGAAACAGTAGCTCCTACTACATTAACTCCTAGGAAAACTGTCCTTGCTCCCAATTAGTTATGCTTTACTTATAGATTAATTATACACTAACATTCAATTTAGACAAGCATTTCAGCAAAATCTTAACATTTTTTTAATATGCAATCTGGCGCCACAACTTAATCATGGGCGGATAGGTTTGTGCCCCAACGTTTTCGACTACTGGTAGTAGCTTTGGTTAATTCTGGCAAATCTTATATTTTTGTAAAAATATTGTAATATTTGATATGCATTATAACCTTGTTTTGCTAGATTATTTGCTCCATGTTGTGACATGCCTACCCCATGCCCGTTTTTTTTGATGTTGTCATCGTAAGACGGAACAGAACGAATATATGGCAAATCTCTTTCCCATACTTTACCCGCTGAAACAGTATGTCCACCTGCAGATGCTGAATAGTATGCAGGTATAATTTTTAAATCATATATCAAAACAATTCCGTAAGAGTCCGCTACAGCCTTGTCTGTTCTGTCAGTTTCTCCGCTTGCGCCAACGTAAGCTTGGTCTTCCGGAGTATCTTTCAAATCATATCCCCATTTAGCTCTTTTACCTAAGTTTGCCAAAGCATAACTTCTTGCAGCTATAGCTTGAGCTTTATGCGCTTCATATTCCCAACTTGACGGCATTTCTGCAGGAACAACCCCTCTTAAGTAAGATTCTATATTTAATTTATTAATTAAAACCAAAGAACCATTCACGTTTTTAACGATAAATATTCCTCGATACCATCTGTTTTTTGCACTTACAAATCCATCCCCGTTAGGTCTTATTGCTATTTCGTCAGAATCCAAATTATAATATTTTCCGGCAATTTTTATTGTTATTTTTGTACCGTAAGCCTTAAATTCATAATTACGCATCGGATCTAGCGTATAAACTTTATGGTTAGTTCTTGAATTAATGATATTTGCATAATTAGAGGCACCTAATCTTACGGATTCGACACCCGTAATCAAGCCTATTTTTATGGCATGTGCCGGCTGAATAAAAATAAGCATGACAAATATTGTTATAAATAACCTTAGATTCTTCATGATTTGCAAAACTATCCTTGACAATATTATAAATCAAAGGTTTTAAAAAGTTAAATAAGAAAACGTCGGATTGAAAATTTCAATCCGACGTTTTCTATACAAACTCTATATTATACTTTTTTATTTGGATCATCGTATTGTTTTACGCCTAATTTATCAGAAATCCAACTGCCTAATTTTCTGGCATATTTTGGAGCATAAATTGTTGCTACAGAATAACCGATACCTGTAATTACAGCAGGTAATTGTCCCATACCCTTTGTATTTTTAGAAAAATCACCAACTGATTTAGCTACACTATTTAATGATTTTGTATTTTTTACGAAATCAGGAACTGTATGCAACATTGCGTGTTTTGCTGCGAATTTTGCACTCCAACCTAATGTTTCTTCAATTGCTTTTCTTACAGGAGAAGAACAAGTTAAAACTTGAACACCTGATTTTACAATGCCGATTTCATCACTCATTTTTGCAACTTTGATAAATTTATCAGCAGAATTTGCAATATCATTTGTTGCAACAGCATTTGAATAAGTATCTAATGCACCTCTTGCAGCTTCACCCCAAGAATTATCAATTTTTGCTAATTTTTCAGTAACTTTTACAACGTTGCCAACTACGCCAACCATTGCAAATTTATCACCTTTTGAAGCTTTCTTTAGGTTTCTTACTAATGATATTGATTCTGAAATATAATTTGATGACATTGTAATTTATTTTCCTTAACCGAAGTAATATTCAGTCTTTCCGTCTGCTGTTTTGTGTGTTTCAGGTTGTTGTTGAGATTGAGGTAAACCTAATTTATCAGCTACCCAACTACCAGCTTTTCTGAATGCATTTGAACCAACCATTGAACCTACGGTGAATAACACACCATAAACTACTGCTGGAACAACATTCAATCCGCTTTTACCTTTACAGAATTTTTGCATTCCGTCGTTTAACGTTTTAATACCTTTGATATTTGCGATATCTTTTGCATATTTAATCATTGAACCTTCAACGATAAACATACCCATAATATCTGCGGCTTCTTCCAAGAATGCTCTTGCCGGAGTATCTGATTTACATACTCTAATCATTGCACAAGCTGCAGATATTGGATCTGTATTTCTTGAAAGTTTAACACCTTTTCTAACAATATTACCGACTTTTGATCCTTCTGTTGCTTTATTGAATGTATCTACGATACCTTGGCACAACTTAGCCGGAGCTTCACCACCTTGTCCAGATGCAAGTTTTGTAATAACTTTTGAAGCGTGACCAACTACAGAAGCATGCCGTAAAATATTACCGCCCTTTGCGGCCTTTGTATTTTCATATAATGAAATTAATGAAGCTACGTAATTTGACATTTCCTACACTATTATACTAACTTATGTACCTACACTTATATAAAATCCCCAAAAGCATGAAAAATGCTAAATTTGAGCATGTTTGTAACGTTTTCTTAACAATGAATTTTAGAGGTAAACGCTATGATTTAATAATATCATAAGATTGAACAAATTTTACAATAGTCGCAGTTACACTTATTATCTTGTAACATTTTTTGCTTGTAATTTGTAGTCAAACCCAATTGTTTCAATGTTTTTAACAATTTTTCCTGATACATTGCTTTTAGTTCATCAGCGAATTGGATTTTATATTCTGAATTATTTTTTAAATCTAAGTAAACAAACGATAAAGAGTCGTAATTTTTTATTTTTTTATCTGCGCATAACAAATAAATCATTGTTTGATAATCAAATTCAGGATTTTTAGGAATTTCACCCGTTTTATAATCCAAAATATAATAATTGTTTTCGTCTTTTACCAATGCATCTAAACGCCCACCAATCCAGTATTCAGTAATTCTCATATTCAATTGATATTCGCTTTTTAAAAACTCATACTTAAAATATTCAGTCGATTTTAAGTAATTCCAAATTTTTCGTTCTGTTTCGTTCAAAGCATTTTCTAACTTTGAAACATCAAAACCTTTTATGTAATAACTTGCAATTGCGTGGATTTTCTTACCTTTTTCAAAGAAATATTTATTTTGAGGTAACGAAATTTTATCCACATACATAAATTTATATTTTTGAGGACATTCTTCGAATATTTTAAGCATTGCAGGAGAAATTATCATAGTTTTCCTCCTTTCAACAATTCATTAAAAATTATGCTTGGTGCTTGTTTTACCACTTTTCCAAAACTTTTCGATTCTTTTGAAACAGTGAAGGTTAAACGTTTTTTAGCCCTAGTTATTGCAACGTATAAAAGTCGCAAATTTTCTGCAATTTGAACTTTTTTTAAATCAAACTCTGATTTTTTCTTGTAATTTGGATTAAATTCTCTAACTTGTTCCATAAAATCCGTATTTTTCTTTAACTCCATTTGAGCAAAATCAAGAGGTAATGACTTTTCTGTAAATTCAGGTAAAAATACATAATCAAATTCATCACCCTTAGATTTATGGTAAGTCATTATTTGAATTTTACCTTCTAAAAATTCTTTACTTGCTTCATCTTCTTCCGAAAAGAACTTAAAACCGCTCAAATTTGGTCGTTTTGCTAAAGTTGACAATTTATCTAAAACTATTTCAAAATTTCTATTTGAAGTTGCAAGTCTTTTTATTAATGTAGAAATCAAATATACATTAGATTTTTCAATCTCGCTTGTAAAATAATGCAATCCGATTTTTATAGCCAACTCTTCAATCGGTAACAATGCAAAGTTTAACCAATAAATAGCGTCCCAATAAAAACGAGCCAAATCAAGATTCATCTCATCTACATTTGCTAAAATAAACGGAGATTCATAAGCTCTAATTTCGGCATTCAATCGTGTTTTGTAGAACCCTGTATCTGCAAGAGTTTCATACGAGGTTGCGACAACCTCATTTTCAAATGGATTTAAAATCATATTCAGCACTGCAAAAATGACTCTATAAACCACTTTTTGTTCCAAAGATTCTGAACGTGAAATACTCTTAAACCCTGCATCATTAATAAATGATAGCCAAGAACTTACCTGATAATTACTTCTTAAAAGTATTCCAATTGTTGCTTTTGGATTACTTGATAGAATTTCTTTAATTTGTTTTAAAATATAATTTTTTTCGGCAAAAGAATTCTCCATTATAATTGCTCTTACTGCATTTTCAGATACAGGATTTCGTCCTTCTACCGGATTCATAAATATTTTATAAAACGAATTTTGATGATTATCACTATTTTCAGCCCATTCTACAAGTCTGTTTGCAAGTCGCCAAACATCTTGGCAACAACGTTGAGAACAGTTCATTTCAACGCTTTGGCTTGTTTTTATAAATTTTCTAAAACCATCTACATCCGCATTTGAAAAAGTTGTCGTAATTGCTTGATTTATATCACCACAGCGAATTAAATTTTTGTGTTTAGCACTTAACAATGTAATTAATCTTTGTTGAATTGCTGATGAATCTTGAGCTTCATCCTCTATTATAAATTGGCAAAGTTCTTGATAATATTCTAAAATATCTTTATTTTCTTCCAACAATCTAACTGATGATAAAAGCATATCATCATAATCAATAAGACTGTTCTCTTTTAAGGCTTGAGAATACAAATTATAAAATTCGATAAACTTTTTGACTTTTGCATCACTAACAGATTTCGGCAAAACTCCGCCACCAAGTTTCATGATAGAAATTGCTCTATCAAACTCTTCAACCTCATTTTTCTTCAATTTTAAATGATTTGCAACTCTCTGAATAATGGTTGCACGTTGTGAATCATCACAAATTTCAAAATCAGACACCAGTCCCAAGCGTTCAAAGTTAGAATTATCTTTTAAAATTCTTAGAGCTAAACCGTGAATTGTACTTATATTAGGTAACTTCGAACTTTCTTGATTTACGTTTTTAATACGTTCTCTAAAATTACGTGCAGCTGATTCCATATAAGTCAAAACGAATATATTTTCCGGATTTATACCGTTTTCCAGCAATTTAATTATCAATGCCAACAAAATTGTTGTTTTTCCTGCCCCCGGAACAGCTGAAATGGCCATTTGTCCTTGTTTATAATCTAAAACGGGCTTTTGATCTTCTCTTGGTATAATTTTAAACGCTGAATTTGAGCTTTTAAGTTCTTCATTTTTAAAATATTGTTCAATTCCGCCAAAATTTTCTGCTCCGGTTCCGTCAAAAAGACTTGAAAATGTATAGATAAATTGATTTGCACAAAGAGTCAATTTTCGCAATATTCTTGCTGTTTTTTGCCTTGAAAGTTCAACATCATCGTCTACCGTATAATTTTCTTTTGACCAATCAGCCTGAAACACCCAAGAATTATATAATGGACCAATATCGTTTTTAATCCATTCGCTTGACGAAATATCCAACCATAATTGAAATTTTGTTTGAATTTGGTTGTCAATAATTTTTTGTGGAGTCGCAATTACCAAATCATTTTCAGCAATTTCAAAGGTACTGTAAGGATTTTCCGCAATAATTGAAGTTTCTATTTGAGTAATAATATCTTCAAGCTTATTTTCCATAAAATCAGCAGAAAATACTGTTTCAAAATCTTGCAACTCTTTTACGAAGAACGTAAATTTATTAATAACATTTTTATTTACTGTGTAAAACTTGAATAAATTATCAAAAATATACAAAACTTGTTCAGAAATTGCTTTTTTAGAATTTTTTAAGTCCTCTACAAGATTTCTAAATTTTGTATATTTTTCATTATATTCTTCAATCTTAAACTCATAATCTATAAGTTTTTTAGTCTTTTCAAACTGTTCTAAAATGACTTGGCAGTGTCTTACCGGAATATCCAAAATATTTGATAAAATTACTCTCAAATCAAATTCACTAAGAGTTTCTTTTAAACTTGTATTGAGTTTTAAAATTGTCAAAGATGCTAAAACATATGGATTTTGAATTAATTTTTCACTTCCTGAAAGAAAAAGTAAATTCGCATTTTTAACCTTCTCTTTCAAACAAAATCTAAGCATATCGTCAATAATCGGAGAAATTATAACGATATCGGAAGGTTTATAACCTTGCCTCAAAATATCTTCTATTTTGAGAATTGCTAAATCAATCATTGAAGCACGTTTTGAAGGTGAAAGAAAAGAAAAATGCTCCAATCTGCTGACATTATTTTGAATTACATTTCTGTAAAGTTCGTCAGCATCCTCTGCTAATGGTGAATTTGCACTTATTTTTTCAAACTCATCGCCAAAAAGTTCAGTTAATTTTGAATAAATATTTTTATCCGCACTCAAATAACCTGAACGACTTGAACCATACTTGTCACAAGTAATCCGGCTATTTTTAATTTGAGGTTTTAAATACTCTATAAAATCAAAACAAATAGGAGTAAGTTCATCCGCATCATCCACTAACAAATATTTTATATCTTTAAAGACATTTGTATTTTTGTACAAATAATTAAACAATAAACTTTGTCTTAAATAATCAAAACTTCTGTAGTTAAGAGTTTTTGCCATTAAAGTTTTTAGTGCGCTTTTGGCATCACTAGCAAATCCCTCTTTTAAAACATCCTTTGAACGCCAATCAACATCTTTGTCGGTTAAATTATTTTGAACAATTAAAGAATAACGTCTAAAAAGCTGTTGTAACAACGATTTTTTAGAGTTATAACCTTCAAACTTTATATCCTTTATAATTCCTTTTAACATAAATTGAGAAATTTCTAATCCAATCATATTCGGGATTACAACAGGATTACCATTTGACAATTTATTTTCTAAAAAAGCCCAATTATCCATTACTGTGTTATAAACAAGCCCAAAAAATGAATAAACTTGCATTTTTTCAACACAATCAATGTCTAAAAGTTCAAATGTTTTATTTACAAAATTTTCTTTTGCGGTTGAATTATTCACCAATACCAAAATGTCGGTTGAAGGAACGCCCGAATTTAATAATCGAGCATATTCTTCAACCAACATTTGAGTTTTTTTTGATGAAATTGAACCTTCAATTAGCATTTTCTAGTCTTAATTTCGTCCAAAATCATATCTACAAATTCATCAACAGTTTTTGTACCGATTTGACCAACACCTCTTTGACGTACTGCAACTGAATTTGCTTCAATTTCCTTATCACCGACTACAGCAACATAAGGAACTTTCTTATCTTGTAAGTTTTCTCTAATTCTGTAGTTCATACTTTCTGAACGGTCATCTAAGTATGCTCTAATACCTAAATCTCTAAGTTTTTTATAAACTTTTTCAGCAAAGTCTGCGTGTTTTTCGTTTGAAATTGGAACAACAGCAACTTGAGTTGGAGCCAACCAAGTTGGGAATGCACCTGCAAAGTGTTCTATTAAGATACCGTGGAAACGTTCCATAGAACCAAAGATTACACGGTGTAACATTACAGGAGTCTTCAATTGACCGTCTTTATCTTGATATTTGATATCAAATCTTTCAGGTAAGTTGAAATCTAATTGAATTGTTGCACATTGCCAAGTTCTGCCGATTGCATCCTTAACTTTGAAGTCGATTTTTGGACCGTAAAATGCGCCGTCACCTTCATTGATGTCGTAATTCATACCACGTTTATCCATTGCTTCTTTCAAACCTGCTTCTGCCAAGTTCCAGTTTTCAATGTTACCTACATAACTTTCAGGTCTTGTTGATAATTCAACTTCAAAACTCATTTTAAAAATAGCCATTGTATCAGCTACAAAATCAATAATATTATTGATTTCATCAACTAATTGTTCAGGAGTACAGAAAATGTGAGCATCATCTTGAGTGAAACCTTGTACACGAGTTAAACCTGACAAAGCACCTGATTTTTCACGTCTGTAAACAGTTCCTAATTCAGCCATTCTCAATGGTAATGAACGGTAAGAGTGTCTTTGTGATTGGTAAATTAAAATGTGGAACGGACAATTCATTGGTTTTACAATGTATTGATCATCATCTTCATTTTCTTTTTGAATAAAGAACATGTTTTCTTTGTAGTGATCAATGTGTCCTGAAAGTTCCCACAATTTAGATTTTGCAAGTTGTGGAGTTTGAACGATTACATAACCACGTTTCCTGTGTTCAGTTCTCCAGTAATTTTCAATTTCTTCTCTTACTGTATATAAATTTGGATGCCATAAAACTAAACCTGCACCGATTTCTTCTCTTACTGAGAATAAATCTAATTTTGCACCTAATTTTCTATGGTCACGTTTTTCAGCTTCTTCAAGCATGTGCAAGTAATCTGCCAAATCTTCTTTTGTCCAGAATGCTGTAGCATAAATACGTTGCAACATTTTATTCTTTTCATTACCTCTCCAGTAAGCTCCTGCAACTTTCAAAAGTTTGATTGCATTACCTTTGATATAACTTGTATTTGGAACGTGAGGACCGGCACATAGGTCATTAAACAACACGTTGCCATCTTTATCTTTTGTTAAATATAATGTTGGGTGATCATTTCTATGTTCTTCCAACAATTCAGCTTTATAAATTTCACCTTGAGCTTTGAATTCTGCAATTTTTGCATCAACATCTTCTACATCATATTTTTCGAATGTAAGATTTTGTTTCAAAATTTCTTTCATTTTATCTTCAATTTTCGTCAAATCTTCTTCCGTAAAAGTATGTTCATCTAAGTCAAAATCATAATAAAAGCCTGTATCTGTAGCAGGACCGATTGCTAATTTAGCATGTGGAAATAAAGATTGAACGGCTTGAGCCATGATGTGAGAAGCCGAGTGTCTTAAGACATGCAAAGTTTCATTGTTCTTTTCCATGAAAAATTCCTTTCGATATTCTGTATATATAATATATATCACTTAAAAGGTTTAATTACAAATATATAAAGTTTTTAGTTTTTACCCTTGAATATTTTATTATTTATTTAAAAATTCACACTTTGCACAATATAGTAAAATAAGTACTTTTAAAGATTTATTTACATTTATTTACACCGAATGTATGAGATTATGTTGATTTTTTGTATTCTATCATTAAATAAACCGACAAGAGAGATAACACATATAGTGAGGATAACATCATGGGCATGGCGGCTTCACAGGCTAGATTTTTAAATCTGACTGCCAGAAAATCAAATATTGAATATGAAGGACAACAAATCAACCAACAAAGGACAACCTTGTCAAACCAATCGGCTGATTTGTACAATCAAATGTTAACGCTTCAAGTGCCAACACCACCTTCTACTCAAGATTATACTAAGGTTTCTTATACTTTCCAAGTACCGGGAAGTTCTGATTCGAGTGCAACAATTAGTCAAATTACAAAGGATACTAACGGAACTTATACAGTAACATTTAGTTATAGTCAAACTGAATTAGGATTCCCTCCTTGTTCAACAAACAATTATTCAACTGTTAACTCAATTGATGATACAAACCATACTGGTAATATTTCAACTGCAAAAGGTAAAAGCTACAACTTAAATTATATTGATCCAAATAACATACCAAAAGCACACCAAGATGCATACGATGCATTAAGCAACGGTGGAAACAACACTGTTTATTGGGTAAATATAGGTACTGACGAGTCTCCGTCATACCAATATTACAAAGGTAACGAACTTACTGATGCATCTAAAACTGACACAAAACGTTGTGTAAATTACACAGCCGGTGACGTAACAACATACAAAACAGATTCTTACCAAGGTTGTACAATTAATCGTGACAAGTATAACCGTGTACAAAGCTTCACTTATGGAGATGAAGAATTTGCAGTTACAACAAATTCTGTCATTGACAACGAGGCTTATGAAGATGCAATGAATGAATACACCTACAAGAGCTATTTGTATGAACAAGAAATGGCAAACATCAACGCTCAAACATCTGTAATTCAAGCTCAAGATAAGAACCTTGAATTGAGATTGAAACAACTTGATACTGAACACAACGCAGTTCAAACCGAAATAAATTCTGTATCTTCAGTTGTTAAGAAAAACGTTGAAGATTCGTTCAAGACATTCGCATAGTGGATTTTGCGTAGGGCGCCGTGTGAGCGTTAGCGAACCCAGCCCGAAGTATCGAGGACATAGCGAATGACAACGATAGTGAAATGAGCGACTTGTCCGAGTGAAGCAATAATCCAAGACAAGAGATTAAAACAAATATAATTAACTAGATTTCATAATCACTCTTATTTTAATTTAATGGTGCTGTTTTCTTAACAGTACCTTTTTATTATTAAAATATTTGCATAATAAACTCCTTTATTTTAAAATTAAGAAAAAAAACTTATTGGAGAAAAAATTATGGCAGTAGAAAGACAAAGACAACACGAACAAGATCCAAACATCAGAAAAACTAATTTTGATGCGGTAGAAGAAAACTTTACAGACGAACAAGCAAAACTTGAATCTTCAAGATGCTTGAACTGTAAAAATCCAAGATGCGTTTCAGGTTGTCCGGTAAATATCAATATTCCGGCCTTCATTCACGAAGTAAAAGAAGGCAATATAGACAAAGCTGGTGAAGTAATCAGACAATCTAGTATGTTACCATCAGTTTGCGGACGTGTTTGTCCTCAAGAAAGACAATGTGAAGGCAAATGTGTTTTAGGTATTAAAGGTGATGCAGTTGCAATCGGCGCATTAGAAAGATATGTAGGCGACAAAACTAAAGCTGCAGAAACTGAAATTAAACCATCAGGTAAAAAAGTTGCAATCGTTGGTTCAGGTTGCGCAGGTATTACAGCAGCTGCTGACTTAAGAAAAGCCGGTCACGAAGTAACTGTTTTTGAAGCATTACATGAACTTGGTGGGGTGTTAAGATACGGTATTCCACCTTTCAGATTACCTCGTGTTGTTTTAGACAGAGAATTAGATGCACTTAAAGCAATGGGTGTAAATTTCAATAAAAACGTAATCGTTGGTAAATCAATCACATTAAAACAACTTGAAGATGACGGTTATGATGCTATTTTCATTTGTTCTGGTGCAGGTCTTCCAAAAATGATGGGTATTGCGGGCGAAAACTTAAACGGTGTATACTCTGCAAATGAATTTTTAACTCGTGTAAACTTAATGCACGCTAACGACGATAAATATCCAACACCATTAAGAGTTGGTAAAAAAGTTGCCGTAATCGGTGGTGGTAACGTTGCAATGGATGCTGCAAGAACAGCTCTTAGAGCAGGTTTTGAAGAAGTTCACATTGTATACAGACGTACAGAAGCTGAACTTCCTGCAAGAAAAGAAGAAATCAGACACGCAAAAGAAGAAGGTGTTATTTTTGATTTATTACACGCACCTGTTGAAATCTTAGGCGAAGACGGTTACGTAAAAGGTATGAAGTTCGAAATTATGGAACTTGGCGAACCTGACGAAAGTGGAAGAAGAAAACCTGTCGGAACAGGCAAATACACAGTTATGGACGTTGATAGCGTAATCGTTGCATTAGGTACCGGTCCAAACCCTATCATCCAAAAATCAGCAGTAGCCGATGATATGGCATTTGATACAGACAAAAAAGGCTATATCGTAATCAATGGAGATACAGGAGAAACTTCTATTCCTAAAATTTACGCAGGCGGCGATGTAGCTCCAACCGGTCCGTCAACTGCAATTAATGCTATGGGTGCAGGTAAAAGAGCTGCTAAGGCTATTAATGAACTTCTTAAATAGATTAATTATAAGCTTAATAACAATCAACATGATGTGTCTACCAGCACTTGCTGTGCTTGATATAGACGCATCTGTTGATTATGAGATAAGAAGAAAATATAATCCAAACAAGATTGAAAACGACTTGTTACCAAGTTTGCCTAACAAACTTAAGAACGACAAGCCTTTACAGTCTAGTGAAGATTTTACAAAACCTTACGAAAAGCCCGTAACAAAAACTACAACGGTACAACAACCGACAAAACAACAGGTTATAACTCAACAACCCCCAAAGTATAAGAGTTACGGTCAAACATTAGCTTTAAAACGTGGAACTTCTTTCACAATCAGAAATACATCCTCAATTTCTGACAGAATGACCGAAGGAACAAAAGTTTATTTCAAACTACCAAAACCTATAAAAACAAAATACTTCACATTGCCTGAAAATACAAGATTCGTTGGAGTTATCTCAGATTCACATTCTCCACAATTAACAGGTAATGGAGGTTTGGTTGTAATCAGAATTGAAAAAGTTATCATTAACGGCAGAACTCAAGAGGTTAGCGGTAAGGTTACAAAAGCAAATTACAAACGAATTTATTTTAATAATATAAAAGGTAAACGCAAATATTGGAGCAATTTAGCAAAATCTATTGCCCCCGGAAAAAGATTTAATGACAAAATGTGGAAATCAACTAAAAAACTTGCTAGTGAAGGTGTAACCTTTATTTTTAGCCCATTTACATTAGCTTCAGGTTTAATTGTATTTGGCGCAAATATCGTAGCTTCACCGGTTATAGCAATATTTTCAAAAGGCGGTTCTATCTCAATCCCTGCAGATACTGCTTTTAGAATAAAATTAACAGAAGACGTAACAATATATAATTAATAGGAGAAGAAAATGTTATTTGAATTACTAGCATCAGCAATGATTAACCCTGATGTAAGCAAAATGAATTTAATAGCAGTAGCAAACACAAAACCAAACGTTGCTACGGTTAAGACTGCAACAGCCGTAAAATGGCCTTATACACAATCTTATTTAACACCGATGAAAAATAAAACACCTTATGCTAATTTTTATGAGGTAACAGAACATTATAAATCAGATTTAACTGCGGTTGTAAAAGATTTTAAAACAAGAAAAAGTGATTCAAAACAGTTTTTAAAATGGGTTGAATTGCCAACAGAACAAATGACCGTTCACGGAACAAAATCTCATTTGGATGAAATATATGAACAAGCAAATAAATTAAAAGCGAGAAAAACTGACGTTGAATGTCCACTTGTTGTTTTAGGTATTGGCGGTTCAAAACACACAGCAGAATTCTTACTAAACATGAATGGTTTGGGCAACAAGGGTAAAGTTTATTTTTACTCTGATATTGATCCTGTAAGCTTTTCAAACTTCATGAAAGAGGTTAATCACTCAATTCAAGACCTAAACTTTTTAGTAGTTTCAAAATCAGGTACAACTTTTGAAACAAAAGATGCATTCACAAGATTTGAAAATATGCTGATTGAATACTATAAAAAGCAAGGGCTAAATGACAACGATGCAAAGGTAAAAGCACAAAGCCATTTTGCAATTTGTACTGATAAAACAGCAACAAAGGCTAATTTAAGAGGAAAAATCGGACATAAAAACGGCAAAGACAACTCTTACATCAAAGAATTATATATTCACGACGGTGTAGGTGGTCGTTTTAGTATGTTTGACGATGCGGGCTTATTTGTAAATGCATACGCTGGTTTTCCAAAATCAAAAGCAATTAGAATGTTGAAAAGCGCAGAAAAAATGTCAACTTTCTGTTTGGATGAAAATGCGCACGACAATCCTGCAGGCTTAGCCGCAATATTTAACGTGTATTCCAGAGATTACGGATATAAATTAACTCAACAACAATATTTTGGACATTTATTTGAAACAGGCGGAGAAAATTGGATTAAACAATTATATTTAGAATCACTAAAAGATTTTGACTTTGTTTCATCTAAAGCTCCAGACAGTATGCACTATGCTTCAGAAGGATTTTTCTATCCGCAAAACAGAGATAAATATCATATGGTAATGACAATTATGTCACCTGATATTTCTGAAAATTACAGAAAATATGTTTCTGCAGTACTTGTTTCATACCTTGAAACAGCACCTGTTGGTTTAGAAATTCTTGAAGTGGAAAACGGCGCAATTAAGCCGGAAGCAATTGGTGAATATGTTCAATCAAAACATTTTGAAACAGTTTATTCAGGAATGTTAAGAAGACAAGTAGCAATTACAAACACAGAAAAATTACCGGAAGTTTTCCAACCACACGTTGAGGTTTACAAAAACAAATTCAAACCTAACAGCAAGTATGAATTAACACCAGGTAAATAAAATCAAGTTCACAATAAAAATATTCGTGCTATTCTAGATATATGGATAGCACGATTTTTTTTAATCCAGTATTAGTTTCAATTATTTTACTTTGTGTACTTTGTCTATGCAAAATTAATGTTTTGTTGTCAATTATGATTTCTGCAATTGTTGCCGGTTTAATGGCACACATGGGAATTACAGACATAATGAATACCTTTATTTCAGGTATGGGAACTAATGCAGAAACAGCACTAAGTTATATCCTTTTAGGAGCCTTTGCGGCTGCAATGACACATACGGGTTTAGCAACTGTTCTTGCAAAAAAAATTACACAATTAATAAAAAATAATGCTCTTATTTTATATCTGATTTTAACTGTAATCGCAATTTTATCTCAAAACTTAATTCCCGTACACATCGCATTTATACCTATTTTAATTCCGCCATTACTACACGTAATGAATGTTTTAAAAATAGATAGACGAGCTATAGCTTGCTGTTTAGCATTTGGTTTAAAAGCACCTTACATAGTTATTCCTGCAGGTTTTGGCTTGATATTCCAAGGCTTACTGGCTGACAATATGGTTCAAAACGGGATGAATGTTTCAATAAACGAAGTTTGGAAATCAACTTGGATTTTGGGTTTAGGTATGTTTGTAGGACTTTTAGTTGCTATATTTATTTCTTACCGAAAACCTAGAGAATATAAAGATATTACCATAGAAGATATTGAAAATACTGACACAAAACTTACAAAAGAACACTATATAACTTTATTTGCAGCAATTGCAACACTTGGTGTTCAGTTATGGACAAAATCATTGCCACTTGGCGCCCTTGTTGGTTTAGGTATCATTTTTGGCACAGGCACAATTAAACATAAAAAAATGGACAATCTTGTTGACGAAGGTATTGGATTAATGGGTTACATTGCATTTGTAATGCTTGTTGCAGCAGGATTTGCACTTGTTTTAAAACAAACTGGCGGTATTGAATCATTAGTAAGTTCTACAATGTCAATAATGCCTTCAAACAAAATTGCAGCAGCCTTTTTAATGCTAATTACAGGTTTATTTATAACTATTGGCATTGGAACCTCATTTGGTACAATTCCGATTTTAGCAGTTATTTTTGTTCCTATTTGTGCACAATTAGGATTTAATTTACAAGAAACTCTTGTCGTTTTCGCAGCAGCCGCAGCATTAGGCGATGCGGGTTCACCGGCATCTGATACAACTCTTGGACCTACAGCAGGTCTTAACGCTGACGGACAACACAACCATATTTGGGATACTTGTATACCAACCTTTTTGCACTACAACATCGCAATTATAATTTTTGCATTAATTGGTATCATTATTTTTTAAAAATTTCCAAAAATTTTGATATTTTATATATAACGGGCAAATGTATGGAACTTTTTTCATAATCCTCTGATATGATATATATATAGGAGAACTTATGGAAGAAAATAACGATTACAAATTTACGGAAAGAGAAACAGAAATTTTAAAAGAGCTTGTATCAGGTAAAAATAATACACGAATTGCTGACGAGATGTGCTTAAGTATTCATACCGTAAAATTTTATGTAAGCTCTATTCTTGCTAAATTATCTGTTACAACAAGGCTTGAAGCAGCAGTGAAAGTTGTCAAAGAACATATTATTGAACCTGAACAATAGCCTAACTGTCTAATTGCCTTTTTAAATGAAAAAGGGTTAAATATAATTAAATCTTTTTCATACTTCCAGCTATTCTTATATAGAGCTTTTGCGTACAAAAGCTCTTTCTTTTTGGTTATTTTTACAAAAAATAGTGGCGGATTTGCTTATTGCAAATCCGCCCTTACAAAACTTAATTAAGAAGCCTTATTTTTCTGGCATTAAAACTGAAATAACTGCGTTATTAATATTCAAATAACGTTTTGCAGCATCTTGAACATCTTCTACAGTTAGACTTTCCAAGATATCCAAATAGTCTGAAACCAAAGCTAAATCATTGCAAACTGTCATATAATGACCGATTGTATCGCCAATTTCAGAAACTGTTTCAGCTTTGTATGCAAATTCAGATTTTGTCTTTTTAACTGCTTTTTTGAATTCAGCCTCTGTAATTGTTAATTTAACCTTTTCTATTTCTTCTTTAATCTTTTCAACAGCTTTTTCCTTCTTTTCAGGGCGGAAATTAGCTTCTACAAAGAAGTTATTGCCATCTCTAAATTGATAATAATCTGTTTCCACCATATTGAATACAGGCTCTTCTGCTTTTTCAATCAAATTTTGATATAATCTTGAGCTTGATCCATCACCTAAGATAATGTTTACCAAGTCCATCAAAATTGTATCTTTAACATCTTTTGCAGGACAAGTTAAATAACCTGCCATCAAAAAGCCTGTATTTACGTTTGCTGTATTTTCATTATAAATCGTATGTTCTGTCGGCGCATCAATTTCGTACACCGGATTTTGGTAATTTGCTCTACCTTTCCAATCAAATTCTTTGCAAACTTTTTCTAAAATTTCTTCATGATTAAAATCACCTACAACAATTGTTGTTACGTTGTTTGGAGTGTAATGAGTTTTATAGTATTCCATAATTTCTGCTTGAGGAACTTGCGAAATAATTTCCGGAGTACCAATTACATCTCTTTTATAAGGATGTTTTTTATACATATCATGATTTGTTTTGTTATAAACCTTTGTCCAAGGTTGATCCTTGCGCATACGTATTTCTTCAATAACAACGTGTCTTTCACGTTTATCCTTAACTGATTTATCATCATTTATATCAAATTCATGTCCGATTTCATCTTCCGGCAATGTCGGATCTAACATCATATCAGCATGAAGTTCAATTGTTTCATAAAAGTCTTTGTTGCCTTCACCTTTTGGTAATGTCACATAGTAAAAAGTATAATCTTTCCAAGTTGCTGCATTTACAATTGCGCCTTTAGCCTCTAAAGTTCTATCAAAATAACCGGCTTTATGCTTGTGTGTACCTTTAAACATTAAATGTTCCAAGAAATGAGAGATACCGTTATTATGATCGTTTTCATTGATAGAACCTGTTTTTACCCAAGAACTAACATTAACCATATCGCCCTCTTTGTGAGCTAATACGATTTTATGACCGTTTTCTCTTTCATAAACCTCTACATCACGTGTTAAATAAGGATATTTTACTAAAGTTTTTTTAATATTTTCCATTTATTCTTCCTTTTTTCTTTAATTATACATTAAAAATAAACACTTAAAATTTTAGCGACACAAACCAGCACTGATGCGTAAATCATAAGATTTCTGGCTTGATACATTCTAAATCTAAAACTTGCAATACTTTCATCTCGTTGTTTAATTTTTTCAAAGCCTTCAAAAGGAAAATGCCAGAGTTTCTTTTTCGGAATATAGCCTTTATTTTCGTTAAACAACAACAGTGAAACCATTAATTCCACAACGAATGGAACAGTAAAAAATACTATTAAAAAGATTGGTGCAAAATGTTTTGAAGCAACTGCATAAACTAATAAACCATATGCGCAGCCATAAATTATACCCAAGCCGGAAACCGCTTTGTCCTTGTCTTGAAAACGACTACATAAAGTTTTTTTATGAGAAACTTTATCACCGTCAAAATCTAATAACGAATTTGTATACAAAAGACCAATGGTAAACATTACAATAATTGTACCGATTAAAAAGACATCCATACTGTATGTTTGAGTCATAACCCAATATACACCGCCAAATAGAATTGGACCAAAGGCTAAACCTACAGCGATTTCACCAATTCCGGCACTAGACCACTTTGCATAAGTTAAAACAAATATTGAACCTAAAAGAGCGAAAATTGCAACCGGATAGCCTGTTTTCCATAACAAAAAAGCTCCAATCACACATGCGATAGTACAATACAAAATTACAACTTTTAAAACATCATTTAAAGTTGCCTCACCATTCGTAATATATGCACATTTTGACTTTGTTTGATGCTCTAAAGTGCCCATTTTCATTAGCTTTTGATAATCTAAATAATCATCAAATAAGTTCGTTGCCAATTGACAACAGCAAATTCCGATTAGAGCTAAAACCCCGTATAGTACATTACCATTGCTTGTTAAGCCAAACATAAAAACAACCAGCCAAGAAAAAATTGACATTGGTAATGTAAAAACTCTTGAATTTTCTAACCAAAACCAAATTGTCTTAAGCATCTAACATACCCTCAATAGCCTTAACTTCTTCGTATAGAGCACCGCCCTCAAGGAGTTCTTCAGCAGACAACCCAAACAATGTAACCAAATCAATTACATCTTCATTGTGTTTGAAACGCCTTACTACTTCTTTTATGGCACTATCACGAGTCATTAAAGGTATTTGTTGATGCTTACCAAGTGTAATACTACGTTTTTTAGCCTTACCCAATCTATTTGCCTCCCAAAGCTAAAAGCGCAGCACCTATCATGCCTGCATAATTGCCTGTTGTAGCTTTAAGAATTTTTGTTGGTTGTGTAATAATTTCGTTATTTGTAGCTTTTTCAAGGTAATCAACATCAATAAATTGAGCCATAGAACCTGAAAATATGATACAATCAGGATCAAATATGTTTGCTAAACCAATACATCCCTCTAAAATATCATTTTGCCATTTATCAAAAACGGCTTTCATCTTTTCGTCACCTGCATTTACACCGTCTATAACGTCATAAGTCGTTACATTAGGATTGTTTAGCATCTCTTCTGCTGTTACCTTCAAGCCTGTGCCTGAAGTGTAAGCTTCAAAACAGTCGTGACTTCCACATGTGCAAGGTCTATGTTTGTCAGTTCGCATTTTAAAATGCATTTCACCTGCAGCTCCTGATTTACCCTTGTATAATCTGTCATTAAGGATAATTCCACCACCTACACCAGTTCCAAGAGTTAGCATTATTGAGTTTGCCATACCCTTTGATGCGCCATTTATATGTTCTGCCCAAGCTGCACAATTTGCATCGTTTTCAACGTAAACTTTTTTAGTTGAAGACAAAGATTGAAAATCAAAGTCGCTATAACCTTTCACCATATTGCCTGTTGAACCTAAAATGCCAGTATGGGCGTTGTTACAAGCTCCTGCAGTTGAAAACGCAATTGCATCAATTTCAGAATCATGTTTCGCAATTACAGATAAAAATATTTCTCTAATTTTATCCAAATCTCTAGGTGTAGAGTGCTTTTCCACCTCTGTAACAAAGTTTCCTTTATTGTCAATTACAGCTGAATATATTTTTGTACCGCCTACGTCAAATGCAAGTGCTTTCATTATTTTTCCTTTCTTTGGACAAAACGTTTTGTAATCAATTGTGGGCGAGTTATCGCAGAGCCAATAACCACGCAATGTGCACCTATTTCAAAGGCTTTGTCAATTTGTTCAGGTTCCCAAATTCTACCTTCCAAAACTACCGGTATTTTAACGCTTTTTACTAATTCTTCCAATAGTTCAAAATCAGGTCCGTCACCCTTTAATGGCGAGAATTGAGTATAACCGGCTAAAGTGGTTGAAACCATATCAACACCAAGCTTTTCACAATTAATACCCTCTTCAACAGTTGATATATCCGCCATTGATATACGTTTGTTTATACTAATCAACTTGATAATTTCATCTAAAGTGCAGTTTTCGTGCTTTCTGCTTGTGCCGTCAAAAGCAATAATATCAGCACCGGCCTTGATTAAGAAGCCGACGTGTTTTAATGACGGCGTGATATACACAATTTCTTTCCAGTTTGCAGGTATCTCATCGGGTTTAGTCAAGCCGATTACAGGCACATTTGTTATTCTTTTTGCATTCATAACATCTCTTGCTCCTGCAACTCGTAAACCGCCAGCACCGCCGTTTAGAACCGATTTCATCATTGCAATCATACATTCTTCACGGTATAGAGGCTCACTTGGCATTGCCTGACATGAAACTACAACTTTATTTTTTAATGTTTCTATTACGCCCATAATGCCCTCTATCTGTAGTTTTGGAATTGTAATGGATAGTCATATTTGTCTTCGTTCTTGCGTAACATAGCAATTACTTCTTGCAAATCATCTCTGCTTTTACCTGAAACTCTAACTTGATCGCCTTGAATTGAAGCCTGTACCTTAATTTTAGAGTCTTTGATGTCACCTACAATTTTCTTTGCCAACTCTTGAGTTAGTCCTTTTCTTAAAAGATAAACTTGGCGAACTGCACCACCCAAGGCATCTTCAATCTTTTGAGGGTCTAAAATCTTAATGCTTAAGCCTCTTTTAACCAATTTAGATTGTAAAATATCATATATATTTCTTAACTTCATATCGTCTTCAGTAGTGATTGTGATTGACTTTTCGCCGTCTAGAACCACGTCTGATTTTGAATTCTTTAAATCGAAACGAGAGGTAATATCACGTTTTACTTGGTCAACAGCGTTAACCAATTCTTGTTTGTCAAACTCTGAAACGATGTCGAAACTTGAATCTTTTGCCATTTTTAACTCCTTTTTCTTTAATTGTAACATGAAAATTGTATTCTCCAAATTTTTGGCAAAAACTCTATAAAACAATGTTTAAAATATTTTTGTATCCATTTATCGCTAAAAGCAAGGATATAACAGTCAAAAACCGTTTTAAAAGTCGGTGAATTACAATTAATAAGGGTTTCAATAGTGCTTGTAGGTAATCTACGTACGTATTCTTACGTACGCTTTTTTACGGACAAAAGAAAATTAGGATTTTTGTATAATAAATTTTAAAAACCAATAAAAAATGACTTAAAAAATTCAAGTCATTTTTATTTTATTTTTAATATTTTCATTAAGCCCATCTGCCTGCAGTTGGATTAATATTCATTTATTTAATCTTCCTTATATATTATTACTAATTACCTTCCACATATAGTTCCTGTAAGTAAAATGAAGGTTAAAAATTGTCAAACGCAGTCGCAGTATCCCACATATCATATCGCAATTATGGCTGGGGTTTTGACATTTGAAATTTAAGTTTACATGTTTGGTTAAGTCGGAGGAGTTGTAAGATCCCGCATCAAGTGCGGGATGACATAAAAGTTAGAATGTTTGCAATATTAAAATTTAATTACTTTTATCTTCGTTCAAAAAACATGCGACTTGGTGTTGGTCATAAAAAGTTTTCAACTCAGGTTCTTCTATTTTACATTTATCCATACAATATTGGCATCGAGTATGAAATTTACAACCTTTTGGCAAGTCTGTCGGAGAAGGCAAGTCGCCTTTCAATATAATTTTACTTTCTCTTTTGTCAAAACTTGGTACTGCACTCAAAAGAGCTCTTGTATAAGGATGTTGAGGAAATTTGAACACTTGCTCCTTAGTTCCGATTTCTACAATTCTTCCCAGATACATAATTGCAACCCTATCCGCAATTTGTCGAATTACATTCATATCGTGTGAAATAAAGATTACAGTCAAATCAAACTCTTGCTTCAAGTGCAAAAGCAGGTTAATAATTTGAGCCTGAATACTAACATCTAAGGCGCTTACAGGTTCATCTGCAATAATAAATTCCGGTTTCATCATCAAAGCTCTTGCAATAGCAATTCTTTGTCGTTGCCCACCTGAAAACTCGTGAGGATAAAGGTTTAAAGAATTTTCATCAAGTCCTACAGACTCTGCAACCTGCAAAATCAGGTTTTTAATTTCATCTTTTGAAAATTCATAAAGCGGTCTAAAATCTTCTGAATAAGTGCATAATTCACTGTTTACATCTAACGGTTCTTTTAAAATATCAAAAACTTTTTGTTTCGGATTCAAGCTGGAATAGGGATTTTGAAAAATCATTTGCAACGCTTGACGGTAGACTTTTAGTTTTCGTCCTTTTAATTTTAAAATATCAACCCCATGGAATAAAATTTCACCTGATTTTACGGGAATCAATCTGCTTACTGCACTTGCAAGAGTAGATTTTCCACAACCTGATTCACCGGCAATAGCAAGAATTTCACCTTTATTAACCGTTAAATTAAGGTTATTAACAGCATTAACAACCTTTTCGGGATTAAAAACAGTGCCCTTTGTTTTATATTGAACGTTTAAATTTTTAATTTCTAAAACGGGTTTGCTCATACTGATATTATAGATTAGATTGTTATTTTAGGCAATAGGAATGATGACTAGAGGTTTGGAGGTTTAGATATTTTGAGGGTTGGTGACAATAGAATTGATTTTCACCTTTTTGTCATCGAATTACTTGACATATACAAGGATGACATTGAGGTTTTATTGCATGTCGGATGATTTTAAAGATCCCGTGTCAAGCACGGGATGACATTGAGATTGATTTTCACCTTTTGGTCATTAGAAGATTACCAAACTTCTAATCCTCTAATCCTCTATTTAAACTTCTCTTCTGCCTTCTAATGCCTTTGCAAGTGTAATTTCGTCTGCAAATTCAAGGTCTGTACCTACAGGCAAGCCAAATGCAATCCTCGAAACTGTTATTCCAAAAGGTTTTACAAGTTTTGTTAAATACAAACTTGTAGCTTCACCCTCAACTGACGGACTTAGCGCCAAAATTAATTCTTTTACATTCTCATCTGTTAAACGGCTCAAAAGCTCTTTAATTCTGATATCTTCTGCCCCAATACCATCGATTGGAGAGATTAAACCTTGCAAAACATGGTACAAGCCTTTGTACTCGTTTGTTTTTTCAATAGCAATCAGGTCTTTTGTTTCTGCAACTACGCAAATTGTACTTTTGTCACGTGTTGTAGACGAGCAAATTTCGCAAGGGCTTGTTGAAGATAGGTTGTAACAAATTTCGCACGCTACTGTGCTTTGTTTTGACTCAACAACAGCCTTTGCAAATTTTTCCACTTCTGATACAGGCATTTTTAACAAGTGAAATGCCATTCTTTGAGCTGATTTTGGTCCCACAGAAGGGAATTTTTGAAATTGCTCAATTAAAGTTGCTATTGATTTTGGATAAATCATTAACTAATTACCCTCTTAGCAAAGTCCCGGAATACTAATTCCGCCAGTTACAGCCTTCATTTTTGTTTCCATTTCTTTTGAAGCTGTTTCTGTAGCTTGTTTAATTGCAGTTGTGATAACATCTTCTAACATTTCGATTGTATCATCATCAACTGAATCAGGGTTTTCAGGGTTAATTGTTTGTTTAGAAATTTTTATAGATTTGAATTTACCTTGACCATCGCAAGTAACTGTAACACCACCTGCTTCACCTGTAAATTCTGATTGAGCTAATTGTTCTTGAGTTTCTTGTAATTTCTTTTGAATAGTTTGTGCCTTTTGCATCATTTGCATCATTTGACCCATATTCATTGGCAAATCTCCTTTTTTAACGATAACTTTTCCCGAGTTGTCAACTCGCAGAAAATATTATACAATAAAAGAATGGAAATGAAAACATATTTGAACGAAAGTTTTAAAAGCAAAGGGCTACTACGCTGGACATTTATGCCTTTAAACGTTTTTATTGCTCCAATGAAATTCTACTCAAAGCAAGGACAGGATTATTTATACAAGCAAATGGTAATCAGAGCTTGTGAAGAGTGGGAAAGGGCAAGTATGGGGCGTATTCGCTTCGTGCTTGTTGATAATTTATTAAGTTCAAATATTAACATTGAATGGCGACGAATAGACAGAAAAGCTCTTGGACACTGCAAATTCAGTTTTGATGCTACAAGCAGACTTTTTGGCGCTGAAGTTTCGATTGGACTTTCTGACGGTGTGATTTGTCAACGATATATGGCAGAAGATGAAGTTTATCACACAATTTTACACGAAATCGGTCACGCCTTAGGTTTAGGACACAGTCCTTATGACACGGACATTATGTACACTCCGCACAAGTACGGTGTAGTATCGCTTTCACCTCGTGACAAAACTTCAATTCAATGGCTTTACAAATTAGAGCAAGGTACCAGTGTTGCCAACCTTTCTTCTAAATATCAAATTGGTTCAAATAACCCTGATGAAATTATTACAAAAGTGATTATGCAAAATAATCCGAGTGAATTTGAACAGGTTAAAAATTCATTAAATCCAAAAACTCCGCAAAAAGATTTATTAACGGAGCAAACAAATATTGCTGATTTAAAGAAATACAATTTAGCAATACAAAATATTCAGCTGTCAGACAATGTTAAACGCTATTTGGGCAAGCCGATTGAAAAAAAAGATTGACTAATTTCAGTTTGATGTATAATGTTATAAGAAGTTGGTACAAAAACAACAAGATTTTAATTATATAAAAAGGATAGTCTATGAGTATTCAAGAATGGTTTGATAAGCGAAAAGAAGCGCAAATTGAACGTCGCTCATCTGAAGCTAAAGTAGAAAATATAACGTTCCCAGGATTATGGACAAAATGTGTTCACTGCGGAGCGCAATTAACAAATAAAGATTTGGAAGAAAATTTAAACGTATGCCCTCAATGCGACTACCACTTTAGATTAGGCGCAAGAGATAGAATTAAACAACTATTTGATGAAGGCAGTTTCGTTGAAATGTATTCTGATATTAGACCTACAGACCCTCTAGACTTTGTAGATACTGAATCTTACAAAGATAGAATTAAAGAGGCTGTTGAAAAAACAAATCTTAATGATGCAGTTGTTACCGGTGTCGGTAAAATTGAAGGACACGAAGTTGCAACAGCCATTATGGATTTTAGCTTTATGGGCGGTTCAATGGGTAGTGTTGTAGGTGAAAAAGTTACCCGAATGATGGAAGAGGCAGCAGAAAAGAAAATTCCTATGCTTGCAATTACATCTTCCGGTGGTGCAAGAATGCAAGAAAGTGCTTTGAGCTTAATGCAAATGGCTAAAACAGCTTGTGCTTGCGCAAAAATGGATGCTGAAAAAGTATTGTATATTTGTTTATTAACTGAACCGACTTATGGTGGTGTAACAGCTAGTTTTGGTACATTAGGCGACATCATCATTGCAGAACAAGGTGCAAGAATCGGTTTTGCAGGTAAAAGGGTTATTGAACAAACAATCCACCAAAAATTACCATCAGGGTTCCAAACTGCTGAATATCTTTTGAAATTCGGTCAAGTTGATATTATTTCTAAAAGAAAAGACTTGAGATCTAACTTGTCCAGAATTTTTGACATGCACGGATATACAGTTCCAGTAGAAGAATAAATGAGGATTTAATCATGGCATTTGAATTTGAAAAGCCAATTTTAGATATACAACAAAAAATTGACGAACTAAAAAAAATAAGCTCGGAGTCAGGAATGAACTTAGATAACGAAATCGAAAAATTTGAACAACAAGCGAAGGATTATCAAAAAGAAATTTATGAAAATCTTAAACCTTCTGAAAAGTTGCAAATTGCAAGACACGCTAACAGACCAAACTTTTTGGACTACATGCAATTAATGTGTGATGATTTCATTGAATTTCATGGCGACAGAGCCGGTACTGATGACAGAGCTATCATCGGTGGCGTTGGTAAAATCGGTAACTTTAATGCTGTTTTCGTAGGTACTCAAAAGGGTTCTACTACAAAAGAAAACTTAGAATATAACTTTGGCATGCCTCAACCGGAAGGTTACAGAAAGGCTATGCGTTTATTCAATCACGCAAACAAGTTTAACTTACCAATTGTTACTCTAATTGATACTCCGGGGGCTTATCCGGGAATTACGGCAGAACAAAACGGTCAAGGTATTGCTATCGCTCAAAACCTTAGAGATATGGCAAAACTTGATGTTCCTGTTGTTGCTGTTATTACAGGTGAAGGCTGTTCGGGCGGTGCATTAGGTTTAGCAGTTGCAAATGACGTAAAAATGCTGGAATACGCATATTACACAGTAATTTCTCCTGAAGGTTGTGCTTCAATTTTATTCCGTGATGCAACAAAAGCCGCAGATGCCGCAAATGCATTAAAAATTACAGCAAGTGACCTATTAGAACTCGGAATTATTGATGAATGCGTTAAAGAACCTATGGGCGGTGCTCACAATAACAAAGAAGAAATGGCTAAAACTTTGAAAAAAGACATACTATCTTCACTTAAAAAGTTAACAAAAATGTCACCTGAAAAATTACGCAAACAAAGATACGAAAAATATCGTAAAATGGGATGTTTTTTACATGACTAATAATTATTATGAATTACAAATAAAGATTAATCCTGAAATGTCAGAAGTTATTTCTGACATTTTATTTAATGTTTTTGACTGTGAAGGTGTTGTTATGGTTGAAGAAACCTACAAAGACCTTGAAATGGTCGCAACTACGGAAGGAACTCTCAAAGCCTTTATTCGTGGAGAAAAACCAGACGTAGAAAAAATTCTGAAAGAACAAAAAGAAGTTCTAAAATCTCGTGGACTTACTGATGAAGAACTCGGCTCTTGGGATTTCACTTTTGAAGAAAAAGAAAATCAAGATTGGTCTAAAAAATGGAAAGAAAAATGGGATGTAACACACGTTACTGACAAAATTACAATTGTTCCGACTTGGCTTGATTACACTCCAAAAAGTGATGAGGAAATTATCATTAACCTTGATCCCGGATGCGCTTTCGGTACCGGTACTCACCAAACAACTCAACTTTGTATGGTTGCTTTAGAAAAATATTTTGTATCAGGACAAACAATGGCTGACATTGGCATGGGCTCAGGAATTTTATCAATCCTTGCGAAAAAACTCGGAGCAAGTGAAGTTTACGGCTGTGACAACGACGAAACAGTTATCGAAGTTGCAAAAGAAAATGCAAAATTAAACAATGTTGATTGCACTTTTGAACTTGGGACTGCCGATAAAGTTAACAAAAAATTTGATTTTGTTTGTGCAAACATCTTGCATAATGTACTTTTTGAAATTATGGGTGATCTGAAAAATTTAATGAATGATGGTTCAAAAATGTCATTAAGTGGTATTTTATTAGAGAAGGCTCCTATTGTTCTTGAAGCTATAGAAAGAGAAAATTTGAAAATTATTGACGAAATACACCAAGATCAATGGATTTCTTTTGTTGTAACTAAATAAAGGAGCGCAGCATGCAACATTTAGTATTGTTCACCATTGTTATTATTGCAGTTTTACTTGTTCCATTCGTATTATGGAGAATTAAAGCAGGTAAAAAATACGAAACGTATTTACCTTTGAACGAAAACGATATTGCAGAATATGACTCTCAAAAACCTATATTCACCAAGTATTGGATTTCAAACAGTTTCTACAAAGATTACATCGACAAAACAAGAATGACTCTTCACGGAAGCAAAGAACGATTTGATTTCTCAAACTGGGGTATAGCTTTGAAACTTGATGTTTACCCTAACAAATTCATTCTTTCAAGTTTGAGCGGTTTGTTTATCAAAAAAAGAGCTATTGAATTAAACAAAATAGCCAAAATCTTCAAAAATAACCAAGTTGTAGCCTTCAAAGGTTCTAACTTTAACTTTGTCGCTAATAACTTCTCTGACAAACAAATCGAAGAACTTATCAAATTGAAAGGATAGATTTTTGACTGAGGCAATTTTTGTAATCGCATGGTTTGCAACATTATTTTTGATACTATTCGTATTTCATACGATTATCGTAACCCAAGCCAAAAGCTACTTTGAAATACCGATTGAAGAGGTTAGATATTTATTGAAAGCATCTCTAAAATCATTTTTTGTAAGTACTGTTGGTGCTCACGAAAATGACGACAACACTTTAAACAAAGTATTCGGCTTGAAATCTTTCCATGCAAACGTACCTTTTGTATTTAAATTATATTTATTGCCGGATTGCATTGTCTTGACTTTATTTAACAAGTATGCAACAGTGTTTAAACGTAAAGATTGTCAATTCTCTAAAAATGGATTTTTCTCATACTTTTCAATCATCAAAGATGATAAAAAGTACATGATGGAGGTTGGTTTTCATCACAAATTAATTAGAGAATGGATTGGTAATAATTAATTCTGTTTGTGCTAAACTTTTGTTATCAGAAAAGAGGTTCAAAATGTTTGGCAAAAAGAAAACTGCAATTATCATCCCTGCAAGATACGGCTCTAGCAGACTAGAAGGAAAACCACTTTTAGTTGCCGGAGGAAAACCTATTATTCAATGGGTTTATGAAAAAGCTAAACAAGTAAAAGGTGTTGATGCAGTTATCGTTGCAACTGACGATGAAAGAATTTTTGATGCAGTAAAAGCCTTCAGTGGTGAAGTTGAGATGACATCAGTAAACCACAAGTGCGGAAGCGACAGAATTAAAGAAGTTGCAGACAGACACAAAGATTTTGAATATATCATTAATCTTCAAGGTGATGAGCCAATGATAAAAGTTGATTACATTGAAGCTGTAATTGACGGGGTTAAAAACCACAACGCAGACATTTCAACACTAATCTGCCCAATTCAAAGCAAAGAAGAAGTCGAAAAACCTCAATTAGTAAAATGCGTAATCGACAACAACGGATTTGCATTGTATTTTTCTCGTTCAAAAATTCCGTTTGAAAGAAACGAAAATCCGGCTCCATTCTACGGACACATCGGAATTTACGGCTACACAAGAGAAGCATTAGTGAAAATGACAACTTCTTTTCAAACACCACTAGAAATTGCTGAAAGCTTAGAACAACTTCGTGCATTACAGATGGGAATGAAGATTAAAACCGCAATTGTAAACGAAAAACCGGTGGGTATTGACACAAAAGAAGATTTTGAAGAGTTTGAACGATTAATCGGTCAAAAACAATCGTAATCAAAGTTTTCAAAAAAAATTTAAAAATATGTTTGCAATTATTTTTTGTTTATATTAAGATGTATTTAGAAAAATAAATTTATATTAATAATAATTTTATTTATGCTAAGATTTTATTAGTAGCTTAGGAAATGTAAGGAAAAAAACATGACAGACAACGCTGAAATGCAAAACGAAACAGAAGACCGTCAACGAATCCTAGTAGCTGACGACGAAGCTAGTATCAGAAGAATTCTAGAAACTCGTTTAAAAATGGTTGGTTATGACGTAGTCGTTGCTGAAGACGGTGAAGAAGCAATCAACGTATTTAATAAAACAAACCCGGACTTAGTAGTATTAGACGTAATGATGCCTAAAGTAGACGGTTATGGGGTAACAAGAGAAATCAGAAGAACATCAGACGTGCCAATTATTATCTTAACGGCACTAGGCGATGTATCAGAAAGAATTACAGGCTTAGAATTAGGTGCAGATGACTATGTAATTAAACCATTTTCACCAAAAGAATTAGAAGCTCGTGTAAAAGCAGTTTTAAGAAGAACAAACAGCCGTGAAGCAGTTGTTCCAACAGGAAAAGTTACTAAAAACGTTATCACAACAGGTAACATTAAGATTGATACAGCAAGAAGACAAGTGTTCAGAAAGAACGAACGTATCAGACTTACAGGTATGGAATTCAGCTTGTTAGAATTGTTGGTAAACAATTCAGGTCAAGCATATTCAAGAAACGAAATCTTGCAACACGTATGGGCATACCCACCGGATCACAGAATTGATACACGTGTAGTAGACGTACATATTTCAAGATTACGTTCAAAATTAGAATCAGATCCTGCAAATCCGGAATTAATCTTAACAGCACGTGGCATAGGCTACATGTTCCAAAGAATTAACTAGGAGATAGCAGAACAATAGAATAAGTATTGGTGGCGGGTGTCGTCAAGTGGTTAAGACCTCGGATTGTGGTTCCGATATGCATGGGTTCGAATCCCATCACCCGCCCCAGTTTTAAAAAAAAGACCCTATTGGGTCTTTTTTATTGATATGGGGTTTATTAGTCCAATTTGGATTTGCATGTTTATATAAACTTTCCCAATTCTAGGCTAATAGAGGCTATTTTTTCACAATGAGATTTGAGTTTCAAAGTATACCAAAAGGGACTTTTCGGGTGCTCAAAAGTCCATAAAAATTTCTAAATATTTAATTAAATTTGCCTCTATCGTTGGAAACATTTACCTTTTAGCCATTGAACAGAATGAGTACAAAAAGTCCAATTTGAAATTTCTTATATTTTGAGATGTGTCGAATTATCTCTGAGATTGGGATTTAGACTTGATTTTTGCTATAACAAGAGTGATGAATGTCATTGCAAAAGAAAGGAACTTGCAATGACAGAAAAAGATTACCAACTATATGGCACAAAAATTTTGAATTTAAAAACCCAAGAAATAGGCTTACTAATTTGCATTTGGAAAAATACATTTGCTGATGGTGAAGTAGATTATGCAACTTGTGTAGA